>C687J35021_10001589_pt1 | contig 17178 bp, 17 predicted proteins | sample RifCSPhighO2_12_FD_35021 | JGI IMG/M metagenome (IMG submission 35021)
CCAGATTAGCCATAGTGGGGTTTGTTACATACATTATGGTGGAACTTTCCAAAACCTTGGTTGGCCGGCCACGGCCCGAATTTTTAGTGTCAGACATAGACCCGCGTGAACATTTTGTGACTGGGCTAGGGTTTCCATCTGGCCACACAGCGCTTATTACCGTCATTGGACTTATGCTGTTTCCGTATATCCCGAAGCGTTGGCGCCTACTAGTGCCGGGCGTGATTTTACTAGTCGGGCTTTCTAGAATTTATCTGGGTGTTCACGCTCCGCTAGATGTGGTGGGCGGGTTTGCAGTAGGTGTAATTGTGGCCCTGTCTTATTATTTGGGAACCAATTTAGCTAAGCATATGCGGGTTGCAAAAGATAAACGCCGAGCATAGAATGAAAATTGGAAGTGTGAGGCTTCCGCAGAACCCCGGTATTTATCGGGGTTCTTTTTTGGCGACTTTTGTTTGGCAATCTTCGCAGATGCCCTGGATCTCTAGCTGGTGTTCTTTGGGCAAAAAGCGTTCTTTTAGTGCTAAAAGTTTTATAGACCTTTCAAATTCTGGGTTTTCTATGAGCGGAAAAATTTTGCCGCAGCTTGTGCAGGTAAGATGATGATGGTGGTGGCTAAAAACGTCGGAAAGTTCTAGCTTGTGCTTCCAGCCAATATGCAGGCGTTTAATTATGCCCAGTTTTTCATAAAGCTCTACGGTACGGTAAACACTGGCGCGGTCTGCTGCTTTGCCCACTTTGTCGATTATATAAGACATAGACTGGGGCTCTTGGCCCAGTAGCGCATCAAAAACAGCCAGTCTGGGAGCTGTCAGGCTGTAGCCCTGGTCTTTGAGCCTATCTTTTAAGAGTTCTTGTTTGACACCCATGTTGCAAATATAGCACAAATTGCGACTAATTTGCAATTATACAAATGAATGCTTAATATGCTTGGATATGACCGAAGCTACGTATCTATTAGTTATATTTTATTCTTTGATTGGCGGAGTGTTTTCACTACTTGGCGGCTTGCTTATGCTAAGCCGCAAAAAACTGGCCGAGCTACTAGCTGACTACGCTACACCTTTTGCCGCAGGCGCACTACTGGCAGCTGTATTTATGGACCTTTTAAAAGAAGGGCTGGAAGTATCGTCTTCTGACACGGTGCTTTTAGCATCGCTCGTAGGTTTGGTGGCGTTCTTTTTTGCGGAGCGGTTTTTACACTGGTTTCACCATCATCACCAACACGACCTTCAGACCGCCAAGCTTGTTTCTGGGCGGAGCCCAAAACACCGCTTGGCTTTTGGCGCAGCCACGGTTTTTCGCTTGCGATTCTCGCGCACCGTACCATTTGTACGCCTTGCTCCGATTCTCAGCGAGAAAACCATGCCTGCATCCAAATCTGAAGGTCGTGCCCATCATATCGGTGACCCCACCACTAGCCTAATAATTATTGGCGACACCGTGCATAATGCGCTGGATGGCGTAGCCATTGCCGCAGCGTTCCTTATAAGCGTGCCAACCGGCATAGTTACTACCATTGCCGTCGCGGCACACGAAATCCCTCAGGAGGTGGGTGACTTTGGGCTGTTGCTGGCTAGGGGTGTGTCCCGCGCCAAAGTGCTGCTGGTAAACATTATGTCAGCCCTTGCCACTACATTACTGGCGGTTATAACTTTTACTTTGGGCAGCGAAGACAGGCTGCCGCTGGGCTGGCTGATAGGTATTAGCGCCGGGTTTTTGCTATACATAGCCACTAGCGACATAATCCCTGAAATTCACGAAAAGGCTAAGACCAAAAGGTTGTTTGAACTTCAACCTATTTTGCTGCTAGTTGGGGTGGTGGTTGTATCTGTTGTTATACAGCTGGCCCACCGCTTTGTCGAATAACCTGGCCAAGGTACAATGTAGCTTATGATAATTGCCGTGGTAGTTTTGGGGGTTTTGTGTCTGGTGCTACTAGCGTTTGTTATAAAAAACCAGTCCAGACCAGCAGACAACAGCACCCTACTGATCAAACAAGACCTGACCCAGCTATCCGAAAACGTAGCCAAACTGCAAACCGACCTGCAAAAAGAGCTAACCGGGCACCTAGGCAAAAGCCAAGAAAGCTTGCTCAAACAATTTGCCTCCAGCAACAAAATTGTGGCAGACGTCAGCAAAGAACTAGAGGCGCTGCGCAATAGTAACCAGCAAGTCATATCGGTAGGCGACCAGCTAAAGGTTTTGCAAAACGTATTAACCAACCCAAAACAGCGCGGCAACGTGGGTGAAATCCACCTAGAAACAATTTTGCAGAACTTTTTGCCGCCCGGTGTGTTTCAGATGCAGTACAGCTTTAAAAATGGCGAAACCGTAGATGCGGCTATATTTGTAGACAAGCTGATTGTGCCGATTGATTCCAAATTTTCTTTGGAAAACTACAATCATCTTATGGAGGCCAAAGACGACCTAACCCGTGCCGGCTTTGCTGCCGAGTTTAAAAAAGACATAAAAAAACGCATAGACGAAACTGCCAAATACATCCGCCCGCGCGAAAAAACCACCGACTTTGCCTTTATGTTTATACCTAGCGAGGCAATCTATTATGACCTTTTGGTAAACAAAGTAGGCACTGCAAATACCAGTGCGCGCAGCCTGATAGAATACGCCTCTCGGGATAAGAAGGTGATTATAACCTCGCCCACAACTTTTTTGGCATATCTCCAGACTGTTATGCAGGGCCTACGTTCGCTTAAAATAGAAGAGCAGGCCAAAGAGATCCAGCAGCGGGTGGGTGACCTAGGCCGGCACATTGCCTCTCATGAAGATTCTATGCAGCGGCTGGGCAACAGCTTGGGCGCCACCGTGAATCACTTTAACAAAGCCCACAAAGATCTAAAGAATGTAGACAAAGATATTGTTAAAATAGCAGCAGAAAGTACAGAAACGGTTGAGCCACTGCTAATAGATCGGCCAAACCATAACGAAGGAGACGAATAACATGATCAAATTCTGGCCAAAAGAAAAAGTTTACCCATATTTGCTAGTCATAGGCGCGGCCATTGGCATACTGGCATCCGGCATTTTGATGGTAGACAAGGTCAAACTAGCGGGCGACGCCGGCTTTAACCCCAACTGCAACCTCAACCCCATCTTTAGCTGCACATCAGTGATGAAAAGCGAGGAAGCCAATGCTTTTGGGTTCCCCAACCCCATAATTGGACTGGTGAGCTTTGGCGTGGTTATAACGGTAGGTATGGCTATGCTTGCAGGTTCGAGCAAGCGCCTAATGTTTAAGCGATGGTTTTGGCTGGGGCTGCAAGCTGGCACGCTGTTTGGTGTTTTGTTTGTGCATTGGCTGTTTTATCACACGGTTTACGACATAGGAGCGCTTTGCCTGTACTGCATGATTGTTTGGAGTGTAACTATACCAATATTTTGGTACACGTTGCTGTATAACCTAAAGCAAGGCTATATCAAAACACCCAGTTCGCTTAAAAAGCTTGTGGCCTTTGCCCAAACCAACCACTTGGGCATTTTATTCTTGTGGTACGTGGCAATAGCGGCGCTAATACTACGCCACTTTTGGTACTACTTCGGCCCCTGATTTTTCTAGCGACGACCCTGCTCTAGCTGTTTTTTAGCAGGTCAATGGCGAGGGCAGCGGTCCAGCTGAAGTTTTTAGTACCGGCTGGCGAACCGTCTAGCGGCGAAAAATATTCATAAAAGCCAGATTTTTCGACCAGTTCCAGTGTTTTTTTGGCGAGCTTTTCAGCTTCTTCTATAAACCCGTACTGCCGGAGCCCGTCAATTATAAGCCAGTTGGTATTAACCCATGTAGGCCCCTGCCAGTAGTGGTGTGGGTTGAACCAGTCTGAATTTACAGGTGTGCTGGGCACTGGATACTTTGGTCCAAACGACTTCTTTTCATCCAAAAGTTTCACTAGCTGCGCCGCCCGTTCTTTTGTGATTTTGCCACTATATAGCGGCATAAATGTGGCTATGCTGGGCACGGGTATTAGGTTGTGGGTTACAAAGTTGCGGGAATAGTATTGCCCGGAGGTTTCATCCCAAAGCGTTTCCAGTGCAGCCTCGGTCTTGCGCATACTCTCTAGCAGTTCATCTGGCAGCTTTTTGCCAATATCTTTGGCAATACTGCGCAAATAGTGGTTAGCGCGGATCAAGATGCTATTGAAAGTCAGGTCTTCTATGGCAAACAAAGAGTGGCTAAGCATACGGTCTATATCGTAGAGCTTGCGTCTTAGCCGGCGCTGCACATAGTACATGGCCAAAAATTCATAGGCCGACAAGCGCTGGTCTTGGCCCGTATAGAACAGATCGGGGCGTACCGTGTCTATAACTTTTTCTACGGGCTTTTTGGTGGCCAGTTTTACCCAAAAGGGCAGTTCATGTTGGTGAAGTTCAAACATCCAGGGTGGAGTATTGTCTAGCCCGGTTTCCCACGGGTGTACTTGCAGGGTCAGACCCTCGCCATGAGGGTCGCGCTCGGCGTACAACCATTCGTGATACGCCAGCAATGCCGGGTAAACCTTTTGGTACCAACTGCGACGCTCGGGTTTGGAAAGTTTGGCGCCAATTTTTTGTACAGCTTCTGCCAACATGGGCGGCTGCGTAATGCCACTGGTAGACACGTGGTCAGGAGAAAGCGGGCTTAGCCAACTATGCCAAATGCTCCCATGGCGTCCACGATTTTTGCTTAGAATTATGTTTGGCAACATGCCATTATGCCATTGTCCGCGCAGCAGGCTCAACACCTCTTTTTGGGCACGGTCTATATCGTAATGCCTAAGTCCAATTGCTATAAAACAGCTGTCCCACAACCACTGGTGGGGGTACAAACCCTCGCGGGGTATGGTGTAGTCACCCCTGCGGTTATTTTCTAAAACTTCCTTTGCCGCAGCTTCTAAATCTACCGGCTCTTGCATAACTAAAAGTATAACGTAAATGGTTGTTAATGCTCATGCTTGCGCGATATCTTATCTAAGCGTACGCTTGTCTTAAGTATGCCTGAGTTACTATCTTTGAAACCATTTATTGACGGGCATGTTCATCTTAGAGAACCGGGGAGTAATAAAGCTGAAACGATCGAAAGCGGTACGCGAGCGGCCTCCGAAGGAGGAGTTGGTGCTGTTGCTGATATGTCGAACAATGCTCCACTACCTACTATAGATGAAGAAAGAGTTCTAGAAAAACACAGCATTATAGAAGAGGAGGCAAACATCAATGTGGGCACGGCAGTGGGTATGCAGCCAGAGTATGATAATGTGCCTCAACTTTGTAGAGCTTTACCGTTAAGTATTTTTGTAAAAGCTTACGGTGGTCCAACCACAAACATTGATAGAGAAACCGACTATGAGGCATATGAATTTGATGAGCATCTAGATGGAATAAAGCAGGTAGACCCAGACAAACTGGTTGTCTTTCATTCAGGAAACGACAATTACCGAGACTTTATTGGACACGCTGCGCAAGATCGTGGCTTGCGAGTGCGACTAGCGCATGTCAATAAAATGGACCAAGTTCAAGCGGTTCTGGAGGCACGTGCCAAAGGTCTAGAGGTAAGTTCAGCAATATGTCCGCACACCATGCTTTTAACGCTTCGCGAACGACTTACAAGAAGTGCATTTGCAGACATGAAGCCAGATTTGGTTGGTGAAGCAGAAGCAGACGAGCTATTTGATGCTTTTGTTCGCGGAGATATACAGGAGCTTGAAACCGACCATGCACCCCACTCAATTGAATCTAAAATGAATGCAGTTATGCAAAACCCGACATGCGCCGGTGAACATCAAGGAAGGTGCTGCGGAGTCCCAAGTTTAGAGCATGCTGCATCAGTTATGTTCTGGCAGGTGCGTATTGGTAGGTTGCCGCTTGAAAGGCTTGTTGAAGCCTACTCTACAATACCTGCATATAACATGCGCCTTAAATCTCACCGGGGCTCATATGTCAGGTGGGATATGTCTGATCCATATCGTATTGATGAGAGTCGTGACGTTGTATCACAATCTGGATGGTCGCCTTATGTTGGCATGATGGCTGTTGGACGTGTAGTAGATATGAGACTTGGAAATACTTCAATCATCGAAAATTACGAACACGTGGGTCGTGCACGGCGTGTAGTTATGGGTAGGGGCGAGGCTATTTAAACAGTCTTGCTTTTTTCCAAAGCGCTTCAATAATAGAACGCTGCATGTCTACAAATTTTTGGTTTTCTATTTCAAACCCGGTTATAAAATCTTGTTTTAGCGTCACCTGTGCGTAAATGTTGTTATAGATAAGTACTTCGCCGGCAATGTCTAACTTGTTGGACGCACGGATATTTTGTAACTTGGAACGCGAAAAATCAGTTTTCCCCAAGTCTTCACTAATCCTCTCGTGTATTCTGTGATTATTCTCTACCAGTACTCTCTCCGTTATGTGGCGGTTTCTAGACTCTGCTACAAACTTTTCATAAAAGGCTTTGCCCATGTAAGGCGAGCGACCCCAAGAACTGTAAACATATACCGTGTCTTTAGCTTTTAGGCTGTTCCAAAATATCTGTCTGGCTCCTGAAACACCGTCGTAATATCGTACTTTAGTTGGTGTCTGGCTGCGTAGGTTCGGTAGTCCTTGCAAGGTGCGTTCAATCTCCCTGGCCTCCAGTTTCAAGTCCTTTAGCTGGGCGGTTTTTTCATCTATGTGGTGTCGAATGGATGTGAAAGGCAGGGCGTGGATCTTCTTGTAGTTCTCAAACGTAATTTCTTCAATCAAGCCAAATTTCCGCAATTGTTTTAGTGCTTCATAAACTGTAGTGCGGGGAAGCTGGTTCATATTAGCTATGTCGCTTATACGAAATTCACCATGCTGCAACAGAAATACATAAACCTGTATCCCGGCTTCGTTTAGACCATAACCTAATAGTTGAGAAACATAGCTTTTTGTCATAATATGTGACGACAAATTTCGTCGTCCTATTTACTTCCAATACAATTTCATCATACCATGTAAAAAATAGCAAAAAGGAGGAGTAAATGGCGCAAAATGAATTTAGCCTTGCTGGGGCAGAACTAGATTGGCCTATAGGGTCAGCTGCAGGTTTGACCAACCATCCAGACATAGAAATTGTGGCAAACAGATTTGAAAATATTGTAAAATCTGGCGTTAGCTTTGCAGTTCTTGGCGGCTGGACCCTGGGAGAGGTTAGAAGTGGCAGCGGATATATAAAGACAGATACGGGATGGGATTATATTGGTGGAGACGAACATTATGATATAGAGCTAGGAGCAGGTTGGAATGCAAAAAGTTTGCCCGGACCCGGCACTGATACTGGTTTAGACAGGCTAGACGATTTGGTAGACATTGCTAACTCTAGAAACGTTGAAGTTGGACTAAATTTGTCCCCGCACAGCGGTAACCCGGTTGAAGAACTAAAGGAGCTATTAGAAGTTGGCAGAAAGGCTTTGAACAAGGGGGTTTTATTTGTAGAAATCAACCTAAGCTGCCCAAACATTCCTGATCGTCCGCCGTTTTACCAAGATTTGGACGGAGTTTTAGAATACTATGCATATAAAAATACAATCCCGCCACTAGTCAATAAGCATGGTAGGCTGGGGAGCTATGAAAAATTTGGTCCGTTTGAAGGCGACTTTATAGATGTTAAATACTTTCCGCATGACAGTAATTCGGGAGGGTTGGTAACTAGCAATACGCTGGGCAACCAAGAACCAAAATTGGCAAACGGTGAACCGGCAATCAAAGTAAACAACGGCAAAGCGGGTATGAGTGGTCCGGCACTGAAGGAGCTTGGTTTCGAGCAGACGAGGTTGTGGGTAAAAGCTCGTGAACGCTTAGCTTGGATTGGTGGAGCGGCCAGTCGTGAGATTATAAGTGTACTGGGCGTAAGTACGGGCCAAGAAGTAAAGAGGCGGCTAGTTGCTGAAGCGAGCGCAGTAGAGTTAGGATCGGTGTTGTACTGGCCAGAACTTGTTGGTTGCGAATCGCCTGCGGAAGTCGTAGAGCAGATTAAACAAGAGATTCTAGAAGCCGCATAAACTCCTCTGATATAATCAGAGGCAATCATGGAGTATAAAAATACGCGAATTGCTGAAGTTGCAAAGCTATTAAAAAAGCGTTTGCCAGGTCAGGCTGATAAATCTGTTGTGCTGCGTGCTCCCGAGCTAAAAGCTTTGTACGCCGAAATACCATTATTGCCATCGGAAGAACGGGCAAGTTTCGGTAAGGAGATCAACAAGCTCAAGGTTGAACTTGAAGAGTTGGCAGAAAAACACATTAATAAGCCTGAAGACCTTACACCCATAGACGTCACTGCGCCGTTTGACGTAAACACTCTGGCAGACAAACGCCCCAGGCTGCTTAGCAGCCAGTCTGGCAGTACGCACCCGCTTATGAAAGAGCTAGAGAAGGTGCTAGATATCTTTGCTCGCATGGGCTTTACGGCTGTAGAGTCGCGCCAGTTAGATGATGATTGGCATATGTTTACCAGCCTGAACTTTCCAGAGGGTCACCCAGCACGGGACGACTACGATACATTTGTAACTACCGATGGTTTGATAGCCCCGGCACATACCAGCACCATGCAAAACCGCGTGCTCAAACGGTTTGCCCCAGAACTAAAAGCCGGCAAGGGCATACGTGTGGTTATACCTGGCCGCGTGTTTAGAAACGAAGACCTAGATGCGCGGCACGAGCACACGTTTTACCAGCTAGAGGGCGTGTATGTAGACGAAGGTATACATGTAGGTCACTTACTAGCCACTCTCAAGGCGTTTCTAAGTGAATATTACGAGCAAGAGATAGAGATAAAAACCCAGCCGTTTTACTTTCCATTTACCGAGCCGTCATTTGAATTCGCTTTAAGCTGTCCTTTCTGCCAGAAAAAGGGCTGCAACGTGTGTTCATATAGCGGTTGGATAGAGCTACTGGGCTGCGGGCTGATCCACCCCAATGTGCTAAAGATGGCGGGTATAGACCCAGCCAAATACACCGGCTTTGCTTGGGGTGGTGGCATAGACCGGCTGGTAATGATGAAGTACGACATAGAAGACATCCGCCATTTTGAATCCGGCAAACTAGAATTCTTGAGGCAGTTCAAATGAAAATAGTAGATAAAATATCGGTTGAAGAATTAAAAACAATGGCTGAGCGGATGTATGGCAGTTTAGTAAAGGCCGATGTTGATGTTGCAAAAAAAGTGGTGATTGTTGATATGGAAATGCATGCCGATGGCGAGGCTGAACTTTTAGAACAAGGCTCTAGGCAAGAAGACCTATGGGGNATTAACCTCTATCCAGACAAATTTGGTACACCCGAATTTATTGAATTCGATTCTATGATTAACCTAAAACCGCGGCAAAACAACAGAAACCGCGGCGTAGATGATCCGCAGATACGTCAACAAATTGCTGCCATTGTTCAGGAGGTGGTTCATGAGTAACTACACTGTTGACCGCACCAAGTGGCAAAAGCTAAGTATCTTTGACCAAATGGGAAATATCTATTCCGAAGTGGGGCGGACGTTTAGCGCTAAGCAAGCAGGAGACGAAAAGCGTGCGCAAGAAGCAACTGCGCGTGCCTTGGATCTGTTTGATGCTACGGCTGAGAAACTTGCCGCAGATAATTCACCAAAATTGCGTGAAGTACTGCGGGTAAGGGAGATTTTTGTAGACGAGTCTAAACACGCCCAGACCACTAGTCTAGACAATTACTTAATGCAGTTCGCAGTAGCAGCAAGAACGAGGCAGTTTAAATGAGTGATTTTAAAGATTTGCAGTTGCGAGCGGTTGAAGTAAGGCAAAAGTACGCTGAATATAATAAGAAAAATGGGAATGATAAATGGGGCGGCAAAGAACTGGCTATGGGATTTGTTGGTGACGTGGGTGACCTAGTAAAACTTGTCATGGCAAAGGAAAATTTACGCAAGATTGATGACGCTGACATTAAAATGGCACATGAACTTTCTGACTGTCTTTGGTCGTTGCTTGTTATAGCAGACAAATACAACGTAGACCTAGATACGTCGTTTCACAAAACAATGCGTGAACTCGAGCAGAGGATTGCCTCATGAAAATTTCGCTGAACTGGGTTAAGGAATTTACGGACGTAAGGCTNCCNNTNGGTGAGTTGGTAGAAAAGATTGGTCTGCAGCTGGGGGCGGTAGATGAGGCCATAGACGTTGGCGCCAAGTACAAGGGCATTGTAATAGTCAAAGTGATGAAGTGTGACAAGCACCCAAATGCAGACAAGCTGAGTGTTTGCATGGTAGACGATGGCGGCGCTGCAAAAGGTGTTAAACGTGACAAAGACGGCTTGGTACAAGTGGTCTGCGGCGCACCAAATGTGCATGCAGATATGCTGGGCATTTGGCTGCCACCTGGCGTCACAGTTCCCAGCTCTTTTGACAAGGACCCATTTGTGCTAGAAGCCCGTGAACTGCGCGGAGTGGTAAGCAACGGCATGCTGGCCAGTGCCAGTGAGCTGGGTATAAGTGACGATCACAGTGGCATTGTAGAACCAGAAGAAGGAAAACCAGGTGAAGATTTTGCCAAGAAATTCAAGCTAGATGACTACGTCATAGACGTAGAAAACAAGATGTTTACCCACAGGCCGGACTGCTTTGGCATATTGGGCGTGGCGCGCGAGATAGCCGGAATCACCCACAAGCCATTTACGTCACCCAAGTGGTATTTGGGAAGTAAAACTACCGGACTGCATGCAGATGACAAGCACATATTTGAGCTAAAGAATGAAATACCCAAGCTGGTGCCTCGGTTTATGGCACAGGTAGTGCAAAATGTAGAGGTCAAGCCGTCTGACTTCCTCATGCAAACATTTCTTTCACGTGTCGGCATCCGCCCTATAAATAACATTGTAGACATCACCAATTATATGATGTACCTCACCGGCCAGCCCATGCACGCCTATGACTATGACAAGCTGGAAAAAGGCATAATTGTACGCAAGGGTAAAAAGGGCGAGAAGCTAAAACTGCTGGGCGGCAAAGAAATTCGTCTACGTGAAGAAGACATAGTCATAGCTGATCATAAAAAAGCCATAGGGCTGGGCGGCGTTATGGGCGGAGCAGATACGGAAGTAGATGAAAACACGCGGAATATTGTTTTAGAAGTGGCCAACTTTGACATGTACACCATACGCAGAACCGCCATGGAGCACGGGCTGTTTACAGACGCCGTAACGCGATTTACCAAAGGGCAATCACCCTACCAGACAGACCGTGTGCTGGCCTACGCGGTAGGTGAAATAATTCACCAAACTGGCGGCATGCCAGCCAGAAGCATTTACGACGACAAACACCTGCCAAAAGATAAAAAAGTTATAAAGGTAGAAGTTTCATTTATAAACGAGCGTTTGGGAGAGAAGTTGAGCGGTGAGCAAATGAAAAAGCTGCTAGAAAACGTAGAGATTGGCACCGAGCTAAACGGCGGGGTGTTGCACGCTGTGCCGCCTTTTTGGCGCACCGACCTAGAGATACCAGAAGACATTGTAGAAGAAGTGGGCCGGCTGTATGGCTACCAGCACATTACTCTCAGTTTGCCCTCCAGAACTATTGCACCCACTGTTACCGATACGCTGCTGGCAACTAAATATGAAGCCCGCGGCGTTCTGGCAGCCGCTGGTGCGAACGAAGTGCTAACCTACACATTTGTGCACGGCAATTTGCTGGACGCTGTAGGGCAAGACAAAAAGCTAGCCTATCAGGTGGCCAACGCCCTAAGTCCAGATCTGCAATATTACCGCTTAAGCCTGCTGCCCAGCCTGCTAGAAAAAGTCCACCCAAACATAAAAGCCGGGTTCAACGAATTTGCTTTGTTTGAAATTAATCCTGTGCATAGCAAAGATCTGCTAAAAGACGGTTTGCCAGTAGAAGACCAACGCCTGGCATTGGTATTTGCCGCAGAAGACAAGGTTGCCAGGAGCAGCTACCAAGGAGCCGCATATTACCAGGCAAAGAAATACCTAGATACTTTGCTAAGCCATTTTGGTATAGATGCGGTTTACAGCTCTGCAGAAAATTACGTGCCAAAGGCAGGCATAGGCAAAGCCGCACTGGCGCCGTTTGAAAAGTCGCGCAGCGCAATTGTAAAAACCCGTGACGGCAAACTGCTGGCTGAAATAGGCGAATTCAACGCTCGGGCTCGAAAGAGCCTGAAACTTTCATACTTTACTGCTGGGTTTGAGCTAGACATAGCCCAAGTTATGCAAAGCGCCAGCAGGGCTGCTGGCTACCAGCCATTACCACGTTTTCCCAGAGTAGAACAAGACATTACCTTGCGAGTGGACTCTAAAGTAGAGTACAACGAATTATTTGAGCTGCTGAACAATGAGCTTCTTAAGCAGCAACCCCACCACACCCGACACGGTTTGGTGCCACTACATATTTACCAAAAATCCACAAGTGACAAGCACAAAAACATCAGCTTTAGGCTGCAGATTGCCAGCTATGAACGCACGCTCACCGCAGACGTAGTAAACAAGTTGCTAGACAGCGTGGCAGCAAAGGCCAAATCGGCGCTGCGTGCCGAAAGGGTCTAACGTGCGGCGTTTAGCGGGTCTAGTTGCTGCTACACTGGCAGTTGTTTTTCTGCTAGTTACTCCTCATGCACATGCAGACGTAAACGACTTTGTCATAACTAACTTCAACGCAGACTACACGCTAACCCGAAAGGACAAGCAGGGTAAAATGAGCGTGGTAGAGCGCATAGACATTGTTTTTAGCGACTACAACCACGGCATTTTGCGCGCTATCCCCGACGCCTATAAAAAGCACAAACTGCAACTACACGTAAACAGCATTAGTTCTGACTCGGGTGCACCCACGCAGTACACCACATACAAAGAAAGCGGCAACACAGTGCTAAAAATTGGCGATCCAAACCGCACAGTCACAGGAGCCCAAAGCTATACAATTGATTACACATTGAACAATGTAGCAACTTTTTATGACGACCACGACGAACTTTACTGGGACATAAACGGTGACCAGTGGCAGCAACCGTTTGAAAACGTAACAGCCACGTTCCACTTGCCAGCAGACCTAAACCTGTCTGCCAACCAACCGGCTTGTTATGCCGGCGAATTTGGCGGCACAGAGCAAAATTGCATAGCCCAAGTAGACGCGGCAAACCACACAGTATCTTTTCAGACCACAAAGGCATTGTTTGCCAACCAGACCTTAACGGCGGTGATTGGCTTTGAAAAGGGATATTTTAGTCCAGCTTTGTGGTATGAGACACTGGGCGAGTATGCCAAGCAAATTGCCATATTTCTATCCTTGCCGGTTGTGGTGGGCGGTTGGGCGTTCTTGCGTTGGCGGCGGTATGGGCGTGACGCCGAAAGCCGTGGCGTGATTGTGCCGGAGTACGACGCACCGGACAATCTCACTCCGCTAGAAGCAGGCTCTATAGTAGACTTTAGGCCAGATAACCGTGACATAACAGCCACCATAATCGACCTAGCTATCCGCGGTTACATAAAAATTATTGAGACCAAAGAAAAGCGCATTGGTAAAGACAAATTAGAGTACAGCTTTGAACTGGTAAAGACAGACACCAGCGGGCTGGACCAATCAGAGAGCCAGCTAATAGCTGCGATGTTTCCCGACTGGCAAGTAGGCCAGCAGGCTACAGTTGCGACGCTAAAAAAGAACAAGCTTTATAGTGCCGTGACAAAGATCCAAAAAGACACAAACAAACGCCTGACCGAGTCCGGGTACTACCGCACTAACCCAAACACTTCAGCTACGCGTTTGTGGCTGGTGCTCATACTGCTGTTTTCTAGCTTGTTTGTACTGGGCGGAGCGTTTGGCGTGGCTTACGTTGCTGGTACGGCTCTGGCCATTATAATTGTGGCCGGCTTTGCCTTTGCCATGCCTGCCAGGACAGAAAAAGGCATAGCGGCCAAAGAACACATAGAGGGGCTCAAAATGTACCTGTCGGTGGCAGAAAAAGATCGNATAAAGATGCTNCAGAGCCCAGATGCCAAATATGCAGCTAAGCGCGGGGAGCCTAAAAAGACGGTAGAGTTGTTTGAAAAACTACTGCCATACGCCATTGTGCTAGGCGTAGAAAAACAATGGGCAAAGCAGTTTGAAAACATTTATACCCAAGAACCCGGTTGGTATAGAGGCAATTGGACCACCTTTAATGCGGTTTATCTAGCTTCTAGTTTGTCCAATACCTCGTCTGCTATGGGTACAGCCTTTAGCGCTCCGTCTAGCTCTTCTGGCAGCGGTTTTAGCGGGGGTGGGGGGTTCTCTGGCGGCGGTGGAGGTGGCGGTGGTGGTGGAGGCTGGTAGCAAACACTCTTGACAGGGTTGACTGGTGGGGGTAATATTGTCTGGCTTAGCTGGAGTCTTCGCCTAAAGCGGATAGATTCGCTAAAGTACATTGATAGGCATATTTAGTTAGCACACATTTAACTACTTAGATGGTCGTTTTTGTCCATAAGAGTGGGCAGACACGACTGTCTATATAGTTTAGGGTGCATGGTTTCTGCGCAAACAGTAGCTAAGGGGGGTGCAGAAAGACGGATAAAACCGTCAAAACCATGTAACCGTAGGGGGAGTGAAGACTGGCAATCATGCGAGTTCCAACCCACCGCGTGTAGATACCGCGATTGGTTGCTGAACCGCAGCTCAGTCTCCTCCTCCTAAATCGCGCAAGTACATCTAGCGTACTTGCCAAAGTGTGCCCTCCGGCGCCGACGAGTAATTACCCCCGTGTATNNATGACATCCGTTGTGAATACAATCTCGCCGGAGGGCACGCCAACCGTTGGGATGGGATCGTTCGCTGAACAGTAGCNTNCCTCTCGGTTTNCCGAGNCTACTGATCGCACGATCCCTCCCCAACACCTCTCTAAACAAATATGCCTATCCTTTTCTCAGAAAGAATGAATGGTTTCGTTCTTTGCGAGAAGAGAAAGTGAGTTATACTTCACCCCACAAACTTTCCAATATGCATTACGTCTACATTCTAATGAGTTTAAAAGACCACAAGCTTTACATTGGTTGCACAAAAGACCTGGAAAGACGTTTTCGTGAGCACAATACAGGCAAAGTCGAATCAACTAAGAACAGAAAACCGTTCAAGCTAATATTTTACGAGTGCTTTGTTAATAAATCAGATGCGTTTGAAAGAGAGCAATGGTTTAAAACAGGCTTCGGGTATAATCATATTAGAAAAATGCTAACGAAAACATTAGAAAGTTTTGAGGGGTAAATGGCACAATGGTTCAAACGTAGTGCAGCTGGGGCTGGGGCGCTACTATTTTTGGTAACATCGCTAAGTCTGACCATTCTGGTAATATGGTCAATGTGGAAGGGTAACAACAGGCCGCCAGAGAGTGATATCCAGAAAGCACTCGACCAGGCCAAGCAACAAACATCGGAGGAGGCAAAATTGGAAGGCAAACAGCTAGAAAACTTTACACCAACAGCAAGCGTTGGCGCGCTGCAAAAAATAGATCTAGAACCAGGTACCGGCGAGGAAGTTAAACCAGGCGACACGGTTACGGCCCATTATACCGGTGCAGTAGCCGCGACCGGCATAATATTTCAGAGTTCTTTAGACACCGGACAGCCAGTGCCATTTGGACTTGACCAGGTTATCAAGGGCTGGACAGAGGGCGTGCCCGGCATGAAAGTAGGCGGTAAGCGCAGACTACTTATTCCTGCAGATCTAGCATATGGGGCTAATCCTCCGGCTGGGTCAAACATACCGGCAAACGCCGATCTGGTGTTTGATATCCAGCTGGTAAAAATTGGTGAGTAACCCCACCTTAAAACTAAACAAAAAGTGTACAATTGGTGCAAAAAGCACAATATATGGGGGTATTGACGAACGCACAAACACTATCTATACTGCTAGTACAATCAAATAAATCAAATAAAAACGCACACGCGAAATAACAATAAAAGGAGGGTTCGATGCCTAAAAACATCACTATATTTACTACTAACACTTGCGGTTACTGCGGCATGGTTAAAAAATTCCTAGACATGAAGGGCCGCGAATACCAAGTGGTAAATTTAGACGACAACCCAGAACGCACCAGCGAGGCTCTAGCGCTTAGCGGTGCTTTGACTGTGCCCATCACAGTCGTGACCAAACAAGACGACAGCAGAGAAGTGGTAGTAGGCTACAATCTTTCACAACTAGCCCCCGCAGTTGCTTAACATTTCTTTGGCGCGCTGCGGTGTCAAAACTTACGTGTTTCGCTCAGCGTATGTGTTAATACGTATCGCTCAATTGCTCAGTTTTTCCTTGCATCGCATCCAAACAAAAGCTTAAGATATACAAGTTATATAGAGGTTTAACGTGACTGACGAAACTAAAATTTGGGATGTGGCAATGATAGGGGCAGGACCTGCTTCTTTAAGCGCAGCGGTGTATACCACGCGTGAGGACCTAGGCACTGTGCTCATAGAAAAAGGCGTCATAGGCGGCTTGGCGGCAGTGACAGATTGGGTAGACAATTATCCAGGTTTCCCAAAGGGCCTGGCAGGATTAGACCTGGCCAACGCCTTGCAGGCTCAGGCAGAGCGGTTTGGGGCTAAGATTGAGCTGGGCGAAGTGTCGAAAATCTCTAAAGACGGCGACAATATAAAGCTTGCCACCACTGACGGCGATGTTTTGGCAAAGGCCGTTTTAATAGCCACCGGCAGCGATTATAAAAAAATAGGTGTGCCAGGTGAGCAAGAATACTATGCCCGCGGCGTGCACTACTGCGCCACGTGCGACGGCGCGTTTTACCGTGACAAAAACATTGCATGTGTGGGTGGCGGCAACTCTGCTGTGCAGGAGGCCCTATTTTTGACTAAATTTGCCAAACACATTGATCTGTTGGTACGCAGCAAACTAACTGCCAGCGATGTGCTGGTTCACGAACTAGAAAAAAACCCCAAAATTACTGTTCATCTGGGTGTAACCACAGACGAAATTGTGGGTGAAGGCGGCAAGGTTACCAAAGTAGTTGGCACAGATACGAAAACCGGCAAAAAGGTAGAGTTCCCCACAGACGGCGTGTTTGTTTTTGTAGGACTAAAACCAAACACCGAGTTTCTAAAAGACTCAGGTATTGAGCTAGATGAGGTTGGGTTTATAAAAACAGACAGCCGGTTAGAAACTTCTGTGAAAGGTGTTTATGCCGCGGGTGATGTGCGAAGCGGCGCCACCATGCA
>C687J35021_10001590_pt1 | contig 17174 bp, 15 predicted proteins | sample RifCSPhighO2_12_FD_35021 | JGI IMG/M metagenome (IMG submission 35021)
GCNGATGGGCATCGTCAGCGAGGTGGACATGCAGGCCACGCTGAAAGCCAAGCTCGGCATCGACAGCGCGCCCCAGCGCCTGCTCGGCGTGTGCTCCCCTAAGGTGGCGCACGCGCTGGTCACCGCCGAGCCCGATCTTGCCGCCTTGCTGCCTTGCGGCGCCAGCGCGCATGAAGCCCTGCCTGGCCAGACGCGCGTGCTGCTCCAGGATCCGCGCGTCATTCTCGCCGCCAGCGCCAGCCAGGACCCTGCCGTCCAGGCCGTGTTGGAAGAGGCACGCGGCGCCGTGCTGCGCGTGGTGGCGGCCTTGGGCGGCCAGGGGGCCTGAGCGGTGGAAGCAGGCGCTCACATCAGCGTGCTGGGCAGCGGATTTGGCGCACTGTCTGCGGTGCGCGAGCTGCGCGCACGCGGCTGCCAGGCCGAAATCACGCTCATCTCGCCGCGCGCAGAGCTGCACTACCTGCCCGGCATCATCTGGATTCCGAGCGGCCTGCGTACGCGTGAGCAGCTCATCGTGCCGCTGTTGCCCTTCTTCGAGCGCATGCGCGTGCGCCACATGGCGGCCGATGTCACGGGGTTGCAGGAGGGGGGGCGCACGGTGCTCACCAGTGCGGGCGAGGTGCAGAACGACGCGCTGGTTGTCGCTACCGGCGGGCGCTTCATCAAGAAACTGCCGGGCATCGAGCACGCCATCACGCCCTGCGAGGGCATCGCCGCCGCTGAAGTGATCCGCGACCGGCTGCGCGCCCTGCAGGGCGGCACCATTGCCGTGGGCTTTGCCGGCAACCCGAATGAGCCCACGGCGGTGCGCGGCGGGCCGATGTTCGAGTTCCTCTTCGGCATCGACACGCAACTGCGCCGCGAGGGGCGGCGCGAGCGTTTCGAGCTGGTGTTCTTCAACCCCACCCAGGAGCCGGGCAACCGCCTGGGCCCCCGGGCCGTGCAGCACCTGCTGGGCGAGATGGCGCGGCGCGGCATCCGCACCCACCTGGGCCACAAGATGCAGCGCTTCGAGGCGGGCAAGGTGGTCACCGAAGGCGGCGAGTTCGCCGCCGACCTGATCCTGTTCATGCCCGGCATGACGGGCAACGCCTGGTTCGATCAAACCGCTCTGCCGCGCTCCCCCGGCGGCCTGCTGCGCGCCGACGCGCAGTGCCGCGTGGAGGGCTGGGAGCATGTCTATGTGGTGGGAGACTCGGGCAGCTTTCCCGGCCCCGACTGGATGCCCAAACAGGCCCACATGGCCGACCTGCAGGCCCGGGCGGCCGCGCAGAACCTGCTGGACGGCCTGGCCGGGCGGGCGCAGACCGCAAGTTTCGAGCCTGAGCTGGCCTGCATCATCGACGCGCTGGACCAGGGGACGCTGGTCTGGCGCACGCCCCGGCGCAATGTGGTGCTGCCGCCCTCGCGCCTTTTTCACTGGGCCAAGCGCGCCTTCGAGTGGCGCTACCTGCGCCAGTACCGGTAAAGCGGGCTCATCCCCCCGGCAGCACCAGCGCCACCCGCAGCCCCGGTGCGGTGTTGCGCACCTCCATGTGCCCGCCGTGCAGTGCCATCACGCGCCGCACGATGGCCAGTCCCAGGCCGGAACCGCTGCGCTCGCCGCCCGGCCGGGCCGTGGTGAAAAAGCGCTCTCCCAGGCGCGGCAGGGCGTAGTCGGGCACACCGGGGCCGCTGTCCTGCACGGCCACGCGGGGGCCGCTGAGTTCCACGCGCACCGTGCTGCCCGGCGGGGCGAAGTCGATGGCGTTGTCGATCAGGTTGCCCAGCGCCAGGGTGACGAGCTCCGCCTCCCACGGGCCGCTGGCGCCCTGGCCCGTGAGGGTGAGCGCCACGCCGCGCTGCGCCGCGCGTGCCTGGGTGTGCGCGATGGCGGTGCGGGCGCAATCGTGCAGGGCCACCGGACGGTGGGCCTCGGCGTGCTGGCGCTGCTCCAGTTTGCTCAACTCCAGCAGGCGATCGATGAGGCGCTGCAGCCGCTCGCTCTGCTGCACCACCTGGGTGGCGAACTGCGTGCGGTCGGCGGCGGGCAGGTCGTCCTGCAGCAGCTCGCCCGCGCCCCGGATGGCGGCCACGGGGCTCTTGAGCTCGTGGGTCAGGGCGCGCACATAGCCTTCGATGTAGTCGCGCCCTTCCAGCCGGGCGCGCATGCGGTCCATGGCGCGGGCCAGGTCGCCCAGCTCGCCGGGCACCTGGGGCACGGCCAGCGCCGTGGCCGGGGGCGTGTCGTGTTCGCCCTTGGCGGGCCCCTGCACGCTCAGGGCGTAGTCGCGCAGGCGGCGCACGTTCCACACCATCCACAGCGTCACGGCCACGCCCACGGCGGCCGACAGCAGCAACAGCAGCAGGCCGCCCATCAGCACCTTGCGCTCGGCCCGGTCGATGAAGCGCTGCACGGTGCGCACTGGCTTGGCCACGGTCAGCACACCGGCAATGCGACCCTGTACCAGCACTGGCGCGGCCACGTGCATCACGCCGGTGGCGTCGTCGCTGGGCACCTCGCGGGTCATGCGTGCGCCGTACTCGCCACGCAGCGTGCGGGCCACGTCGCGCCATTGCGAAAAGTCCTGCCCCACGGCCTGGCCCTCCGAGTCGAACAGCACGCGCCCGGTAGCGTCCATCACGTAGATGCGGTAGTCGAGCGACTGCTTGGCAAAGCCCCAGATGGCTGCGTCCACGGGGCGGCTGGCGTAGCTGCGCACCTGCCGGGCAAAGGCGCTGTCCGCGCCGCCGTGCTCCAGGCGCCCGGCCGCCAGGTCATCGCTGGCCAGTTCGGCCAGGAGGCTGGCGGTGTCCACCATCATGTCCTCCATCACCTCGCGCACGCTGGGCTTGATTTCGGCGGTGAACACGCGCAGCACAAAAAACGCCGCAATGCCGTTGATGAGGAAAAACGCAAACAGCAGGCGGATGCCAAGGCGCATGGGGCAGCGGGATGGGATTAAGACTCTTCAAAAATCATAGCTGCTGGCGCTTGAACCATAAGCGCTGGAGCCAAATTTGATACATATTCTATAAATCCAGGCAATAACCCATACCCCGGTGCGTCTGGATGTAATCGCGCGCCGGGTCGGCCTCGCGCAGCTTGGCACGCAGGGTCTTGATGTGGGTGTCCACGGTGCGGTCCTGGCTGTTGCTGTCGTCGCCCCAGGCGGCGGCCAGCAGGGCGTCGCGCGTGTGGATGCGCCCCGCACCCGCCAGCAGGCAGGCCAGCAGCCGGTATTCGCGCCGTGTGAGCGCCAGTGGCTGGCCGTGCAGGGCCATGCGCTGGCCTGCAGGGTCGTCATGGAAAGGGATGCCACGGGCGGGCGCAGCCGGTGCCTGCACGGCGGCGCGGCGCAGCAGCGCTTTCACGCGCGCGGCCAGTTCGCGCGGGCTGAACGGCTTGGCCAGGTAGTCGTCGGCACCCAGTTCCAGGCCCAGCACGCGGTCGATTTCTTCGCCCTGCGCGCTCAGCATCAGCACGGGCGTGGCGCCCGTGGCGCGCACCTCGCGGCACAGGTCCAGGCCGCTGCCGTCGGGCAGGCCGACGTCGAGCACCAGCAGGTCGAACGCGGTGCGGCGCAGCAGGTTGCGGGCGTCCTGCAGCAGCAGGCTGTGGGTGGTGCGCAGGCCCTCGCGCTCCAGCGCATAGGCCACGGTGCGCGCGATGGCCGGGTCGTCTTCGAGCAGCAGCACGTGTGCGGGCATCAGCGCGCCACCAGCACCGGGAACAGCTTGCCCAGGCCTTCGGCCATCACCTCCACTGCCAGCGCGGCCAGGATCAGGCCCATGAGCCGGGTCATCACGTTGATACCGGTCTTGCCCAGCACGCGCGCAATCGGCTCGGCCAGCGAAAAGCACACCGCCGTAGCGACGGCAATCACCACGCCGTAGCCCACCAGCGCGGCGTGCTGCCAGAAGGTCTGGGCGCGGTCGGCGTAGATCACCACGGTGGACATCGTGGCCGGGCCGGTGAGCAGCGGAATGGTCAGCGGCACCACGGCAATGCTGGCACCGGCAGCAGCCTTTTCAGCGCCTTCTTCCAGTTCGTGGGTGTGGGGCTTGGCCTCGGCGGGCTGGGCATTGAGCATGTTCATGGCGCTGATGAGCAGCAGCATGCCACCCCCCACCTGAAAGCTCTGCAGCGAGATGTTGAAGAAATCCAGAATCTGCAGCCCCAGCAGCGCGCAGGCGGCAATCACGCAAAAGGCGCTGAATGCGGCCGTGCGAATGGTGCGCTGGCGCTGCGGCACCGAAAACCCCTGCGTGTAGTGAATGAAGAACGGCACGATGGCCAGCGGGTTGACGATGGCCAGCAGGGTGATGAGGGGTTTGAGGTCCATCAGCAGCCTCCTGCCTGATGGGCAGGCGCTGCTGCGCAGGGTGTGTGTGTGTGTATATCCAAGTGCGGTCTCCTGCAAGATTGCCGTGGGGGCCAAGTGTGCCGCATTACAGCACTTTCGGCAGCATGCCGCGATGGCGGCGACAGGAGTGCCATGGCACACACCGCGCAGGCCCGAGAGCGCCTGCGCGGTGAGAGTGTCAGGACGCCAGCAACGGCTGGGCGGGACGCAGTGTCAGGCGTGATTGGTGTGCATGGGCTACGGGCGCAGGGCTGCCGCCGGACTCGTTGGACAGAGTGAACATGCCGATGATCTTGACCTGTTGCTGTGCCTGCTCTTGCAGGCTGCGCGCAGCGGCCGACAGCTCTTCCACCATTGCGGCATTTTGCTGGGTGGTCTGGTCCATGTGCTGCACGGCCTCGCCGATCTGGCCCATGCCGCTGCTTTGCTCGGCGCTGGCGGCGCTGATATCGGTGATGAGGGTGGTCACACGCTGGATGGCAGCGACGGCTTCCTCCATGGTCTGGCCGGCAGCATTCACCAGCTCGGTGCCTTTGCCCACGCGCTCCACGCTGGAGCCGATGAGTTCCTTGATCTCCTTGGCTGCATCGGCCGAGCGCCCGGCCAGCGCACGCACCTCGCTGGCCACCACGGCGAAGCCCCGGCCCTGCTCGCCCGCACGGGCGGCTTCCACGGCGGCGTTCAGCGCCAGGATGTTGGTCTGGAAGGCGATTCCGTCAATCACGCCGATGATGTCGGCGATCTTGCCCGACGAGGTGTGGATTTCGCGCATGGTGCTCACCACCTGACCCATCACCTCGCCGCCCTTGGTGGCCACGGCGCTGGCATTGGCGGCCAGTTGCTGGGCCTGGCGGGAGTTGTCGGCGTTCTGTTGCACCGTGGCGTTGAGCTGCTCCATGGCGGCCGCCGTCTGTTCCAGCGCGCTGGCCTGCTGCTCGGTGCGGCTGGCCAGGTCGTGGTTGCCGGTAAAGATCTGGCTGGATGCGCTGGCCACGTTCTCGCTGCCCGCGCGGATGTCTGTGACGATGCCGGTCAGCTGTTTCTGCATGGAGGCCAATGCGTGCAGCACTTGCGCAGCCTCGTCCTTTCCCTCGGTCTGGACCGGGTGGCTGAGATCGCCTTTGGCAATGGTTTCGGCTACATCGATGGCATGGCCGAGGGAGCGGGCAATGCCGCGGACCAATGCGGCGGCAAACACGGCGGCAAACAGCAGGCCTGCCAGGATGGCGGCCACGGCTGCGGCGCGGATCATGTTGTACTGCGCGTCGCCCTCTTCGTAGGCGCGCTTGCCGGAATCGAACTGCATCTTGATCAGTGCGTCAATGCCTTCTCCGACCGGCTGGTACAGCGGGCGTACTTTTTCGACCACGATGCGGCTGGCGCCCGGGGTGTCGCCCGCACGCAGCGCCGCCACGGTGGGCAGCAGGCCTTCGCGCACAAAGCGTCCGCGGTTTTCGGTAAAGACTTTGGCCAACTGCTCCTCTTGCGGGCTGTGCGGGCGTGCCAGGTAGCCATCCCAGATGCGGGTGATCGCTGCGATGTTGGCTTCCACCGTTGCCGTGCTGGTCTTGATCGTGGCCTCGTCCGGGGTGACCAGTGCCACCGCCAGTGCCAGCCGGTTGCTCAGCAGCAGGGCCTGGATCTGGTTGACTTCTCCTGTGGTGACCAGGTTGTCTTCGTACATCGAATGCAGGGCCTTGTTGGACTGGGCGATGCCCCACAGACCCAGCCCTCCGATGCCCAGCAGCAGCAGGGACATAAGGCCGGCAAGGGCAGCGACGCGGGTGGAAATCTTGAAGCGGTTCATGGGACCTCTCGTTGGTGTGATGCCACAGGGGTGGCGCTGGCTGCGGTGGGGACGGACGAAAGCGGGGGCTGCTCCAGCCATTGCTCGAAGGCGACGATGGGCAGGGGCTGGTTGAAGTAATAGCCCTGGAACACCAGACACTGCAGGTGCAGCAGGGCCTGGCGCTGCGCCGGGGTTTCCACGCCCTCGGCAATCACGTTCAGGCCGAGGTTGCGGGCCATGCCGATGATGGTCTGCACGATGGCGGCATCGCTCGGGTCAGAGACGATGTCCTGCACGAAGCTGCGGTCGATCTTGAGGTGGTCCAGCGGCAGACGCTTGAGCTGCGCCAGCGACGAGTAGCCGGTGCCAAAGTCGTCCAGCGCAAAGCGCACGCCGCGCTGCTGCAGTGCCTGCATCTTGGTCACCGTGTCGGCCAGGTCGTCGAGCACCAGGCTTTCGGTCAGCTCCAGCACCAGCCGGGCCGGGTTGGCGCCCACCTGCGTGAGCGCCTGGCACACCTGGTCCACAAAATCGGGATGCCGGAACTGCCGTGCACTCACGTTGACGGCCAGATCCAGGTGCCGGGTCTGGGGGCGGCGTTCCCAGGCTTTGAGCTGGGTGCAGGCCTGCTCCAGCACCCAGGCCCCGATGGGCAGGATGAGGCCTGTCGCCTCGGCAATGGGGATGAAATGGGACGGTGGCACGCTGCCATGGACCGGGTGGTTCCAGCGCAGCAGCACCTCGGCGCCGACGGGCCGTCCTGTGGCACCGACCTGGGCCTGGTAGTGCAACTGCAGTTGCCCCGCCGGCACGGCGCTGCGCAGGGCAATTTCAAGGGCTGTCCGCGCTTCCAGTTCGGCCTGCATGGACGGGTCAAAAAGGCAGTGGCCATTGCGCCCTGCGTTCTTGGCCTGGTACATGGCGGCGTCGGCGCGCCGCAACAGGTCTTTGATGCTGGCGTTGTGGTTCCTGAACAGGCAGATACCAATGCTGGCGCTGCCGTGGTACACCTGTCCGGCCAGTGTGCAGGGCTGCGCCACGGTGGCCAGCATGTCGGCGGCAAGGGCCTGTGCCTGTGCCAGCGCGGCAGTTTCGTCCGCTGAAAGAGCATCGGCCAGCACCACAAATTCATCGCCGCCGATGCGCGCGACCGCATGGGGCGACTGCACGCTCTGGCGCAGACGCTGCGCCATTTCGACCAGGTACTGGTCGCCCACTTCGTGGCCCAGGGTGTCGTTGATGATCTTGAAGTTGTCCAGATCCAGCAGCAGCAGCGCCCGGTGCCGGTCGTCCTGGCGGCTGGCCGCCAGTGCCGCCTGGATGCGGTCGCGCAGCAGGCGGCGGTTGGGCAGGTCGGTCAGCGGGTCGTAGTAGGCCAGCCGGTGGATGGCCTCTTCGTTGGCCGACAGGCGTTGCTGCATGACCTGCAGGTCGGCCAGCACTGCGCAGACTTCATCTTGTCCCTGGACGATGATGGGTGTATCCAGCCGACCATCGGCAATGTGGTGGAACACCTGGGAGACCTGGCGCAGGGGGCGCACGATGGAGCGGATCAGCATCACCCCCAGAAAGCCCAGCACGGCCATGGAGAGCAGCAAGGCGCCTACGGCCAGGCTGCGGGTCTGTTCGTAGCGCTGCACGCCGGTTTCGTATTCGGCATGGGCCCGGTCGAACTGCAGGTCGATCAGGGCCTGGACTTCCGGGCCGGCACGTTCGTACAGCATGCGCGCCCTGGAGGCCAGGCGCTGGGTGTCCTGGTAGTCGAGGTTGCGCAGTGCCGCCAGTGCCGGCATGACGGCTTCGCGCAGGTACTGCTCCCGGCGGGCGGCAAACTGCTCGGCCAGCGCGGATTCCAGGGGGCCTTTGGCGGTGGCGGCATAGGCGCTCCACAACTGGTCGATGGTTGCCACGTTGTTCTCGATGACGCGCACCGCCTTGCCGGCGAAGTCCGGGTGCAGGATGATCCGGGCCGGGCTGCCAGCCGTTTGCGCCAGTGCCACCTGCAGCTGGTGCTGGTTGGCCAGCATCAGCTGCGAGATCTGGCCCAGGGTGCGGACGGGCTTCATCCGGTCTTCGTAGACCACATGCAGGCTTTGGTTGGAGGCTGCCAGCCCCTGGATGCCCGAGGTGGCCAGCAAGGCGCTGACCAGCGCCGCCAGCACCATCATGGCCGCCAGACGCGTGCCGATGCGGAAGCGGGAAAACAGGTGGTATCCGACGCCCTGCGGGTTGCCCACCGCGCCGGGGGCGGACGGTGCATCCAGTGGAAGCGGCTGCATGGTCATGGGGCGAGCCCAAGGGTGCAGCGGCGCATGGACCCATCCGCGCGGGGGCGGGGGCATGGTGCCTGCAGGACGGTCGAACAAACAAAGAGGAGGGTGCCGAACATTGGGTTGAAACCCTGGCATGGAGCCATGGTTTGCGAGGCGTGTTCGGGGCCTCGGGGCACTGGACAGCAGGGGGCACAGGCTGTTCAGCTATTTGCAAGGTTGAATTTTGGGGTGCAAATCCTAATGCGGAATGCGTGAAAACCCCATGATGCCGGTCAAGTTTTTTGATCTCTGTGCATGGTGTCGCACAGCTGGATGACTTCGCGTGCCAGTTCTGCGAGCTTGCGTCTTTGCGAGCGGGAGGACGAGCGCAGCAGCTCGAAGGCGGCGGCGCGCGTCAGCCGGTACTGCACCATGGTGATGCCGGTGGCCACGTTGATGTCGCGGTCGCCATCGAGCGCCTTCTGGAGTTGTGCGCGTGTCTGGCGCAGCTCGTCGAGTTCGCGTGCGCGCTGCAGGCCTGCCTCCACCGCGGGCCGGATCTGCGCCACATCCAGCGGCTTGACCAGGTAGCCCAGCGCGCCAAAGCCCGAGGCGCGCTCGACGGTCTGCGTGTCGCTGTAGGCGCTGAGCATGAGGAAGGGAATGTGGTCCAGGTCGCGCAGCCGCTCGGCCAGTTCCAGGCCACTGCGTCCGGGCATGCGCACGTCCACCAGGGCCATGTCGGGGCGCAGGCCGCTGGTGAGCCGGGCCTCGGCGTCGTCCACCGAGTCGGCCGTGGTGACCTGGTAGCCTGCGTCGCGCAGGCCGCTCGCGAGGGTGGCCAGGATGAGTCGGTCATCGTCCACCAGCAGCAGGTGGGTGGGACTGGAGAGGGGGGCGTCAGGCATGGGGGGGGGCATCGCTGGATTCGAGGTGGATGACGGGGGGGGCCAGTTCGAGATCGAGTACGGCCCAGTCGCCCCTCTGGGCGCGGGTGAGCTGGGCACCGTGGCGCGGCATCAGTGCTGCAATCAGGCCCAGACCGCCGTTCGATTCTGCTGCGGATTCCGGCCAGCGGCCGGGGTTGGAGATGGTGATCTGGATGCTGCCTGCCTGCAGCCCGTCATGCAGCTGGATGCGCACGTCCTGCTGGGCCTTGCCGCCGTGCTTGACGGCGTTGAGGATCAGCTCATTGAGCACCAGCGCCACAGGCACGGCCTCGGAGGGGGTGATGTAGCAGGCTTTCCACCAGTGGGGCGTGTCCACATGGATGGGGGTATCCCAAAGCGATTCGATGCCGCCCGCGATGGCACAGACCAGGTCGCTCAGGCGCACCCGGTCGGCCGTGGTGCTGCCCTGCAGTCCGTGAATAGCGGCGATGCTGTGCACCTGGCCGATGACCTGGTTGATGGGGCCGTGCAGCCGGGGGTGCTTGTGGTCGAGCGTGCGCAGCATGCCCATGACACCCTGCAGGTTGTTCTTGATGCGGTGGTGCACCTCCTGCACCAGGGCATCGCGGTGGGCCTGTTCCATCTGGCGGCGCTGCTCTTCTTCCTGGCGCAGGTCGGTGATGTCGGTCAGGGTGAGCACGTAATGCGTGATGTGCTCGTGCTGGTCGCGTACCGGGCTCAGGGTGATCCACACGGGATAGATCTCTCCGGATTTGCGCTGGTGCCATTCGCGGCGCTGCAGGTTGTGCGGTGGTGCGAAATTGGCGCTGGGGCCTGGGCCGGGTGCCGCGTCTGGCGTTGCTTCCGGGGGAGCAAGGAGGAAGTGCGGGGTGCGGCCCAGCACTTCGTAGCGCGCGTAGCCGGAGGTTCGCAGGAATGACAGGTTGGCCTGCAGGATCACGGAATGTTTATCGGTGACGAGTATTCCCTCCTGGCATTCAAAGGCGATGGCAGCCACGCGCAGCGCGGCCTTCTGGCGCCTGCGCTCGGCCATGTAAGCCGCCAGCGACATGCCCACCAGCGCCAGGATCATCATGTACGACCAGTAGCCAAAGCCCTGGCTGCCGTCAAGGTCGCGGGCGAAGAAGCCCGTGCGCTGGTGGGCCCCCCACAGGGCCTGCAGCGCAATCATGCACAGCAGCCCCACCGTGCCGAACATGCCCAGGCGCACGCCCACCCAGGTGATGAACAGGAACATCCAGTAGGCGTTGGCCACCGGGTCGAGCAGATCGGTGTGCCAGTCCGAGAAGATGGCCAGGCACGCCACGAACGTCAGCACATAGGCCAGCGCGCCTTCAGGGATGCGTTGCTGCGTGGTGCTGCGTTGCAGCTTGTAGCGCCACGAAAGGATCAGGGGCGTGGCCAGCAGGATGCCGAGGGCATCCCCCATCCACCAGCGCAGCGCATGGGGCGCCCATTCCGCGGCGCTGACCTGGCCTGCCAGCAGCAAGCCTGTGCTGCCTGCCAGTGCCCCCATGCCCGCACCTACGCAGCAGCCAGATATGAAGAGCATGCGGCAGCCTGTGAAGGTGGCGTATTGCATGTTGAAATCCGGCTGCCGGCGCATCAGCCATGCGCCCAGGGCCGCTGCGGCGGCCGCAGCCAACGCCTCGATGATTGCCCGGTCCGGGGGCGTTCCGCTTGCGGCCTGCGTGAGCAGGCTGCCGATCAGCACACTGGCCGCCATGCGCGGGCCACCCATCAACAGCAGTGCCAGTGCCAGGCCGCTGGCGGGGCAGAGCAGCAGGCTCAGGCCCTGCCCGTGCAGTGGAGAAGTGGCTGTCCCCGCCACCACCATATACAGCAGTGCCGCCGCGATGACGGCCAGTGGCTGTGCCGGTGGGGGGGTGCTGCGCGGGGGCATGCGGTGTGGAGGTGTGGGGTGGAGCCGGTGCGCGCAGGAACGGGCCGAGCGCCGGGCGGTGCCTGGCATCGTAGCCTACGCACCGTTCTGTGCGGCCCGCCATGGCGTGGAATGCATGTCGCGTTGATATAGGTCAATTTTGATTGTGGCGCCCACCCATCAGGCGCCAGTAGCTATTATTTTTGTAGCAAACGGGCTGCGTCACGGGCAAAGTAGGTCAGCACACCGTCGGCGCCCGCACGCTTGAAGGCCAGCAGGCTTTCCATCATCACCGCGTCGTGGTCGAGCCAGCCGTTCTGCGCGGCGGCCTTGAGCATGGCGTATTCGCCCGACACCTGGTAGGCGAAGGTGGGCACGCGGAATTCGTCTTTCACGCGGCGCACGATGTCGAGGTAGGGCATGCCGGGCTTGACCATCACCATGTCGGCGCCCTCGGCGATGTCCAGTGCCACCTCGCGCAGGGCTTCGTCGCTGTTGCCGGGGTCCATCTGGTAGACCTTCTTGTTGCTCTTGCCCAGGTTGGCGGCCGAGCCCACGGCGTCGCGGAACGGGCCGTAGAAGGCGCTGGCGTACTTGGCGCTGTAGGCCATGATGCGCGTGTGCACATGGCCGTGGGCCTCCAGCGCTTCGCGGATGGCGCCGATGCGCCCGTCCATCATGTCGCTGGGGGCGACGATGTCCACCCCCGCCGCGGCCTGCGTCAGTGCCTGGCCGGTCAGCACTTCGACGGTGGGGTCGTTCAGGATGTAGCCGGTGTCGTCGAGCAGGCCGTCCTGGCCGTGGCTGGTGAAGGGGTCCAGGGCCACGTCGGTCATCACACCGAGGTCGGGAAACTCCTTTTTCAGGGCGCGCACCACGCGCGGCACCAGGCCGTCGGGGTTGAGGGCCTCTTTGCCGTCGGGCGTCTTGAGGCGGGCGTCGATCACCGGGAACAGCGCCATCACGGGGATGCCAAGCTTCACGCAGTCTTCGGCCGCAGGCAACAGCAGGTCCAGGCTCAGGCGCTCCACGCCGGGCATGGAGGCGACGGCCTCGCGGCGGTGGGCACCATCGAGCACGAACACCGGGTAGATCAGGTCGTGGGCCGTCACTTGGTGCTCGCGCACGAGGTTGCGGGTGAAGGCGTCGCGGCGCAGGCGGCGCGGGCGGCTGGCGGGGAAGGGGGTGGGGCTGGAGAGGTGCATGGGGAAAATTGTGCCCGATCCGGCGCAGCCCCGGTTCGGGGAGGTGTTGCCGATGGGCGCGGACAGTGCTAGATTGGCGCCGGGCAGCCCTGCTGCCCCCCGCTTTTTCCTCCCTGAGCGGGGCCCGCTGGCGCCAGCGCCCACGGGCTTTCCTGGCCCGGCACCCCCGCCGGGCTTTTTTTTGCCGCCGGGCCGTCACTGTGGGCCACTAAACTCACCGCCATGCTCTGGGTCAAATCCTTCCATATCGTTTTCGTGGCCAGCTGGTTTGCCGGCCTGTTCTATCTGCCGCGCATCTTCGTCAACCTGGCCATGGTGGCCCCGGGTTCGGCGGCCGAGCGCGACCGCCTGCTGCTGATGGCGCGCAAGCTCATGCGTTTCACCACGCTGCTGGCCGTGCCCGCCGTGGCGCTGGGCCTGTGGCTGTGGCTGGGCTATGGCATCGGCTGGGGGCCGGGCAACGGCTGGATGCACGCCAAGCTGGCCGTGGTGCTGCTGGTGCTGGGCTACCACCATGTCTGCGGCGTGCTGCTGCGCCAGTTCGTGGCGGGTACCTGCCGACGCAGCCACATCTGGTTCCGCTGGTTCAACGAGGCCCCGGTGCTGATGCTGGTGGTCGCCGTGGTGCTGGTGGTGGTCAAGCCCTTCTAGCGCGGATTTCTGGCCGTGCACAAGACCTCCGCCTGGCCGCTCGCGTGGGTCTATGCGGCGCTGATCGTTTTCGCCAGCCTGTTCCCCTTCATGGGCTGGCGCGATCAATGGATCTCGCCCTGGGTCTTCCTGTTCGCACCTCTGCCTCCGCCGTACTGGACGGGGTTCGATGTGGCCACGAATGTGGCGGGCTACGCGCCTCTGGGTTTTTTACTGGCGCTGGCGCTGCTGCGCACGGGCCGCGGCCTGCTGGCCGTGCCGCTGGCACTGGGGGCGGGTGCCCTGCTGTCGCTGCTGCTGGAGTTTTTGCAGATTTACCTGCCACAGCGGGTGCCCTCCAATCTGGACCTGGTGCTGAACATGGCCGGGGCGTTTCTGGGGGCACTGAGTGCGGCGCTGCTGGAGCACTGGGGCGCCATCGACCGCTGGAGCCGCTTTCGCAACCGCTGGTTTGCGCCCGATGCGCGTGGCGCCCTGGTGTTGCTGGCACTGTGGCCCTGGGCGCTGCTGTTCCCGGCCGCCGAGCCTTTTGGCCTGGGCCAGGTGCTGGAGCGGCTGGAGGCCGCCCTGGTTGATCTGCTGGCGGGAACGCCTTTTCTGGACTGGCTGCCGGTGCGCGAAACCCCGCTGCAACCCCTTTCGCCCGTGGCCGAGCTGCTGTGCGTGGCGCTGGGCCTGCTGGTGCCCTGCCTGCTGGCCTACGGCATGGTGCGCCATATGGGGCGGCGCGTAGTGCTGGTGCTGCTCATTGCCGCGGCAGGTATCGGGGCCACGGCCTTGTCTGCCGCGTTGAGCTTTGGCCCGGCGCATGCCTGGGCCTGGCTGGGGATGCCGGCGCGTGTGGGCATCTGGGTGGGGCTGGTGCTGGCCGCCCTGCTGCTGGCACTGCCGCAGCGCGCCAGCGCGGTGCTGCTGCTGCTGGTGCTGACGATTCAACTGGGGCTGCTCAATGATGCGCCCACCAGCGCCTATTTCGCCCAGACACTGCTGACCTGGGAGCAGGGGCGCTTCATCCGTTTCTATGGCCTGGGCCAGTGGCTGGGCTGGCTCTGGCCTTATGCGACGCTGGTGTATGTACTGGTGCGCGCTTCGCGGCGCAGCCGTGCTTCCTAAAATAGCGGGCATGAGCGAAACCATCCAGCCCGTGCCCGGCTACTTCGAGCGCCACATCTTCTTTTGCGTCAACGAGCGCGCCAATGGTGAGGCCTGCTGTGCGCAGCATGGTGCCCAGGAGGCCTTTGACCGGTGCAAGGCCCAGGTCAAGGCTGCCGGCCTGGCCGGGCCCGGCCGGGTGCGCGTGAACAAGGCGGGCTGCCTGGACCGCTGCGCCGCCGGTCCCGTGGCCGTGGTCTACCCCGAGGGCGTGTGGTACAGCTACGTGGATGCGGCCGATATCGACGAAATTGTCGAATCACACCTCAAGAACGGCCAGGTGGTCGAGCGCTTGCGCACACCGCCGGAACTTGGGCGCTGATTCCGACTCCATCGGATTTCAAGCTTTTTTTGCCTCTAGCGCTTGATGGTAAAGCGCTATCAGCTATTGTATTGGTAGCATTCGTGAACGCAAATACTGAAAAACTGACCCTGACGGGCGAGGCGGGAGCCATTGAGGCGCGGCGCGATGCCCCTGCCGCAGGCACCGCACCGCGTGGCGTGGCCGTGATCGCCCACCCGCACCCGCTGTTCGGCGGCACCATGGACAACAAGGTGGTGCAGACCCTGGCACGGGCCTATGTGCAATGTGGATGGAGTGCGGTGCGCTTCAACTTCCGTGGCGTGGGCGGAAGTGCGGGCGTGCACGATGAAGGCCGCGCCGAACTGCAGGATCTGTTGGCCGTGGTGCAGCAGGTGGCGCCCGAGGGGGTCATTGCGCTGGCGGGCTTTTCCTTCGGGGCTTTCGTCACCAGCCATGCGCTGGCGGCCCTGTGGGAGGAGCGCGAGGTGGCCAGTGCCGTACTGGTGGGAACGGCCGCAAGCCGTTTCAGCGTGGCCGCTGTGCCGCCGCGCGCGCACCTGCGCACCCTGGTGGTGCATGGTGAGCAGGATGACACCGTGCCGCTGGCGTCCGTGATGGACTGGGCACGCCCGCAGACACTGCCTGTCACAGTCATCCCCGGCGGCGGGCATTTCTTTCACGGACAATTGCATCTGCTCAAGGAACTGGTGGTGCGCCACCTGCAATCGGGCGCCTGAGGCGTCTGCGGGCTTCGATCAAGCCCCATCATCCGCGCCACGACGGCGCACGTTTTTCTTTTCTGACTGTTTTCCCATGAACCGAATTTCCTCCATGCTGCGCTCCCTCGCTTTGGCCGTGGGCATTGCGTCTACCGCCCTGATGGCGCAGGCGCAAACCCTTCAGCCGCCTGAAATCGCCGCACGTACCTACATGCTGGTGGATGTGACTTCGGGTCAGACGCTGGCCGCTAAGGATGTCGATGCACCGGTCGAGCAGGCCTCACTGACCAAACTCATGACCGGGTATCTGGTGTTTGATGCCCTGCGGGCCAAAAAGATTGATCTGCAGCAGCGGTTTCCCGTCAGCGTGCGCGCCTGGAAAATGCCCGGCTCGCGCATGTTCATCGACCCCAAGATGCAGGTGCCGGTGGACGATCTGCTCAAGGGCATGATCATTCAGTCGGGCAATGATGCCACCGTGGCGCTGGCCGAAGGCGTGGGCGGTACCGTGGAAAATTTCGTCAAACTCATGAACGATCAGGCCCAGGCTCTGGGCATGAAAAACACCGCCTACCGCAACCCGGAGGGCCTGACGGAACCCGGCCACACCACCACGGCGCGTGACCTGTCCATCCTGGCCACGCGGCTGTTGCAGGATTTTCCGGAGTACCTGCACTACTACGCCACCAAGCAGTACCGCTACGAAGGCACACCGGCCTCCAATAGCAACAACCGCAACCTGTTGCTGTACCGCGACCCGAGCGTGGATGGCCTCAAGACCGGGCACACCGCTGCCGCAGGCTACTGCCTCGTGGCCACAGCCAAGCGCGAGTTTCCCAACGTGGGCACGCGTCGTCTGGTGTCCATCGTGCTCGGCGCCGCGAGCGAGAACGCCCGCGCCAACGAAAGCCAGAAGCTGCTGAACTGGGGCTACACGGCCTTCGACGCCGTCAAGCTGTTCGATGCGGGGCAGAGCGTGGACACTCCGGCGGTCTGGAAGGGCCAAGCCAATATGGTGAAAATCGGCCGTCCCGAGGCGATCGTGGTGGCGGTGCCCGCAGGCAGCGGCGGCAAGATCACCACCCAGATTGCCCGCCGCGACCCGCTGGTGGCTCCGTTCAGCCAGGGCCAGGAAGTGGGGACGCTCAAGGTGGTGCTGGGCGAGCAGACGCTGCGCGAACTGCCCCTGGTTGCTCTCGAAGGCGTGGAGCAGGCCGGGGTACTGGGCCGCGCCTGGGATGCGATCCGCCTCTGGATCAAGTAATGGGCCTGTGCCTCGGGGGCTGATGGAGTGATGGTGGCCCTCCGATCCGACGCCCGGTCTTGCTGCGTTGAGGGCTATCTGCTACATTTGAAGGCTTTTCGGAAATTCCGAAGGGATTCACGTTTTCGTATTTTACGTTTAGGGACGATAGTTCATGCCAACCATTAACCAGCTCGTGCGTCACGGGCGTGAGGTCGAGAAGACCAAATCCAAGAGTCCGGCGATGGAAAACTCGCCGCAGCGCCGCGGTGTGTGCACCCGTGTGTACACCACGACGCCCAAGAAGCCCAACTCCGCTCTGCGCAAGGTCGCCAAGGTGCGCCTGACCAACGGTTTTGAGGTGATCTCCTACATCGGCGGTGAAGGCCACAACCTGCAGGAACACAGCGTGGTGCTGGTTCGCGGCGGTCGTGTCAAGGACTTGCCCGGTGTGCGTTACCACATCGTCCGCGGTTCGCTCGACCTGCAAGGCGTGAAAGACCGCAAGCAGTCGCGTTCCAAGTACGGTGCCAAGAAGCCCAAGGCCAAATAAGCCCTGCGCTTTTGCACAGAATTTTCGGTGCTGTCTCCCGCGTGGCGCGGTGGTGCAGCGTAGTGGCCCCAAACGCAGGTGTTCTGCGCGGGTCGAGTAAGTGGGAGTCCTTGATTGGCTCTCGCGGTGTCTGAAAAGACGCCAACTGAAGCAAAGATAGAGGTAAA
>C687J35021_10001601_pt1 | contig 17089 bp, 20 predicted proteins | sample RifCSPhighO2_12_FD_35021 | JGI IMG/M metagenome (IMG submission 35021)
CCCCCCCGCCGCTCCTACAGAAGCGCCTGCCTCGGTCAGCAGGTGGTTGGCTTAGCGTTTGCCCATGGAGCGGCGGGTGCCGCTGGGGGCTGGGCCGATCTTCTTCTCATGGGCGGACTTGTTGCCCTTCTGGTGCCAGGGCTGGTCGTCCTGCTTGGCGGAGGCGGCCTTGGCTGCGCCGAACAGCGAGGCAAACCCGGCCTTTTTCGCAACCACCGGCTCGCTGCCGGTTGGTGGGGTGTTGCTGGGCTGTGGGTCAGGCAATTGAGTGCTGGTCATGGAAGGTCCGCGGCTGCCGAGGTCATAAAGTGGGGCGCGAGTATACCCCTCTATTGGCGCGGGGCACCTGCTCAACCGCTGTGTGGTTTGCACGGTCCGGCGGTCCGGCGGCCCGGCGCTCCGGCTGACGGACACAAAAAAGGCGCAGTGGTGGGAACCACTGCGCCTTTTTCTGGCTGTACCCCTTGGGCACCAACCGTGGGGCGTAAATCAGTCCTGGCGGCTGGTGACTTCCAGCAGGTGGTAGCCGAACTGGGTCTTGACCGGGCCCTGCACCACATTGATCGGCGCGCTGAATACCACGGTGTCGAACTCCTTGACCATCTGGCCAGGGCCAAAGGAACCGAGGTCGCCACCGCTGCGGCTGGAAGGGCAGGTGGAGTTGTCTTTGGCCACCTGGGCAAAGTCGGCACCGCCTTCGATAGCGGCTTTCAGTTCGTTGCACTTGTCTTCGGTGGCAACCAGGATGTGACGGGCAGTGGCGCGGGCCATGGGAGATACTCCTTTGAAATAAGCGCTAAAGCCTACCGGAATCGGCCGGCTATTCAAGCGTCGGCGATGCACCGGCGACGCTTGAATAGCCTCGCAGCAGGTGCTCGATTGTTTCAGTCTGCGACAAATGTCTTAGGGCTTGCCTAAACCAGGGGGAAATGGCGTAGGCTGGTGCTGTCGCCTCGGGAGGCGACGCTATTCGCGAACGGTTGAAGAAGGAAAGCTTTATGCAAATCCAAGTTCACAGCGATAACCACATTGAAGGTAGTGCCCGCCTGGTTGAATGGGTGAGTGCCAGTGTTGCCAGCAAGCTGGAACGCTTCGACGATGAGTTGACCCGCGTCGTCGTTCACCTGCACGACGACAATGGCCAGAAGGCCGGCGCACATGACAAGCGCTGTCAGATCGAGGCCCGGCCCAAAGGGCTGCAGCCGCTATCCGTTACCCACAAGGCCGAATCCCTTGAGCAGGCCATAGAGGGGGCCGTGGAAAAACTGCATCACGCCCTCGACCACCAGTTCGGCAAACTGCGCAGCAAGCGCGCCACCCCACTGCAGAACGACGAGGCCGTGGATATCCCCGGTCAGGACGCGCTTCTGCATGAAGACTTCCTCGCCGAGCAACAGCTGCGCGCGTTGTAAGTCCACGCCCAGGGCAGCAGGCCATGGCCCGCTGCCAACCGCTCCATTCTGTGCGCCCCGCAGGCCTGCCTGCGGGGCGCTTGCGTATGCGCGGCGCTTACAGGTTGCTGTAGATCAGCTGCCCACCCGCCAGCAGCATGCCGAGCCGGGCAATCCGATAGAACCACAGGTGGTTGACCCGCGACTGCAGCCACAAGCCGCTCCAGACCCCTAGCGGCACTATGGGGGCCAGGGCCAGGCTGAGCAGCAGGTTGTCCTGGCTGAACTGGCCAAGGGCGGTGTAGGGGATCAGCTTCAGGGCATTGGTCAGCAGAAAGAACACATTGATGGTGGCCACATAACGCACCTTGTCCAGTTGCTGCGGCAACAGGTGCATCATCACCGGCGGGCCGCCGGCGTGGGCGACGAAACTGGTGAAGCCGGCCAGGCTCGAGAGCAGGGTGCCGCGGCCTTTGTGCAGTGGGCGCGGGGCCTGGTTGCCGTTTATCAGGCCGAGCAGCACGAAGGACACGGCGATCACCCCGATCAGCAGGCCCACCAGGTTGTCGTCCAGCAGCTCGAAGGTCAGCGAGCCGATGATGATGCCGATCAGTGCACCGGGCAGCATGACCTTGAGGTTGGCCGTGTCCCATTTGCCGAAGTAGGCCTTGAGCCCCACCACATCGGCCAGGCAGAGAATCGGCAGCATCACCGCCGCCGCCTGTTTTGGCGACAGACTCAGCGCCAGCAAGGGCACGGCGATGCCGCCCAGGGCACCGCCAAAGCCACCTTTGGACAGTCCGGTGAGAAACACCGCGGGCAGGGCGAACAGCAGAAAATCGGGCAGAGTCATGGCCAGCGCCACCGGCAAAGCGCGCAGGGTAGCAAGCGCCGTGGACGCTCGTCCCGCAGATTTTCGCCGGCGTGGTGCCGCGCCGCGGAACCGCTTGCAGCGGGCAATGGAGATCGACGCGTGGCTTGTTGCCTAAAATCAGACTGTCGGGCGTAAAGCGCCCGAGGGGCCGCGTTCTAGGAGGCTTCGCCATTAACTCCCTGGAGTTGAACACGCCGCCCGAGTGCGGGCCGCTGTCCGACTGCCGGTTGCGCGTCTACCTGAGCGAAGACTATCAGCGCGGCCAGTTCCACCTGGTCAGCCATCGGGCCAGCGATGGCAGCCTGATCGACACCAATGCAGTGATGGTNGTGACCACCCACGGNCCGGGCCTGGGGTGGATTGNGGCGCTACTCCTGCAGCCAGGCTTCTGCTTGCGCTTCCTCCATCGAGTCGAANGCCTTGAGCGTCAGGCCTGGAATCAGCGAGCCCTCGATTGTGCTGATGCGCCTTACCCATTCCTGATCGGCCACCACCGCCACACGCTCGAAGCGGCGGATAAAGCGCAATAGTTGGGGGATACGCGACAGCTCGACGCCTATGGCCCCCAGGGTGGGCAATTCGAAGGTGCCGATGCGGTACATCATGCGGCCCTGTTCGATGCCTTCGGCGTGCTGGGTCAACTGATTGAGCGCGATACGCATGTCGATGCTGTCGAGTTTGCCGGTAAAGTCCACGTCAATGCGGTTTTTGCCGTTGCGGGTTACCTGAAACATAGCGCTTCCTCCTTGGGGCTGTCTGTCCACCATACGCCGCTTGGTCGTTGCTGTTAACGCAAGGTGGCCGCGGCGGCCTTGCCTGCGACGGCGGCGAGTCCGCATCATGGCGGCAATTCAGTTTGACGGAGGTGGTTATGGGCATCAGATCGTGCCTTGCAGGTCTTGCACCGTTGCTGTTCAGCCTGGGGGCCGTTGCTGCCGAGCAGGCACAGCTGGTCGAGTCGATCAACCTGTACCGCAGCGAGGTACAGCGCTGTGGCGAGCAGGCCTCCGCCGAGTTGCCGCCACTGACGGCCGATCCGCGTCTGGTGCAGCCGGTCGGTCGTTCGGGGGATTTGCAGCAGGCGATGAGCGCGGCGGGCTATCCGATGGTCAATGTGCAGGCCATCAGCCTGTCCGGCCCGCGCGATGCCGCGGCGGCGATGAAGGTGCTGCGCGAGAGCTTCTGCCAGGTGCTGCTGGACCCGCAGTTTGTCGATATCGGGGTCAATCAGCAGGACCGCGACTGGCGCATCCTGCTGGCCAGGCCGCTGCTGACGGCACGCCTGGGCGACTGGCAGGTGGAAGGGCAGAAGCTGCTCGCACAACTCAACGCCGCGCGCGGCACGCCGCGTCAATGCGGTAACCAGTCGTTTGCCGCCGCCGCACCGCTGCTGTGGAATGCCACGCTGGGCAGCACAGCCGAGGCCCACAGCCGGGCCATGGCCAACGGCAACTTCTTCGATCATCAGGACCCTGACGGCCGTACTCCCGGCGACCGCGCGGAACTGGCTGGCTACAGCGGCCAACGGGTTGGCGAAAACATCGCCGCCGGGCTTGATACGGCAACGAGGGTGATTGACGGCTGGCTGGCCAGCCCCGGCCACTGCGCCAACCTGATGAGCCCGCAATTCAGCGAACTGGGCGCGGCCTACGCGACCGACCCCAAGAGCGATGCGGGGATCTACTGGACGGCGCTGTTTGGTGCGCCGTAAGCCTGTCGGCGTCTGAACGTCCGTAGGGTGGAAAACCGCGAAGCGTTTTCCACCATCGGTGTTTATTCAAGCTCCCGCTCACCACCCGCCACCATCTCCGGGGCTCCGCCTCAATCTGCTGGATAGAGGCCCTGACGTACCGCCCTATGAAAACTTGAATAGGGCCAATCAAGTAACCGTTGCACATGGCCGTGCTTGATTGGATTTCTGTGGATGTAATCGATGTGCTGCTGGTAATCAAGGTCGTCGCGGATCAGGTGTTCCCAGTACCGCCGCTGCCATATGCCCCGCTCCCCACGTCTGCGTTGGATGGTGTTCAGCGATTCACTCTTGGGCAGGCGTTTGGCAAAGGCGAATTTGATGACCTTCCAGCGCAGTGCAAAGTTTGCGTCGCCCTCCGGCAGGGTCCATAGGCAATGCATATGCTCCGGAAGAACGACCCAGGCGTCGATATGAAAGGGATGGCGTTGTCGGGTTGCTCGGACTGTTGCGCGGAGCAAATCAATTTCACGTACCAGTAAATCGCTACTACGGTCACGCAGGTTAACAGTGAAGAAGTAGCAGGCACCGGGGACACGAGCACGGCGGTAGTCGGACATCGTGGCTCATCCTTGAGCGATGTGGGAATGGTGAAACCATGGTGGACAAGCTGCGCGTTGTCCACCCTACACATGGCCATCACTCCCTAGAAAACGTTACCACGCGTAGTCGATTAACCCAGCACCAGCGCCAGATGCTGCTCATAGCGCGCGATATCGGCCTCGATGGCGGGGCGTTTCATCACGTCGACGCAGAGGAAGGTCGGCAGCGCGCTCATGCCGAGGAACTGGTTGGCCTTGTGGAAGGGCAGGTAGACGGCGTCCACACCCTGGCCTTCGAAGAAGTCAGTCGGGTCGTCGAAGGCTTGCTGCGGCGCGTTCCAGGTCAGTGACAGCATGTACTGCTTGCCCTGGATCAGGCCGCCGCTGCCATACTTCTGCGAGGCGTCCGAGCGGGTGCGGCCGTCGCTGGCGTAGAGGCTGCCGTGGCCTTCGGTAAACACCTCGTCGAGGTACTTCTTCACCGTCCAGGGCGCGCCCATCCACCAGCCGGGCATCTGATAGATGATCACATCGGCCCAGAGGATTTTTGCCACCTCTTCGGCGACGTCGTAGCCGCTGTCGATATGAGTGTGCTTGAGGTCGAAGCCGGCGCGGTCGAGGAAGGCCAGTGCGGTGTCGTGCAGGGTGGTGTTGTAACGGCCGTCGGAGTGGGCGAACTGTTTACCGCCGTTGAGCAGCAGGATCTTCTTCATGGCATGTGCCTCGGTAAATTGATGGCGGCATGCTAGGGCGCGTGAGCGGCGGGAAACAGCCGCTCACGGGCAAATCATATGTGACTAAAAGGCATGAATGGGCTGGCTTTGGCTGTTTTAGGGTAAATAAACCCACGCTGCCAGGAGCCCAGAATGGCCGATCAATACGGATTTATCCTGCATGCCCACACTCGTCCGGAAAAGGCCGCCGAGTTCGAGGCGTTGTTCCGCGCCTATGTCGAGCCCAGCCGCGCCGAGGCGGGCTGCATCACCTACCACATGCTGCGCGATAGTCACGATCCGACGCTGTTTATCTTCTATGAGGTCTGGCAGACGAAAGAGCATTTGGCGACTCACAGCGCCTTGCCGCATATGCGTCAGTTTCATAAGCAGCGCATGGACTACCTGCGCCGTGATTTCGAAATTCGCGAGATCGAGATGCTAAGCCCGGCGAGCTGACGCCTCGCGTCTGTATGGTTATTGCCGCATGTGACTGTGTCTATGTCACTGCGGCTGCCGGGACCAGAATGACCGGACGCTATCGCGCAGGGTCCGCCATGCATATCGCCATCCTTACCTTCGACGGCTTCAACGAGCTCGATTCGCTGATTGCCCTGGCGTCCCCCCGCTCCTACAGGTACGTACAAGCCGAAAGACGCAATTGCTTCCAGTTTGCTACGCGACAGCGCGACGTCTGGATGACGGGGTATCTCCTACTTCCCCGGCTTCTCGACAACGATATAGCGCTTGCCGCCACTGCGTTTGGCCACGTACATGGCTTCATCCGCGTGGCGAACCAGATGCAGGTCGCTCTGGCCGTGCTCAGGGTAGACTGCGATACCCAGGCTGGGCGCGCTCATCAGGGCGTTGCCTTCCAGAAGGTAGGGAGCGCTCAGGGCGATGAGGATTTTCTCGGCCACCAGGATGGCGTCTTCCTGCCTGCTGATGTTGTCCAGCAGCACGGCGAATTCGTCACCACCCAGGCGGCTGACCGTATCGGAATCGCGTACGCACTCCCTGAGGCGGTGAGCGACTTCCTGCAGCAGGTGGTCGCCCGTGGTGTGGCCGAAGGTGTCGTTGATGTGCTTGAAGTTATCCATGTCGAGATACAGCACCGCCAGCCGCAATGAATCGCGCTGCGCCCGTTGCAGCGAACCGCGCAAGCGATCCAGAAACAGCGCACGGTTGGGCAGTTCGGTCAGCTGGTCGTACTGTGCAAGAAATTCCAGGCGCGACTGCGTGTGTTTGCGTGCTATTGCAGCGGCCACCTGGTTCGCCACAAATTGCAGCAGCTCCTTGTCCTGTTCGGTGTAACGCGCGGCCCCGCAAGAGCTGCGCAGCACCAGCGCGCCGATGGTCTCGGTGCCCGATATCAGCGGCACACCCAGCCAGCCCAGGGCCGGCTGGCCGGCCAGCGTGTCGCTCTTTGCCATCAGTTGTTCGGCCGTTTCGGGGGGCAGCAACAGGGTTTCACCGGAGCGAATGATCGCGGCACTGAAGTCGTCCGAACTCAGCGGCTGGGGCGAGGGCGGCGCAGCAGACTGATCGGGGTAATAGGGAAAGCTGAGCTGCTCATTCGCGGCGTCGTACAGCGCCACAAAAAAACCTTCGGCGGGCAGCAACTGGCCGATCACCTCGTGCACTCGCCTGTGGAGCGTCTGCAGCTCCTCGGCTGAGTGGGCCACTTCCGATATGGCATACAGGGCTGCCTGCATCGCCTCGGCTCGCTTGCGCTCGGTAATGTCCCGCGCCACGCCAACCCGCACCTGCTCGACCTCCAGCCATTGGGCAGACCACATGATATGAATGACATGACCGTTCTTATGAATGTAACGGTTCTCATGATCCTGGGAGGGCTGGCCCAGATTAATGCGCTCTACGATTGCCCGGCTGGCGGCGCGGTCGTCGGCGTGCATCAATTCAAAGGCGGTGCGGCCAATCATTTCCTCGGGCCGATAACCGAAGACGCGCTCGCTGGCGGCGCTTACCGATAGAAAGCGCCCCTCTTTATCCACTACGCAGACAACGTCCAGTAGCAGATCCAGGAGCTTGTCGTGAGGTAGGTGGGTTTTTGACGTCATGGCAACCAATATACGGCTATGCCGTCTGGCTTCGCTAGCACGATGATTCTCCCTGGCAGTGCCCTGTAACCTAATGTTTCTTTAGCCTGAGGCGATAGTGCCGCGCGGTGTCAGAGCCAGGTCAAACCTATGCTGATGATGACTCCGGTAATTACCAGCAGCATCAGGCAGTAGCCCATGATGTCTTTTGCCTTCAGCCCGGCAATCGCCAGTACGGGCAACGCCCAGAAGGGTTGCAGCAGGTTGGTCCAGGCATCACCCCAGGCCACGGCCATCGCCACACGGGGAATGCTTGCCCCCAGTTCCTGAGCCGCGGGCAACATGACGGGGGCCTGAACAGCCCATTGCCCGCCGCCGGAGGGCACGAAGATATTCACCAGGCCGGCGCTGATAAAACTCCAGAACGGCAAGCTTTCGGCCGTGGCAATGGAGACAAAGCCAGCAGAAATACTGGCGGCGAGCCCCGAAGCGGTCATCACACCCATGATTCCGGCATAAAATGGAAACTGGATAACGATGCCGGCGCTGCCTTTAACTGCCTCGTTCAGGCTGTCCAATAACCGGCGTGGGGTCTGGTGCAAAATGATCGCCAGAAACAGGAACATAAAGTTCACGATGTTCAGGTTCAGCCCGCCGTCGTTGAGAAAGTACTGAAAGATGAAGGCAAGGCCACCGGCACCCACAAGCCAGGCCAGAATCCGGCTATTTTCCAGATGCTCCGCCGGGCGGGTGATAGTGATCTGGGTGTCGGGCAGATCATCCAGTACCTTCGGGTCTACATAGACACTGTCCTCTGCGCTGGGCAGCATCAGGCGATTGACTGTCGGCACCACAATAAACAGCGCGAGTACGATGGCCAGGTTAAAGAACGCGAAAATCGTTTCGCCCGTGCCAATGATCCCAATCACGCTTTGGCTGAAATGCCCCTCGGTGGCAATGACGAGCGGAATTGACCCGGCCAGGCCACCGTGCCAGACGATAAAACCCGAGTATGCGCTGGCAATCAGCAGCGGATANTGCACGCGGATCTGGCGCGCCAGGGCTTTGGCAAACAACGCCCCAACCACCAGGCCAAAGCCCCAGTTAATCCAGCTGGCGATCAACGCCACAAAGGTGACCAGAACAATCGCCTGCCCCGGTGTTTTCGCGAGGGACGCGAGGCGGTTGAGGATGTTCCGAACCAGTGGGGTGCTGGCCAGCATAAAACCGGTCACCAGCACGAGCAGCATCTGCATCGAGAAGCTCAACAGGGTCCAGAATCCCTCTCCCCACATATTGATCACAGCCATCGGGCCATGGCCTTCAACAATAATTGCGGCAGCAAACGCCACCAGAGTGAGTATCAGCACGAATATAAAAGGATCCGGCAGGTATCTCTCTACCAGCTTCACCAAGGGTTTCGCTGCACGGTCAAGCATGTTGAATGCCTCCATTATTTTAAAATTGTCACTGGAGTTTTCCGGATGTCTCCTCTCGGAGTAATGCCACTCGACGCTGAGCCTGATGTATTACCAGACCCCGGATAGTGCATNACTGCTGCAAAATTATTTGCNGCAGTNATACGTGGCCAGAATGTTTCAACGCGCAGGTGTGATGCAGCGGCGACGGATCTCCATATCGGTGTAAATATCCACAGGGCCAGCGAATGAGTACTCGTATCGAATTGACGATCAACCCAGGCGAGGATGCGCGCGCAGCTATCCTCCGGCCCTTGCGGGCTTATAACGTTGCCCAGGCGGGTGATCCNAAACCAGAAGCCATCGCACTGCTCGTGCGCGATGAGCATAGCAACGAAATTATTGGCGGCCTNTATGGCGAGATTTTTTATCGTTGGCTATTTATCGAGTTGCTGGCCATACCTGAGCAGGCAAGGGGACAAGGCACAGGGTCACGCCTGATAACCATGGCCGAAGAGCTTGCGCGTGAAAAAGGCTGCGTCGGGATCTGGCTTGATACCTTTGATTTCCAGGCCCCCGGTTTTTACCAACGGCATGGCTTCACCGAGTTCGGTCACCTCGAAGATTTCCCTCCAGGGCATCAGCGTCTGTTTTTCCAGAAACGACTGACTTAAGCCATTGGCCACAGCAGCGGCAGCACATGCTCGCGAAGCAGCGGTGCCAGTGTCTGCGGCAGTGCGTCGCCGGGGGCGAGCCAGCGCAGTTCTTCCAGTTCGGCGGCGGCTCTGACGCTATGGGGCAGGCGGGCCTGGAAGACGCTGGCGTCGATCCAGGTGTCGGCCTCATTGGCGGCCGCGGCGCGGAACTGGCCGAGTGGTTGTAGCGCGGCGGCTGGCAGGCTGAGGTTGAGTTCCTCCTGCAGTTCGCGGGTCAGGGCGGTGATGGCGTTTTCACCGGGCTCGGCTTTGCCGCCGGGCAGCATAAAGGCCTGGGTGTTGCGTTTACGCACCAGCAGCAGGCGGCCGGCGTCGTCAATCAGGCAGGCGGCGGAAATGGTCAGTGTGGTCATGGCTTTTTCGCTTGGGTCTGTTTGGTGTGCTTTAGCGCGTGGTTCTGCTGTGGCAGCACAATCGCTGGGGTTACCTCAATGCACGATAAGCCGCTCGCGCACCAGTGCCTGGGCCTGCTGGGTCATCTGGTCGAGTAGGCGATCGCGCTGTTTCTCCGCATCGCTCATGGCCCGTTTGCCGTGCTGTTTTACCAGGTAGGCATGGATCTGCCGGACTTCCTTGGACTCGAAGATCGGTGCCAGGTCTTGCACGGCCAGCATGCCGTCCGCGCTATGGTCCTGGGTGCTCATCAGCACCTGCGGGCCCAGCGCCCTCAGCACCTGAAAGCCCATGGCCTCGAAGGTCGCGACCTTGCCTGCCACGCAGGCCAGTTCGGCATGGGGGTGGCGCGTGATCATCTTTTGCAGCATGGTGCGGGCAATGCCGTGGCGACGCTGGCTGGCCTGCACCGCCATATAAGCCAGGGTACAGGCCGCGGGATCGTCCTTGACCGGCAGGTAAAGGGCGAAGCCCAGCACCTGCGAAGGGTCCTGATCATCCAGGGCCAGGATCAACCGCGCGCTGGTCTCCAGGGCACTGTCCATGGCCTGCAGGTACAGGTGCACCTCGTAGCCGATCACGTACTGGTACAGCTGGTAGAGCGGATTGCTGGGCGTCAGCGACACCGGGCTGATGTCGCTGAAGTAGTCCACCACCATCTGCAGGACCTGGCTTTTCAGCGCCTCCGGTGGTGGGGTGTCCAGGTGAACTAGGGTGAACATCGGTAATCTGGCTCCGTGGCGGACGCATTGGCGAGGTGGCGTTGGCGGCATTGTAACGCCCGTCTGCTCGACGCGTGCCCACAGGCTTCGTGACGCCGCTTGGCCGGCGGCACCGGTGTGCCCCGTGCGGGGCAGCTTCTTGGCCGACGCCCCACCGAACGGGGCAGGGGCTTCTATACTGGTGCGGTACACGCGGGTCTTCTGCGCAAGGCAGGGGGCGTGCTTTCAAGGCTGTGGCCGGGAGGCTGAGGTGGACAAGCAGCAACAGGCAGGCGCGGGCCTTTCTCGGCGTCATTTTCTTTATGGTGGTTTCATTCTCGGCGGCGGCCTGCTGGCAGGCCCGGTGCTGGCGGGGCAGGGCTGCCGAACGAGCGTCGGCGACATTCTCGGTCCCTACTACCGCTTCGGTGCACCCTTCCTGAGCAAGCTGGCGGGGCCGGATGAGCCGGGCGAGCGCCTGGTGGTGAGCGGCCGCGTGTTCAGCGCCGACTGCCGCACGCCCATCCCCAATGCCCTGGTCGAGGTCTGGCAGGCCAACGGCGCGGGCCTGTACGACACCCAGACCCCCGGCAACTTTACCGACAAGGGCAACTTCCACCTGCGCGGCATGCTCTACACCGACGCCCAGGGGCGTTACCGCATCGAGACGGTCATGCCCGGGCGCTACCCGGTGCCGCCTAACCTGCCGGGGCTGGAGCAGTACGCCGGAATTACCCGGCCGGCGCATATCCACTTCCGGGTGATGGAATCGCTGCACGTGCCGGTGACCCTGCAGCTGTACTTCGAAGGCGACCCCTACATCGCCAAGGACCCCTGGGCCAGCGCGCACCCGGACAACGTCATCGCCCTGGAAGCGGATGGCGAGGGGCGGCGCGGTGCCTTCGATATCGTCCTGGGCAGAGGGTCTAGCTAGAGACGCTGAGCGATAGCGGGCGGTGCGGGCAATCTGCGGGGGTGGAGCGCTACCCCGTGGCCAGCCAAGCCGTGAAAAACCGGGGCACTCGCTGTATCCATGCTTCCCGTGTCCGGGTTGGGCTATGATGCGCGCCCTCCAGCGCTCCGGTTAAACCCACAGGTCATCATGCCCGGCAATGCCCTCTACACCGACCTGTCCGGTTATTACGACCTGATGTGCGCCGATATCGACTATCAGGCGCAAAGCCACTGCATCCACCGGTTGCAGCAGCTGTTCGGCAACGCCGGCATCCGCCACCTCGATCTGGCCTGTGGTACCGGGCCCCATGTGCGCCATTTCATCGATGCCGGCTATACCAGCAGCGGCCTGGACATCAACCAGCCCATGCTGGACAAGGCCGCCATGCGCTGCCCGCAGGCGCACTTCTCCGTCCAGGACATGTGCAGCTTCACGGTGCATGAGCCGCAGGACCTGATCACCTGCTTTCTCTATTCCATCCACTACAGCGGCGCAATCGAGCGGCTGCAAGCCTGCATCGCCAGCGTGCATGCGGCACTCGATGCCAACGGCCTGTTCTGCTTTAACGTGGTCGACAAGGGCAAAATCGACAACCGCCTGTTTGCATCCCATACCGCCACGCATGCCGAAAGCCTGTTCACCTTCAGCTCCGGCTGGCACTACAGCGGCGAGGGCGAGCAGCAATCGCTGAAACTCAGTATCGAAAAGACGACCGCCGCTGAAACCCAGCTGTGGCACGACGAACATCCCATGGTTGCCGTGGGCTTTGTTGAGCTACAGGCGCTGTTGCAGCCGTACTTTGACGTGCATGTGCTTGAGCATGATTACCAGAAGATCCTCCCCTGGGATGGCGCTTCCGGGAATGCGCTGTTTGCCTGCGTAAAGATCTAGCGGGTTGATCAACAGCGCGGGTGCACCGCCCATGTTGACCCTGCGATGCGCATACCCAGGCTGCCCTGCTGGTTGTGGGTGGGGCCGCGCCGCGCAGGTCGCCGGTGGACCGTGGCGATATCCATGTGAAGGCTAAGGCCGAATGTCAGGTTGGCGGTTTGACGCCGCTGATGCACTTGAGGGGTTTCCGGGGCTATGACTGCGCTGCGCTTTGCCCTTGCGGCGAAACCAGTAGAAGCGGGCAGCGGAGAAAAATATGCCCCGGTGACGCCCGCTAAGTGTGCTAGCGCACAGACGCCCACTCGCCGCGAACAGACAGTGGAGTGTCGTCCTCTGTGGAATCGGGCAAAACGCCAGAGCATTCCATAAGGCGTCGCATTGGAGTCAATCATATGAGTATTCCCAAACTGCTGTTTACCGGCATCCTGCTCTCCACCCTGGGGCTGAGCGGCTGCTCGAATATGTCCCATCAGGACAAGACAACCGCTGGCGGCGCAGTAATCGGCGGTGCCGCCGGTCACCTGTTATGCGGCGGCGTGCTGTGCACTGGCGTCGGTGCCGCCGTGGGCGGGGTGATTGGTCACGAAGTTGGCAAGGACGACAAGAAAAACTAATAGGCCGAGCCGCGTGAGGACTGCGAAGCTTTCCGGGTGAATTCGTCGCCTGTTTTTGTTCTTGGTTGCGATTTACCCGTTGCGCTCTGCCTTGCGTAGCGCTTGTGGCCATCAAGGTGGACAAGCTTCGCGTTGTCCACCCTTGCCGCCGCCCTGGCGCAGGCGGTTGGTTTTCAGGCCGGTTCTGCGTGCGGTTTGCCTGCAGCACCCGCTGCAGCTTTACCACCAGGGCATCGACCTGGCTCAAGGCCTGAGCCACCGACTCGGTCAGCAGCTCACCGCCCACTTCCTGGCCCTCGATGGCAATCTGGTGCACCCGGCTAATGCCGATAAAGCCGAGGGCGTGATCAGGCTTGGCTCCAGATGGTTCATCTCGTACACAACGATTCCGCTTGGCCTCCTGATGGGGCCTTTGGCGTCGTCTGCGAGATTGTTGACGCAAACCAGCGCTGCGTAGGATGGGGTGAGCAGCGCGATACCCATGCGGTCGATTACAGGCTTGATGGGTATCGCTGCGCCCCACCTACGCGGCCCGCGCCATCCTACGAATCGGCCGCAACCCCGTAGGAGCGGCCTTGGCCGCGATGCTTCTGCCGTTGCTCTGCTTTTGCCCTTCGCTCTGCCTTCCACAAATCGCCCAAACAACGCGGTCCCCGAATCCCGTCAGGAGGCTGAAACGTAGCGAGGCGGAGTAACAGCCGAAGGGCGAGCGTGGCGAGTAAAGAGAAAGTGACTCGTCGTAAGGGCGAAACCCGTAATAGCGGTTAACGGAAATCGTGCCCCCGATTGTTTTTCGGCGCGTGGGGACGGGCAAATCACGCACGCGAAAAAAAGCCGGCTGATTGGGCCGGCTCTCTTTCTGGCAGCAGTTCCGATGTAGTCATGCGGGGTTCTCGATCAGACAGTCGAAGCTACCTTAGGCGACGCGGTTTTCGATCAGGCGGTCAGAACCACCTTCTGCAACGCGGTTTTCGATCAGACGGTCAGAACCACCTTCTGCAACGCGGTTTTCGATCAGACGGTCAGAACCACCTTCGGCAACGCGGTTTTCGATCAGGCGGTCAGAGCCACCTTCGGCAACGCGGTTTTCGATCAGACGGTCAGAGCCACCTTCGGCGACGCGATTCTCGATCAGACGGTCAGAGCCACCTTCGGCAACGCGGTTTTCGATCAGACGGTCAGAGCCACCTTCGGCAACGCGATTTTCGATCAGACGGTCAGAACCACCTTCGGCGACCACTGGTTGAGCAGAGGAAGCAGCAAAAACGTTGGCGGCCAGTACAGAGAAAGCAAAGCTGAGGATGAGTTGGCGTTTCATGATGGTGTGCTCTGGGGTGTTATTGGTTGATGGAGCAGATGGTACGCCCGAGGTTTTTTAAGAGAACTTCATTGAGCTGATGGTAAACATCGATGCCGATAATGGTTTATCTCGGGCGTCTAGCGTCGGCGTGATAGTCCAGCCTCGCCAACGGCACGCAGCTTTGTGATGGGTATCGCTGCGCTCAACCTACGCGGCCCGCCCCATCCTACGAATCCGTAGGAGCGGCCCATGGCCGCGACGCTTTTGCCTTTGCTCTGCCCTCCACAAATCGCCCAAACAACGCGGTCCCCGAATCCCGTCAGGAGGCCGAAACGTAGCGGAGCGGAGTAACAGCCGCAGGCTGGCCCGCAGGGCGAGCGCAGCGAGTAGTGGAGGTGCTGTGGAGAGGGGCGTTTGGCATGGATGCCAAACGAGGAACGATGGGCCAGGGATGGCCCACCGTGACGACCCTCGGAACAGCGCCGGAGCGAGGGGAGTTTCGCGAAGCGAAACCCGGATGCCGGGCGCGCTTTCTCTTTGGTTACTTTCTCTTTGCGCGCGCAAAGAGAAAGTGACTCGCCGTAAGGGCGAAACCCGTAGAGGAGAACAGCGCAGAAAATAAATCTGTCCCCTTTTCTCGTCCCCTTTTTCCTTTTCCCGTTGGATCATCCGGTGGACAAGCTTCGCGTTGTCCACCCTACAAATGCCCACCACCGCGTAGGGTGGATGACGCTCTTTTTATCCACCATTTGATGCAGCGGTTATCCGGGCTACTCGCTCGCCGGAAGGACGACACCCGTAGTTATGTTGAATAAGAAAAAATATCTCTCAGTGTGAGGTGAGGTCTGCAGCTTCTGCCGAGGAGCGCGCTACGATTTGCAGGCGTTGGTTGGGTCAATTGGTACGTTTGGCTGAAAATGAAATTGTCCTCCTGTTACGGTCACTTTGTTCATTTTTATGTTGACAGTTGTGCTGGTGCCTATATGATTATTTCCAAATCAAATCAGCACCACGATGGTGCGAAAACGGACGTCAAGGATGACGATATCTGTCATATAGGGGCAGCCAAATCCATGACTTCGAATTTATCTTCCTTTGAGCTTTCTTCTGAAGCTCTCTGTCTTTTGGTCTTTTTTCTAAGTTTCTGTTGTGTGGTTTTTTCGCTCTGGTTGAGCTTGCTTGAAAAACCTAACAGCAGATTCTTCTTGGTCTGTGGTCTGACTATAGTGTTGTGGTCTACTAGCATGCCAAAGGATAGCCGTATAACGACCGATGATGTAATTGGTTTTTTTAGGTCTTCCTCAGATATAAACGTTAATGGCGAAAAAAAGTTGTGACCTCTTTTGTCGGATTAGCTTTTGATCGTTCCCGCACCGAGCTGGAGAACGATCTGTTCCGGGTATTCACGTGCTGCTTTTTCCTTTCGCTCTGCCCTCGACAAATCGCCCAAACAACGCGGTCACCGAATCCCGTCAGGAGGCCGAGCGGAGGTGCTGTGGAGAGGGGCGATGCCAAACGAGGAACGATGGGCCAGGGATGGCCCACCGTAACGCCCCTCGGAACAGTGCCGGAGCGGGGGAGTTGAGCGCAGCGAAACCTGGATGTCGGGTGTGCTTTCTCTTTGGTTACTTTCTCTTTGCACAAGCAAAGAGAAAGTAACTCGGCGTAAAGCCGAAACCAGTAGAAGAGGGCGGCGTAGAAAATAAATTTGTTCCCTTTTCTCCTCTTTTTACCTTTAGCTGGGAGCGTTGTTAGTAACGCTGTTCGATAGTTCTTCTTGTTCTCTGTGGAGGATGATGAGCAGTTCGTTTGTCATTGAAAATACCTCATCTAAATGCTTGGTCATTTCCTCTGGATTCTCTGAGTTTGCAAAGCGGTTTGCTGAAACCTGAATTTCAAAACAAAGGACTCCTGCTTCGCCTCTGAATCTTGCAGCTCCTATTGATGCAGCAATTGCCAGGTTCTTTGCTGCTCCTTGCATTGAAGTGTCTTGTATTTCAGATGCGTGAAGATTACTTAAGGCCAAATATAGTTTTTCGATTGCTTCTGCTCTAAATCGTAATAAGTTGAGAGATGCTTCTGACTTGATGGCGAAGCTCTGCACTTCAAGCTGGGTGTTGGTTGTTGTTAGAGTAAAAAATCCTGTAATAAGGGAGCCGATAAGCGCGCCAATAATGCCAGCTGATGCACCTATCATCGTTAGTTTGGCGTCGTGTTCCAAGTTGGCCCCTTTGGTCGTAGGTATTTCCAGTTGCTGGATATTAAAAACCCCGCACTAGGCGGGGCTCTTAATTTAACTCGCCACCCCAAACATCCATTTCAGGTAAAGCGCTCTTAATCTCTTTAGTGAGTGACTGGAATCAATCCCAGCTCAACGCCCCACCAGTCTGATATTCAATAACCCGCGTCTCGAAGAAGTTCTTCTCCTTCTTCAGGTCCATGATTTCCGACATCCATGGGAAGGGGTTGGACGTACCTGGGTACTCTTCCTTCAAACCGATCTGGGTCAGGCGACGGTTGGCGATAAATTTGAGGTAGTCCTCCATCATCGCCGCGTTCATGCCCAGTACGCCGCGCGGCATGGTGTCGCGGGCGTATTCGATTTCCAGCTGGGTGCCTTCCAGAATCATCTGGGTTGCTTCGTCCTTCATCGCGGCGTCCCACAGGTGCGGGTTTTCGATCTTGATCTGGTTGATCACGTCGATGCCGAAGTTCAGGTGCATGGATTCGTCGCGCAGGATGTACTGGAACTGCTCGGCGACGCCGGTCAT
>C687J35021_10001606_pt1 | contig 17033 bp, 12 predicted proteins | sample RifCSPhighO2_12_FD_35021 | JGI IMG/M metagenome (IMG submission 35021)
AGGAAGGGCGTGAGCAGGCCATGGTTGAACTGCTCCAGTTTCAGTCCCGAACGGGCCGCAGCCCAGTAACCCGCGAGGTAAAAAAGGTATCCCAGTGCGGCGTAGCACAGGTAGGGCACCAGCAGGGTACGGAACTTCTTGCGGAAGAAAGCCGGGAGGGCTGGCGGGTCAAAACGGTAGGTCAGACCGGCAATGAAGAAAAACAGCGGAACGTGAAAGGCGTAGATGAAGATGTAGAGCGGCGAAGGCTCCGCGACCGAATAAATGTGGCCGATCACGATCAGCACGATGCCCAGCCCCTTGGCCGCGTCAATCCAGTCTATGCGTGGACCCTTGCGGGGTTCGTCGACGGGACGGGTTACAGGCTGCATTGTTGTGGTGAACTGGTCAGGCAGCTGCCGCGCTCAGCGCAGCGCATCCCGGTTCTGCAAGGTCATCGAGCGGATCTCTTCGAGCAGCTTGCGGTTGGCGGAGAGCAGATCGGCCACGAAGGCAATCAGGATGGTTTGAAAACCGATGACCATCAGCGAGCTCGCCAGAATCAGGGATTGCACATGGCCGTCGTAACCGTTGTCCGTCGTCAACCATTTGTAGACAAAGCGCATCCCGATCAGGAAGCCCAGACCAAAGAGGGTCATGCCGATCGAAGCGAAGAAACGGAACGGCCGGTAGATGACGAAGACGCGGATGATGGTGACGATGCTGCGCCGGATGTACGAGGAAATGCTCTTGACCAGGCGGGAAGGCCGCAGGTCGCCGTTGACCCGGATGGGCACCGACGTGATGGCCATGTTTTTCTGGCCCGCCTGAATGATGGTTTCCAGGGTGTAGGTGTAGTCACTGAACACCGTGAGCTTCTGGGCCGCGGCCCGGCTCATGGCCCGGAAGCCGCTTGGTGCGTCCGGGATGCTGGTCTTGCTGGCCACACGCACGACCCAGCTCCCCAGCTTTTGCAACAACTTCTTGATCGGGCTGAAGTGTTCGATCGCCTGGATGGGTCGGGCACCGATCACGATGTCGGCTTTGCCGTTGACGATGGGTGCCGTCAGCAGGGGAATGTCGTCGGCCTCGTACTGGTTGTCGGCATCGGTGTTGACGATCACGTCGGCGCCGTGCTCCAGACAGGCTTGCAGTCCGTTCATGAAACCACGCGCCAGACCCTGGTTGCGCGTGTGCCGGACCACATGGTCGACACCATGACTCAGCGCGACCTTGACCGTGTCGTCGGTGCTGCCATCGTCAATGATCAGCCACTCAACGCTGTCGAAGCCGGGGACTTGTCGCGGCAGCGCTGACAGGGCAATGCCCAGGGTTTCGGCTTCGTTGTAGCAAGGGATCTGGATGATGAGTTTCAAGGTTTCGCCTCTATGGTTCGGCTGTCACGATTGTGAAATCAAGAAGAGACAGTCGGGTGATCTGATATCACTCTTCCCGTGTGGGGGTGCGGATTGTTCTGGAAGTATCGTTTCCCTTGTGCTGTATTGGATATAGCAGCTTGATTCAGGGATTCCACCAGATCATTTGTAAAGCACCCGTTCTTGTCTGCGGCGTCAATGGACGGTTTCATGGCGATTGCCATTTCCCATTCTGCTTCGTTCAGGCAATAGGGTCTGATGTCAAAAATTGGATAGGGCTTGCAACTGAACTCCGGATGCAGCGAGATAAAGGTGCTGAAGAGTCGCTCAATGATGAATGGTAGAAATGACGCCTTGTTCGAGTGATAGGTCCTGCATCACCTGCATTGCAGCCGGATGATCAGGTTGCTGCTGGAGAAATCGGCTATTGGAATCAGAATGCCGCCAACATAGGCATCCCAGAATTTCTCATTGGCAGCCCAGAAGTTTGAAAAGGCCAGAAATCGTTCGTCGTGCCGGGGAATACGGTCAATTTTCCAAGGAATGCCGACTGCATCCATCAGGCTTTGGGCCGCCTGTATCAATCCTGGATGCCAGGGCTCTCCCTGGGTCCAAACGTTGTATGCCAGGTACCGGACCTGGGGGAATGGATTGAAGAAACAAACATCAGCTTCTTCATGGGACCGGCAAAAGTCGAAAAACTGGGAGGTTCGAATCTTTGATTTTAGTGGGAACTTGGGTGAAAAAATGCCACAGCGTCCAAGACCACGGTGACGCCCTTGTCGGTAGAAGTCAACATATATCCTGAACTCGCGCCAGGCAAAGTCATTGTTGGCCAAAGGGAGAGGCAGGAAGAGGGGTTCGACCTGTTGTTGGCCGACCGCGTAGAGTGGCTCATAAATCCGGAGCATGTGCGCAGCCATGGTCAACCGAAAGTCTGAACGAGGGCCGCGGCGCTCGTGCGAACATGGTGCCGGCTCATGATGTCATCAAAGGCGGCCACGCGAATGCGCTGGCGCAGGTTCAGATCAAACGCCAGATGCTCAAGCGCTCGGGACCAGTCATTCAGGCTGTTCTCCACCAGAATGCCCGTTTCCATGTTGGTGATACAGCGCGTGTAGATGGGTGATGCCGAGTAGATGCCAGGAATGCCCGCGGCCCCATAGTTCAGGTACTTGAAAGGGTTCTTGCAGGCGTTGAAATCCGATGCGGCTGCGTCCTCACCGGCGCCCAGCGGTGTGATGGAAAACGCATAGCTGCCCGAGATGAGTGAATGCATGTACTGCTCATAGGGCATTCGGTTGGTGAAATGCAGGAAGGGCAACGAAATGATTTCGGGAAACGGGTCGCCGTAGAAATCAAGAACAAACTCGGGGTGCTTGAGAAAGAAAACCTGCAGGGCCGTCAGCAGCAGTTCCTTGGAACTCTCCAGCTTGATGAGGTCGGCATTCGTGAACACGATCCTGTTCGGAATGGCCTCCTTGCTGATGGTNGGCAACCCNGAGGCAGCGTACTTCTCGACCCACATGCCGTTGGGCACATAGTGCGTGACCGGCACATGGGTGCGGATCTTCTCCTGCAGGCGACGGTTGGCGACCGTCACCACATGACAGTTCTCCAGGATGTCCAGAATAAGGCCGGTCTTGTCGTTTTTCGCCCGTCCACCGCTGTATTCAGGAAAGGAAAATATCCAGTCGTCAATGTCATAGACGAGGCGCTTGCCCAACTGGCGACCATATTGGGTGAGCTGCAGTGCGGCGGTTGAGGAATGCTTGCTGAGAATGATCACATCGGCCCAACGCACACCATTGTTCGCTGCCGGGTCGCTTTCCGAGATGGAGGCGTAGTCAATCTGACCCCGGTCCTGCAAGTAGTCCAGCAATTCCGTCACACGGGCTGCCACCGACAAGGAAGGAACGCCGGGCGCCACGTGCGATTCGCGCTGCAAGGCGAGGATGCGGACCTTGCTCATGCGGGGACCCCGATCAACTTCCTGGCCGAAGATTCTGGCAACTGGGAAAACAGCACCAGTTTGCCCGCGTCGCCGACCGACACATAGTCGACCACACTCAGGCTGGCATTGCATGCGATGAGGCTGGGAAAACGCTCCATAGGGATGCCCAGGGCGTGTTGCAACAGGCAGGCGATGGGCCCTGCGTGCGTCACGGCCACCACCGTATCCGCGCACTGTTCCTGAATGTCCCGGAGCCAGGCCAGCACACGCTGATTCAGCTCCGCGTGGGTCTCACCATCCGGGTAGCGGTTCAGGTGATTGGCGTAGAAGTCAGGTTGTTGAATGAGAAATTCGGGCAGTCGAATGTCGGCCACCGACCCCGCATGGGTTTCGCCCAGCCGGGGGTCCACCTGGAAGGCGGCGCCTGGAAACAGGATGCGGGCGCTGTGTTGCGCCCTGAGCCACTGGCTGGTGAAAAAGTGCCTGGCCTGGAAGTCAATGCGCTCCAGGAAGCGGCGCGTTTGATCCACCTGCTCGATACCAGCCGGGGACAGGTCGTCCAGTGGCGTGCCCGTCACCAGTCCCTTCAGATTGGCCTCGGAGAGGCCGTGTCGCACCAGCACCAGTCTCATGCCGCGATGTCCGCCAGTATGTGGACCAGCCGTTCGATGGACTCGTCGGCGCAATATTGCACCAGGTGCTGTGACAAAGCCTGCGAGCCAGGCGCCTTGGTCAGCGAGACATCGATCGCGTTGCGAATGGAGTCCAGGCTGTTCGGGTCGCAGTATTGCACCAGGTCGCCAAAATGCTCTTGCGACCAAGGTGATTCGCTGAGCACCAGTTGACAGCCGGCCAGACCGGCCTCTATGGCCGAAAGCCCGGGAGGCTCGTGCGAGCACTCGATGAACAGACGGGATTCGCGCAATGCCGATCGCATCAGCTCGGAACGGGCCGGCAATGCTTCGATGAACAGCACATCGTTCCCACCCTCAGCCTGACACGTTTTGTAGTACTGGGTGTCGCGATGTCCACCAATGAGAACGAGCTTGATGTCCCTGCCCTTGAGGGCCCGGATCACCGACAGCTGGTTCTTGTTGGGCTCGATGATGCCGACACCGATCACATACCGGTCCAGTCCGTAGAGTGCAGGAAACAGGCCCGCAGGTGCCGGTTTCTGATACACCGGATCGGCCTGAGCGATGACCCGGCGGATCTTGTCGCCGGGCAGCTCGAACTGGNTGGAAAACATGGTTTGCTCAGCCGACGACTTGAAGATCACCACGTTGGCCAGGTCGGTGTAGGCGCGCACCATCTGACCGATGTCGTTGGCAGGCCGGTTGAGCCAGAGATTCGGCCACAGCGCGATGGGTTTGCCCTGATCGTGGATGTATCGGAGCAGATCCAGACCACCACCATGCACCGAAAAGTGCAGCACCACGTCATAGCTCTCCAGGCCACGGGACAAGGGCCCGTAGATGTCGGCGATCATGCCGTGGCGTTTGAGCTTCTCCGAAATGGAGAAAATTTCGAACTCTCCACCCGCCTTCTTGAGATAGGCGTGGTGGTAGGTGGTCAGAAGAACGCGAGGAGGCGACATGTTATAGGTATCAATGCACGACCACGCGAACAGCGCCTGGCCTGGTGGTCGTGAATCGCGGGAATCCCAAGAGAGCAGGACAAACGCTGGGCGCAGGTCCTGGGGTTCGCCTGGAGCGGTGCCTAAAGTCGTTCCAGGAGCGGAATCCAGATGTCGACAGAAGCTTGGCGGATCATCGCTGACGCGCGCTCACGACCCAATTTTACCAGTTCGTCACGAACTCCCTGATCATTCAAAACCTTGTGCAACTGACCAGCAGCCTCGTCGGCGGTTGAGAACGCCAGCACTGCATTCCCTCCCACTTCGACAGCGGCCGTNCCCTGTCTCACCACGACAGGCACGCCCAGGTGCATGGCTTCGAGCACAGGCACGCAAAAGCCCTCGTGTTCGCTCGTCGACAGCAAGACAGANGCTCTGGCGTAGCAGTCTTGCAGAGCTTCCTCGTCGACCATGCCGCGCATTTGCACATAGGCGCTCAGTCCGAGGGCCTCGATCATCTGGTTCAGATGGGTGCGGTAGCCATCGTTTGAGCAGGGACCCACCACTTCAAGCCTGGCGATGCATCCCCGTTTGTGAAGCATGGCGGTCAGCTCGATGGCCTGCTCAATCCGTTTGTGAGGGACAACACGGCCCAGCACCAGGATCACGGGGTCGCCACCGCCGACCCGGTGCACCTCGGGCCACGAGAAAAGCTTGAAGCTGGGCGAGATCGGGGGAATCACGATGCCCCGGCTCGTGTCGATGTATGCCGACAGGTCACGGCGGTTGTATTCGGAGTTGAACAGCAACAGGTCAAAGCGTGCCAGCAGCGGGAACTGCAGGGCTGAACGAGCGCAGAGATCGGCGGTGACAGGCTCGTGCTCGCGAAGCAGTTCTGGCGGTGTGACGCCATGGAAGTAGCAGGCCTTGCGTTGTGGCATGGCCAGCAACTGCTCCAGATAGGGGTCGTGAATCGAGTAACTGACCAGCAGTCGGTCACCAGTCTGAGCCTGCTCAAACAGCGCTTCCAACGGCAGGATGGGCGCATCCAAGGGTGTTGACCGCTGTGCATAGAGGAACGTCGGGAGGCCAGCAGCGTTCAGATCTTGCGCCAGATGAATGCAATGATTGCCCACCGCGTCTCCCGCGTGGATGTCCGGAGCGACGATGCGTATCGAGGTGTTCATGAATGGGATATTTGAGCGGGTCAAGCCAGATGCCAGCCCAAACGCCAGGGGCCACTGGAGGGAAAACGGTGCGAGTTACATTCAATCAGCACGTGCACATCTTCCTTTGAACTGAGTGCGTTTTGGGCAGAGAAATACTGAAACCGGAGGTGGGCGTGTCATATCCAGCCGCCAGAACATCGGCACGAGGTTCTCCGGTCCGGCCAGTCGCGACGACACGATCCCCGCACACCACCTTCAGGTGGACCGCCTCGGCGGGATGCGTGAAGTTGAGTGCCCAGCCGCGGACGACGCCGTCCAGAATGCCGTCAACATGCCCTTCATACAGGTCCGCTTTCTCGTGATATTTCGCCTCGCGAGCTTGCGTCAGGAAGTGCTGTATGGCGTCCAGGTTGCAGTCCTTGATGAATNNTCGAACCTGGGCAAGATGTTCATCGTTGAACCCAAATGAAAACGAGTCGTGCACATGGGGGTTGGGCATCGAATTGATTTGCCGTTGTATGTGCTTCACCTGCTCAAGTGCATCCGCGAACGCCGGACCATAGGACTGCTCGTCCTGTGCAATCAGTGTGGAGGCTTCTCTGTAGAGTTCGACGTCCAGCCGATTGGTTTCCAGAAACTTGCATTTGGCAGCTTCTGAAACAGGGGATGCCAGCGGTTTTGGATGGGCGCGGTTGGCCTCCACAAAGAAAGGCATCTGAAGACCACCGGTTGCGCAGAGTCGCAAAAAATAGCTGCTCATGTCTTCGCAGGTGCCAACCGTGAGGAAGTGAGCGCGTAAGTTGTTCTTGGCGANCTGCAGGCTGGTTGTGTCCGGATTTGGATGGCCAGACACCATCTTCGTGAACAGATTCAGGTCATCATAGGATTCACTGACCCATTCATCAATGGAGATGTCACCCCGCATGACGCCGGCTTCNGTGAGTGAGACGGGGACCCCTCGGGTCACTTCACCATTCTTGCCGCTGCGTGCATAGTGAAAATGTGAAATCTGGCGAGCCAGTGGTTCTCGCAGGATGGTGGTGTAGTCCACTGCCATCTTCAGGACCCGGTGGTAGCCGAAAGAAAGATGACCACCACCGAATTTGGTGCCTGTGAACTTTGACTTGCAATCATTCCAGCGTGGACGATGACGCATGAAGTCAGAAAACTGGTCCGAGCCCAAGTTAAGGTCGAAGAATGTGCGTACCGTTGTCCCACAACTCTTGGGTGGGTGAATGAAAAACAAGGGCAACGTCAAATGGNCCTCCAGACAAGGCTTGGGTCAGAGCTTTGGTACATGCGGTGTCCGCCGTATGGTCAATCGATGTTGAGTGCTTTGAGGCGTTCAAGGTATCTGTGCGCTATTTTCTGGATGGTGTGGTTTTCAGATATCTGTCGTTGACCAGCCAGCGCAATGGCTTGCGTTCGATCTTCTTCTTCCACGCAGCATCTGAAGGCAGCGGCGGCGGCATCGATGTCCGGATCCATCCAGTACTGGCCCTCGAATTCGACGTAGTCACCCTGCCGCAACGGCACCAGCGGGCCGTCAACGGTGTACGCGGTGCCCTCGAACGCGAAGTCCACACTGCCGGAGTAGTTGGTCGATATCACGGGCTTGCCCATGTACATGGCCTCGGCGATCACGCGGCCAAAACCCTCCGATCGATGCAGTGAAACAAAAACGTCGCACGCGTCGATGAGCGCGAGCATGTCGTTGCGCGGCAGGAATTTGTCAATCAGGATGATCCGCGAGTCCTTGGCCACTTGTGCCAGAAGCTCCTGGTACTCCGGAATGGATGCCTGGGAGTTCATGATCTTGACCACCAGTCGAACGTCAGCGCGCCCGGGGGGGAACGCAGTGGCAAATGCCTTGACCGCACCCATCGGGTTCTTGCGCTTGATCCACGAATTGCAGTCGAACACGGACAAGAACGTGTAGGCGTTGTCCGGGATGCCGAAAAAGGCTTTTCCCCTGGGTGAAAACACCGGCTTGTCGATGGACAGCGGCATGTAGGTGACCGGTTTGTCGGTGGTCTTTGCAAACATGTCGGCGACATAGCGGGACTGTGCCCAGATCTCGTCCGGGATGTTCAGCAACGGAACCCATCTCTTGGGCCAGACAGGCAGCTCCCATTGCCAAGCACAAATGTTGTATCGACCGGCAAGCACCGGTGCCCAGCCCTTGAGGATGAGCTGGTAGGTGTCGGCTGCCGGCAGGCAGATCAGGTTGGTCCTGGCCTTGGGTGTGCTGGACACGAGGTCATCGGTCCACTCGGGTTTGTACACCGTTGTCAGGGCGCCTATGGGTGCGGGGCACACGCAAGTGTCTACCCCTGCGCGCAGCAACGCACGCGTGGCGGTGCGTGCGTCCTCGCCAACACCAAACTGGCCATTGGGCAAGCCCACCACATTGACACCCCGTTCGTGGCGCGTCCCCCGCGGCAAACCCGCACGGAAACCCGATTTCTTCAGCGGGGGATGTTTGACCAGGCCATCCAGCATCGCAGTCAGTTCGACCTGTTTCCACGGCCACCACTGCTCATAGGCTGCGACATCGCCTTCTTGCAGTTGCTGAACATGCTTGCCGTGGTGTGGAAGATGGCGGAGAGCAGTGCCAGATTGGGCAAGTGCGAGATCCTGCCGGCGAACACCTGACACGGGGCATGGAGGTGGGCGATGTCCCGGTCGGTCAGCGCCAGGAATCGATACTCCAGCTGACCCAGCGTGAGGCGCCAGTGGGTGAATTGCTGCCGGCCCAGGAAGGTATTCAGGTCGAAGGATTGAATATCTGTCCGCGTTCGCCAGACGGCCAGGGCCCCTTTGGTGATGGGCAGGGCCGAGTCCTGGACGATGCCCGGAGCGGGTTCGTAGACCACATCCGGGAATCGATTCGGCTGGCCAGTCCAGGTCCGGCATCGCCTTGCGCTGGGGATGTTCCCAAAACGCCATGGAGTTGAGAACAGCCTCTTCGGTGGCCACCCCGATGTTCAGCTTTTCCTCAAGATCGGGCCAGGTGGTCAGGAGCTGCGTCAGGAAATAGGGGAGCCGAATGCCCGCTGGTGTTTCGACTTCATCCAGCAGCCAGGCCAGTTGTTTCGACGTGTCGGCATGGTGGTATTCGCGAAGATCCTGGCCGATCAGGTCAACGTCGTAGCCGGCCTGCCGTTGGACCAGGGCGTCCCACCCATCCATGTCGACGCCGAGGGGATTGTGTCGCAGCAGATCCGCATGAATGAAGGGATAACGGAACGTCTCAACAATCAGGTCCCAGTAGGCCTGTCGCACGTCCTGACGCACATTCACACTGTCCAGCAACCGGCGCCGGATTGAAGAACGGTCTGGCAGTTGGGAGGCCAGCACGTCGGCCACATGGCGCCGCACATCGGACACGCTGCAGAAAGCGCCCAACCTCAACAGGCCATCGGTGAATCGGGTGCAGGCGTCCATTTCGATCAGGCGAAGCGATGCACGGTGGCTCTCCGTGTTCCCGGCCTCGGGCAGCAGGGCTGGGAGGAGGTCCCAGAATTCACGGACGGATGGGTGCGCCAAAGCCTCTGCCCGCATGACCAGGAAATCGCTGTGCAGGTAGTACCCGCTGGCAAACCCGTCCGAGGCACTCCAGATATCAAGGTCCCGCTCGTCACCAAAGCGCAACAAAGGGCCCAGATCGTTCAGCGGGCCGTACAGCTGGTCGTGCGTGAACACAACCTTGTCCCAGCTGTCCTTGTCGGCTTGCAGCAGACCCAGGCCTGCACGGTACACATGGAACAGATGGCCAGGCGGAACACCCAGGACAACCTGGTGACACAGTGTCTGCAGGCGCGCCAAATCCTCGGTCCGGAGCTGCACGGTGCTGGAACAAAACACGGTGACGCAACCGATCTGCTTCAGGCACTGCAGATAGTGGAAAACGTACTCGCCGATGAATTCGCTGCCGGCTGTGTGCGCAAACACGCAGGCCGTTGTCTGGCCAGACTGAAGGGGCGATCCCTCGTGGACAAGTTGCGTGGTAGCCATGTCAGATGACGCCTTCATAGATCGACTTCAGTTTTTCGACGACGCGGATCCAGGCGAAGCGCTCGTAGATCTGGCCCGCCTGTGTAGCAGTCGGCGCTGGCATCGACAGGGCCTGCCTCAGTCCAGAGGCGATCGCTTGAGGGTCCTTGGGCGAAACATAGATGGCATCGTTACCAAAATACTCCCGGGTCGAACCCTCCTCCGTGATGACCTGGCGGCAGCCTTGGGTCGCGGCTTCGAGCGCGGCCAAACCCGGCGTTTCCAGTGTGCTGGGCAGGCAAAACAGGTCACAGGCCTGGTAGGCGGAGCGGAGCAACTCGGAATGGTGGTCCAGCGGCCCCAGGTACCGAAACCGCCCCTCTGGCGCCGCGTCCTTGACCTTGTCGAAATAGGCCGCGTCCCGGATGTGACCGATCAGAATCAGTTCGTGATCGGGCATCGATGCCATGGCCTGGGCGAGGCCCAGCTGGTTCTTTCGCGGCTCGATGTTGCCGACGTTGAGCACAAACCGGCCCCGAACGTTGAACGTGGAGCGAAAAAGATCCGGAGTGGGCCTCTTCTGGAAGACCTCGTCCACACCGTTGTAGACCGCTGCGAACTTCGATCGGTCCAGTTCCAGAACCCGGGCCAGGGTGTCGCTTTCCATCTCCGAGTTGGTGATCACCCGGTCTGCCAGCGAGAGCTGATGGCGGATCTCATCAATCGGGTAAAGGTGCCTGGTTTCTTCGGTGATCCAGAGGCTGGACGTGATGACCAGGGGCTTTCGCAAGTTGCGGACGAAGTGACAGAAGTGCACCGAGCCGCCAACGCACGAAAAAAAGTGAACCACATCGTGCTGATCAAAGCGTGGATTCCACAGATCAAACAGGGTGACATCGACCCCGATCTGCGGCAGATGGTCCCGATAGGCCAGCAGCTGGACTTCGCCTCCGCCTGGCGTGTGAAACGCCATCGGATACGTGGAAAACAGGACTCTCAATTCTTCACCACCCGTTTGAACACGCACTTGCGGCCTTCCTGGAAGCCGTAGCGCCTGAAATGCGCCAAGCCGTAGGGGTAGTCGCCAGCCTGGACGGCCGCAGCAACGTCGGGGTAGATGTTGAGGTAGGACGGGTCGTCAAAGCGGAACGGGATCGCGGCAGGCACACTGGCCGTGTTGATCCACTTGCTCAATGCCGGATTGAGGGGGACATCGACAGCATCTTCCAGGGTGTGGATGACGGACAGCGCTTGGCCGGTGTCGATGGGGTAGATGTTTTCAATCGCGTCCTGGTTGATGAGGGCTTCGAGGATCATGGAGACATCGTAGTGCGAGCTGGCCTCGATCTTCTGGGGCCAGTTCGAGACATCCGTGGCGGTGGGGTTCTTGGTCAACAGCTCGCGCTTGATGAAGGGCATGCCCATGTCGATCAGCTCATCCCAGTAGGCGTGGGAAGCGTTGAAGTTGTACACCAGCTCGCCGTAGTGCATCACGATGTCGGAGTTCGGGAGCCTGGACGCCTCCAGCTTTCGCAGCGTGCGCTGAAACAACCGGTCGAGAACGTCGCGGTACGGGAAGACGACCGAGTAACTGCACCCGGTCCGAAGAAAATGCTGGCTGCCACCGACCTCGTAGTTGTGAACGATTTTCTGTTTGAAGTTGTCGGTGGTGTTGCTGATGAGGTCGACCGAAGACCAGAAGTCGTCGAACGCAGCGCTTTCATACAGCCTGGTGCTGTACGAGATGAAATAGCTCTGCAGGTGGTAACCGTGGTCGTGCGAATCGGTCAGTCCGCAGAGGTCGATGTCCTCGCGCTCCATCTCATGGAGGATCGGCTGCAGATCGTTGAATGGGCCAAACACACTGTCGTTGGCAACCAGCAGACGACTGACTGGGGCGCCGTGCTGTTTCAGCAGCTCGATCCCCGCCTTGTAGGAGCCGAAGTCGTAGCCCACGTTCTCTCGAAGGCAGACGGTGTGGCAGACCTTGGACAAAGCCTCCACGCTCGCGTCAGAGATGGCCCGGCTGGTGGACACCAGAAGCACCTCGTAGCCACACCGCTTGAGCTGCTCCAGGTAGTACAGCACGTAGCGCTCCACCCGATCGTTCGCATCAAAGTGGGAGAAGACGCAGTATTTGGCCGGAGTGGTGGGTGTTTGGCCAGAAAACCTGGAGGTGAGGATCTTCATGTTCTGTGAGAAGGGCTGCGAGAAACAGAATGTAGCAAGCCGTCAGGCACTGCAACCCCATATTGTCGGTCCCTTTTTGGTGCGCGATTGCTGGGGCAGTCGGGCAAACCAAGATGGAAGGTCGGAGGTGTGTGGAGGCGCAAGAAGGCCCCGTCTAAGGGAGGGTGCCTGCGAACCAAGCTTGATCCAAGTCGCGGTTCAAACGATGTGCAAAACGCAAAAGACCCAGTTGCTCAACGCTATTCAACCAAGTACTTGGCCAGCACGTCTTTGGCAAGGCGGATTCAAGGTTTATTGAATTTTATCCGCGCTGCGGCGATTGGAGTCGTTTGAAGTTCTGATTTTTCCTTCCGGTAGCAAAATCCATTTGACCACAGCCTTTCCAACTCTGATAAATGGCTTCTCGATGGATAGATGAAAAAACCAGCAGATCATGACCAGAGATGCGGTGGAAAACAGGTGCACAAACAGAATATCGAAATTCATTGCTTGATACAGTGAAAGAAGCCGGTCATAGACCCAGTTGTGAAACAAATACACCGAGTAGGTCAGCTCGGAGAGAAATAGTGCCCATGCCGGCAGCAGCAATCTCGCTTTAAAAAACCAAAATATAATGAATAAGCTGAGTCCGTAGGCGGCGAAATGAGAATTTGTCCATGCAGGTTGCCACTTTGGAATCAATGTCCAATAACCAAATATGACAAGTGCTGTGATAAGAATGCTGGTGGTTGTGCGAACTCTCCCTTGTTCATGTAAAGAAAAAATAACGCCCAAAAAAAGAAAGGGTGTATAAAGGTTGACATAGGCGAAAGTCCAGGTCCAGCGTCCAGGCATCGGGTCCATGGAAAAAAGGGAAATGATAATTCCCGTGATGACATAGGGGAGTGCGAAGGATAGCTTTCCATTCAGCAACCCAACCTGCTTTATGATGGCCATTGCAATATAGAATAGCACCTCGATCCTCAGTGTCCACTCCACGCCCTTTAATGTGTGAGGCGTTTGAAAAAAATCTCCCATCAGTGACATTTGCTTGATGAGAGTAATTGGTGCTATGGGAGTGCCATTCAGCTGGTTGTTCAGGGCGGCTTCGACTGCAACAGCGACTATGTATAGAGGATATATTCTGAAAAACCGCTTAACAAGAAATTCAATTGTTTTCTCTTTTGTCAGAACCTGTGTAATGATGTATCCGGATACAAGAAAAAATATAACGACACCCGCTCCGCCTCCCTGAAAGAGTGGGTACAAAAACGATAAAATCGATCCCAATGTACCGTGAGTATTGGGATCATTGGTGAAACCCAGGATGGTTGGAGTGAATTTATGGCCGACGAAAACGCTCATAAAAGCGAATATTCTGAGCCAATCCAAAAACACGACTCTGGAACTGCTTGGTTTGTCTTCCATATATATCGCTCAGTAACAAAGGTTTCAAATCGGAAGCGCAATATCCAGAATTTCAACGAATGAGTGTGGAGTGCTGCTGGTTGTTGAGAAGGCGTGTTCGATAGATCGCCAACTGGGATCGTGCGCCCAAGCGCTTGCGGGGGAGAGACGATTTCTAATCGGATAGGCAATCAAATTGAACTGCTCTTAGCTGTAGCCCGAGAGGTCAATACCTTTGGGTCGATGCCGGACGTAGAAGTTGCTTTAGATGATATTGTCTGACACGCGATGCTCTTATCTATTGAAAACGATGACGACCGGCAAGTGTCAGGGCGATCTGCTCTGGCGACCAACGTTGGCCTATTTGTTCAGTGGCGCATCAACGTTTAACATGCCGCCGGTACTATGTAATTTTCCTTGTGTGTGGCTTATAACTATACCGGCGGCACTACCGAGAACTTGGTAAGGGCTGGGTGCTGCTTAGCTATAGTATTCTCCGCATTCGTGAACACAACCCGGTTGCAGTTATTGCACTTGAGATATAAATCTGTCCTCAAAAGAATCACGTCATTGCTCAAGTGCTTTTACGTACATGTGACGAGATGTGCTGCGATATGTTAACGGTGAACAGCATCAGCGTAAAAAGGCTTAAGACAATCAGACCGTTGGAATAGCTTTCTCTCGACATCCAAGGTCCAATCTTTCCAAAGAAAACCTGCCATGCTGGGTGCGAAATTGGAAGTTGTGATGCAACGGCCTGTTCCAGCGATGGCTTCAGATCAGCAACAGGGACAAGCATGATCACCGTCGTCAGCGCAATGGGTAGCAGGCGCCATTCGCTGCGCAATCTAAGAGCCAACCATGCAACACACACGGGGAACACGGCTATCCATTGGCGACTTTCCGATCCGATCAACAAAAATGGTAGAAACGCGAGAATGACGACTACCAGACCAAGATGAGGATCAAGCTTTGAATCAGGTAAGGCAATGGACCATCGCAGCGCCGAGGCAATGGCGAGCGGAAGAGCGGGACCAAAGTACAAAAAATGTGCAACGAGAGGCTTGAAAGGAGCCGCGAGCGATTGCATCAAGATGAAATGAAGAAGAGGCGGGCCACGATAACCGCGGCTCCAGTCCAATACGAATGCCAACAGGAATAGGCTGACTGCACTGGCGCCGACGGTAAAAATCATACCTTGCAATGATAGCTTCGACCAAAACCAGCGCTGAGTAAGCAACTTTGTCCACGCGAACCAAATGACGGCAACCGAGAGAAAGATGTAAGCCATCGAGACATATTTCAGCGAAAGCCATGCAACGTTAAAACCTCTTGGGTGTGCAGCAATCTCAGCAACTTCAATATGGAGTGCAATAAAGCAAACTGCAATGAATGGAATGGAAATCAATATCCTCAATCCCCAGCGAAACACCGGTCGCATGTTGGCTTTTTCCTCAACGGCGGAATTCGCTCCCAATGGTACACAGGCCAACAATAGGGGGACCAACAGAAGGCCAGGCATGATCCAAACGGAGGTAAAGGCCAGGATCGCAAGGAGTTTGAGTTTGTTTCTGTTCCATGCCCACATAGACAACACCGACACAACCAGCGCAGTGTGATCACTGAGCATCGGGTAGAACACAGGCATGATCAGCCAAGACCAACTTAGACCAAGGCATGTTGTTGCGATCCATGCCGAGCGTTTCGATAGTCCCCAGTCCAGCAGCAGGCGGAGGAAAATCCCTAAAGAGATGGCCAATAATATTGAATTCAATATAGATTGAAATAGAAGCAGCCCCTGTCCTTGAAGTCCAGCAAGTGCGGCGAGTATTGCAGGCAAAAATCCAACCATTCGGCTGAGGTGGTACGGGCCAGCGTCTACTAGGGACTCCGTAGCGATGGTCTGAACATAGCGCAGGTAAGTGGAGCCATCAAATCCAGCTCCTTGTGCCACCGGTATGCGTCCAGTAATCTGGCTAGCAATGGCGAACAATACAAGCGCAATAAATGCGCATGCAATCGCGTGCCTGTTTGCTCGGCTGGTATCTATTGAGTTTGATTGGCCCTGTAGATGGGTAGTCGATGTTTTCGATTTAATAAAATCAGTTTGACTAATTTTCATTCGAGGGCTTGATTCGATACTGGAATAGCTCGGTTGCAGGTTGCAGGTTTCTGGTGATGATGGGTCTTATGAATCCATTTAGAGTGCTTGGGTAGAATTGTGGACAGTCGTAGCGCTTGCTTTTATCGTGTTGCGCTTCCATCCATCGGGTACGAACGCAATCAACCCCGGCTGATTCGCGCTGTTTTGCAGCTTTAAACTTTTGGGGGTCGTCGTGGGTGACCTGATCAAATTTAAAAAATACAAGAATCAGAATCAGCGGAATGGCTAACCGGCGTTGCCAGGCTGCGTTGATTTTGACAAACTCAAGTGTCAGTGCGAAAAAAATCGGTAACAAGGCTGCTAGCCACCAATAGTGAAACCGACCCTTTGCATAGACAGCAATTTGTGCCCAACTCGTAGCATCTTTTGCGGTCAACCCAGAACGTCCTGCGGAAACCATGCAGGCATAGAGAATCCCTCCCAGCCCGCAAGCGAGAGCGATCAAGAGGGTTTGATTCTGATGAACGTTCAATCGACGCCGAAGCGCAATACAAGCGAGAAAAGTCAAACTCGCCAGAAACATGATGAGTATCAGAAGATCCAGCCAAACAGACGTTCCGGGCTGGCCGGATACACGTCCGTAGAGGCCGGCAAGAAACCACCAGAACCGTGCTTCAGTAGGCAAGACTGTTGTAGAAGCGTGGCTGTGTTCCAGCAGAGATCCTTGCCGGGAAATGACGATGCCAAGCTGTATCAGCATGGTGGTCAAGCCGACCAAACTCAATGTTAGAAGAGCGGGGCCCCAATGATTTCCATCTTGGTTGTTTCTGACAATTTCAGAACGGGCTTGAAACCATTGGAGGGCCTTGATCACAAGGCTGGCAATGCCAAGCGAAATGAAAAGTGTGGGGCCAGAAATATAGGACAGTCCTGCTGCCAGTGCCAGAGAAGAAAAAACCACCAGCTGCGCAGGTGTTGATGACTTCGGGTTGCTGATTCTCGTGAGGTACCAGAGGCTCCACGTGAAAAACAACACGGGCAGCATTTGGTGGTAAGCAATTCCGGTGTAACCCCAGTAACCAGAACTTGATATGCAAAAACTCAAAAATATGAGGGCAACAGCCGTGAAGTTTCGGCTGAAATGCAGGAGCAATGCAATGGCGAAGGACAAAAATCCAGCCAAGGCGACAAGTCCGAAAATCCGAACCGATAAGAAATTTCCATTGAATGTCTTTAACAAGATCCAGTCGAATACCTGTCCGGTTAAAAAGTAGGTGTCATTGCCGGAAATAAGCATCCAGTC
>C687J35021_10001607_pt1 | contig 17032 bp, 15 predicted proteins | sample RifCSPhighO2_12_FD_35021 | JGI IMG/M metagenome (IMG submission 35021)
CGCCTGCGAGCGGAGCGAGACAGGGGTGGAGAAAGCGGGGGTGGATTTGCGACTTCCGAAACCCTTAGTCACGTACCAAGATGCCGAACTTATGACCACGTCGTATTTTGAAAAATCGAAACTTGCCCAAATTAGTGGAGTTAGGAAACGCAAAGGGCTATGAAGCTTGTCGGCAAAAAAAGGAATGTAATGAACCCAAGAAGGAATAATTTTTGCACCTTTTAATCGCGCATAAGCGGTCGATCCTTCTTTGTAAAATGCCGTGTAAATAGGCGCATCGGGAAAAAGCTTGTGTAATTCCTCCACCACTCGCTCCGCCCCTCCGTATTCCTTTATATAATCATGGACTATAGCTACTTTGATGCTAGAACTCATATGTTATAACTCAGATCTACATGTTAGATCTTAAAACTTTTTTTTACCTTTTAATGTTAAGACGCTCGAGGTAAGCATTTTACAGATCTGATCCAACTCCAACAAAAGTTCCTCACATTGAGGTTTCAATTCTACATAAGAATCTCGAAGTAAAGATAACCAGTAGCGGGATTCGTTTCCTGATTTTAGAGATATTGTGTAGTAGTTAATAAAGTCTTTTCTTGAACTAGCTGACTTGGCTTCTATCAAATTTGCTCCTATCGAAGTTGATGATCTTAATAGTTGATCACCTATTGACCAAAAGGCCCGTTTGTTGGGTAGATTATTGACGAATTTTATTATTTCGATTGAAAAATCATAAGTTCTAACTCTTAAATCAGAAGATTTTGAGTTGTAGTTCTGAGTTTTGAGTTCTGAGTTTTGAGTTCTCATAGGAGTTTCATCTGATTCTGCTTTTTGGTCTCTTCTTTTTTTACAAATACCTCGTCCACTCTTTTTGGTAAAGTCTTAAATTCAAATTCTTCGAGTGCATTTTTAAAGGCGCCGATATCAATTTTTTGCGTCTTGCAGTCTTTTAAATTACAAACGAATGGAACATCTGTCACAATTGCGGCAAGTTTTTTTCCTAAAGTTGCCGCTTCTGCCCCATCAATTAATTTTTGAGCTAAAGCCTTATTTTTCACGGCAATATCATCGAGGTGTTTATAAATATTGTCGACAGTTCCGTAGTCGGCAATTAAATTCGAAGCAGTTTTTGGACCAACTCCCGGTACTCCCGGATAATTATCGGACGGATCACCGGTCAGCGCTTTTAAATCTACGAATTGTGAAGGATCAACGCTATATTTTTCTTTTACGTCGGCATTATCCAAAAGTTTTACTTCTGAAATACCTTTAACAGGCATTAGCACAAAAGTATCTTGATCAACCAATTGAAGCATATCTCGGTCCCCAGTTACTATATAGGTAAAAATCCCTTGTTTATTAGCGGCTTCGGACAGCGTACCGATTACATCATCCGCCTCATATCCGTCCACTCCTACTTCCTGAATTTTTGCCTTATGTAAAATGTCAATAATTGCCTCGTATTGGGAGGATAAATCCGATTCCATTTTTGGGCGCTGGGCTTGATAGCCTACATAAAGTTGTTTCCGAAAAGTAGGTTTTGCCCTGTCAAAGGCAACCACAATATATGCGGGTTTTAATTGCTGGATAAGTTTTAGAAACATTGCAAAAAATCCGTGAATTGCGCCTGTCGGAATACCCTTAGATGTTGTAAATGGGGGCATTGCGTGATAGGCGCGGTGGACAATTGCCGGCCCATCCACAAGCAAAAAAACATTGCGCTTTTTTTCCATGCGAACATTATAGCAAGAAAAATAAGAAAAGCGCATTGATAATTGATTATTTATTATTGATTATTGAGATTATATTGGATTATTGGAAATTGGTAGTATTGGTAATATTTGAAATTCCCAGGAGGGAGAACTGAGGGTGCGGGGTAGATGTGTGTTCGTCATGAAGACGAGAATGTTGCTTGCGCAACCACACAGCTACCGCCGCACCTTTCCCGATTGAATCGGGACTCAGTCTGCGAAGACCTTCAAGCTTACGCAATCAGGCCTTTTCGCCTTGTTCAGGACGAACCTGAAGCGTTAACGAGGGCGCAAAGAGCCGCCGTCACGTGTTCAGGAAATTCGTCCCAGACGAAACCCCTAAGGGTCACTTCGTCCGTTAGCGACGTGCGAACTTTAGGGTCGCGACGCCGGCGAGGGCGAGGGCGAAGGCGAAGGCTATGGCACCAGCGATGCCAAACAGGACCGAGCTGTTGCCAGCGTCGGCCAGGCCAGCGTCACCGGCGAAAGCCGTGGACGTGTTCAGCGACAGCACCGAGATTGCTATCACGCTGATAAACGCCACAATCGCCAAAACCGGCCTGCTGAACGTAATCACCGACCTTCCGATGAAGGCGCTCATGCCGATGCCATGGAGTACTCTTCTCATGGTGTTGAGTCGTAGCAGTCGCAGTCGTCGCGATGACGATGTCGGGTCGTGAGCTACGATGTAGAGTACGCCGATGGCGGCCAGTACGAGCAGGCTTGTTGCCAGGATGACGGCGGTGGTCGTTTCAGAGTCCATCAGGGCGACGACGGTGTTGCCGCCTGTTTTGACCACTGCCTGGTCGTACACGTCGCCTACTGCGATCGGGACCGCTTCTAGCGTGTCCGGGACCGAGTCAGTCGCCGCGTACATCGTTGTCGTGGCCGGTGGGTCGTGTCCGAGCTTCAGTCCGAAGAGACCGAAAGCTCCGAACGCTACGAGGAGAGCGGCGATAAGGCCGATCACCCCAAGCTTTCTGTCTTTCACGGCGGTTCCTCCTGTTGTCCTTCTTTGGAAGGATCTTGCCGGGTTTCTCTCTTGGCTTCGTCTCTGCCCCAGGGCACGTAGGTCCCCGATGGTTTCCCTAACGCGAGGTCTCTCCTTTTGTGCTCTGGCGGTCCCGTTACCCCCTCCTTTACCTTGAAAGGATGATTATTGGAAGGCCCAAGATGCGGACGGCGGGGATCCCGCGCGGGGGTGTCCGTATCATTCGGCCGTAACTTTTGATGGAGACGCAGATTTCGCCCAGCCCCAGACACTGCATTCCCGTGACAGAAGCAACGTACTCGAACTGCTCGTGCGTCTCCACCTCTCAAGACCAGCTTTTATTCGATAAACTTCTCCTTTCCAGACTATCGTGCTTACCGATAAAATATGGTAATCTCCTGTGCCTTGCCGTCCTCGGCCGAGAATCGCAGCTACGAACAAGGCTCCAAGAGAATTATTGGCCATGGGGGGGCATACTGCTTTGTCGCATTTCGCGGGCGAGGAGATTTGCAACTTCGGCAGAAGTGTCCCCATGGGGAGGCCCACTGAGTTCGCAGCCGGAGGTGGGGCCTCCAAAAGGCGGAGCGAAAACTCCTTAGCGTGATGTAGCGGGCGGAAAGACTACGATAGCACGCGAGGAGTGTAAAGGCTTTTATTTTCTTCTTTCGAATTGATATTCGACTGTGAACCCTATGTAGTAACCGACAATTGACATTTGACAACTGACAATTGACAATTGACAAATTGTTGCACAGGATTCACAGCCGAACTATATGCACCATGCTTTTAGGTGCATGCTACCAATTCCAAAAGAAGTTTACCCCGTTAGAAAATTTATTTTCTAATCGGGCTTCGCAGACTGAATTTTCAAAGAGCAAAGCATTTGTCTAAATAAATAACGCGCATGCAAAAAGCGCTTATTATTAGGACAATGCTAATATTTGAAGTATATACCCGAATAAAACGCGTTTCAAGTGGAATTTCGATGTATCTTCCTAATCCCTAGTATCTAGTCACTATTTGCTAACTTTGGGGTTTTCGGCCGTATCTCTCTTTAGAGTGGCGAATTATTGCTTCTCGGTTTTCGTTTTTTACGGCAGGTAATGGCAAAGTAGTTGCCGGAAAAGGCGCAGAAGTCATACCATCAATCGATAGTTTCATAACCGTTTCATACTTTCCAAGCGAAACCAAATCATTCTCCGTATAAATTTCGGCAAATTCTTTTGTTAAAAGCTCCGCATCGTGCGCTCCGACGACGAAAGAAACCAGTGTCCCAACGTTTCCATAAATCGCATATTGTACATCCTCTTCAAGCTGGTCAGAGTATTGATTTGCTAAAGTTAAAGACAGGCGGTATTTTCGGGCCTCAGACAGTATTTTTATAAAAGAGGTGGTGGCAAAATTTTGAAACTCATCAACGTAAAGGAAAAAGTCGCGCCGAGACTCTTCTTTTTGAAAAGATCGATTCATAGCGGCCAACTGAATCTGAGTAATTACCATGGCGCCTAAAAGCGCAGCATTGTCTTCACCTAATTTCCCTTGAGCTAAATTCAAAATCAAAATTTTCCCCTCATCCATTATTTGCTGCAAGTTAATGGAGGATGTGGGGTGCCCAATAATGTTTCGAATCATTCTTGATGATACAAACTGTCCAACTTTGTTCTGAATCGGGGAAACTGCCTCTGCTTTTAATTTATCTGGCATCTTGGCAAATTCTGCCTCCCAAAAGTTGCGAAGTACAGGATCAGAAAGTTTTGATACCACTTTTTGGCGAAAGGCTTGATCTGAAAGAATTCGAAGCGCATCAATTAAAGTACCCTCTTCTATATCAAGAAGAGTAAGGATTACGTTTCGCAAGATATACTCAAGTCTCGGACCCCATGACTCTCCATATATCTTATGGAAAATCGAAACAATCCCAGACGAAACTAAGTCTTTGTGCTGTGAATTATGAATCTCTAAAACATTTAAAGAAAACGGCCGCGTGACGTCAAACGGCTCAAGATAGACAACATCATTAAGTCTTCTTTTGGGGATAAAATCTAAAATGATCTCGGATAAATCTCCGTGCGGATCAATTATCCCAATCCCGCGATCCTTTCTTATGTCATCGATTGCCATGTTGGCAATGAGAGTTGACTTCCCGGCTCCTGTTTTTCCGATAATATAGACGTGTTTTCGCCTGTCAGGCGTTTTTATCCCAAAAATGGTATCCTGATTTTTAAATTCGGTTTTGGCAAAAAAATTAATATCCTTTTTTTCTTCCTCTGAAACATTTGTTATTGCGGGAAGATTCTCGGGCGGCTCACCCAAAAGCGTCTTACCCCATGCAACATTCTTAATCCCCGCAAGTAAAAACCCGGGAGGATGCCAGATTGTTGCAAGTTCGGCAGCATTTAAAACTTGGTTTTTCCGCTCCAAAAAATTTACGGACCGATTCTTTATCCGAGCAAGCAGTTTTTTTTTGTTAACCGAAAGGAGGGGTTTTCTAAAAACAAATTGATTCCCCTCACCTAGAGAAAAGCTTCCAAAAGTTCCAGCCAAATTCTGCATATAGGCACGTGCATTGGGATCGTCCGAGCCAACAACCAAACGAATCACTGCCTTTCCCCCCTGAAACCCGGCTTTTTGCATCATGCGAAGCTTCTGCGGGTTTTGCGCGTATCGAATTGTTGCACCCATGGAACTTTCACCTGTTGTTACATCTTTGACTGTCTGCTGATGAGTATCTTCAAGTAAATGCCCTGCCATTTCAACCGCCTTGTCCTGCCAGGCAAAACTTGCGGGTTTTATAACTATTTGGACAGCCATCCTGACAGTTGAATCTTGTTTGGCTAAAAAACCAAGGAGGGAGGAGAGCGGATCTACATCCTGAAGGTCCACGTATGTTTTTATAGGAAGATAAGAATAAGAATTTAAAACCATTTCGCCAACCGCAATGTGTTTTGATTCAAGAACTTTCTCCATTGGATCATCTGTCCGCATAATGTTAGATTTTGGAAAGGATGAGGCAATCAAACTTGTCACAAGGGTCTCATTCTCAGAAAGTGTCGTGACATAGAAATACACGGTTTGTCCAATCAGGTACACCTCAAAGGCGTGAGATTTTGGGTGAATATAAACTCTTTTCCACAAAGGTATATAAGGATAGGGCAGAAGAGATGAAAAGATTTGGGTCGCAGCCTCAATCGGCGTTTCATCATCTTTTGGGTTTCGTACTAATAAATGCGCGAAATCATTCATAGGTTCATTATATATTAAGTATCAGAAATTGGAAATTAGTTATAAGAAGTTAGAAATTGGTAATAGAAATTTGAAATTGGAGAATGGTAGCTATCTAATTTCTGTTTTCCAGTTTCCATTACTACTCTCCATTTTCCAATAACCATTTTCTTATTTGATACCTCTGGTTCCTTTCATTATTGCTTCAAATTCATCTCCTTCAAGAGTCTCTTTCAAAAGAAGTTTCCCTGCAACTTTATCAAGCTTTGATCTATTTTGTTTTAATATTCTCTGCGCATTTTTATAGGCTTCATCGATTATTCTTCTAACCTCCCCATCAATCTTTGCTTGCATCTCAGGAGAAATTTGGGTAGCTTCCCCAAACATTCTTGAGCGTTCAATCTCATAGCTTACTGGTCCAAGCTTACTCATTCCAAATTCTGATACCATAGTTCTTGCTACTTGAGTTGCCTTCTCAATATCATCCGCAGCGCCCGTTGTCATCTCGGAAAATATCAATTCTTCAGCGGCCCGCCCACCTAACATTGTCGCAATCTGCTCAAGCAGTCTTGTCTTTGTTTCATGAACCCTATCCTGCGCAGGAGGAATCAACGTGTGACCAAGGGACAGGCCGCGGCCGACTATCGAAATTCTGTGGACCGGGTCTGTGTGGGGCATAAAGTAAGAAACCAGCGCGTGGCCGGACTCGTGATACGCCGTAATTTTTTTATCCTCCTCTGACTGCATTCTCTTTTTCTCGGGCCCAAGCTTAACTTTGGTTGCCGCTTCCTCAATATCTTCCATGTCTATCTGCTTTTTTTCAAAACGCGCAGCCAAAATGGCCGCTTCATTAAGCATGTTCTCAAGGTCAGCGCCAGAATAGCCAACAGTGCGTCTTGCGACTTTTTCCCAAGAAACAGAGCTTGTAAATGGTTTTCCTTTAGCATGAATTGCAAGAATTTCCTTTCGACCCTCAATATCTGGCAATGTAAGTGCGATTCTTCTATCAAAGCGGCCGGGGCGAATAAGAGCCGGGTCTAAAATATCGGGCCTATTGGTTGCAGCGATAACAACTAGTTGTTCGTTTGGAGTAAATCCATCCATTTCAACAAGGATTTGATTCAAAGTTTGTTCGCGTTCATCATGACCTCCCATTATTCCAACGCCGCGCTGCCTGCCTATTGCATCAATCTCGTCAATAAAAATAATCGCAGGTTGTGATTTCTTAGCCGTCGCAAAGAGATCTCTGACCCTGCTTGCGCCGACACCTACCAACATCTCCATAAACTCAGATCCGGCAATTGATATAAAGGGAACTTGGGCCTCACCGGCCACACAGCGCGCCAATAATGTTTTCCCAGTTCCGCTTGGGCCTACGAGGAGAACGCCCTTTGGAGTTCTTGCTCCCATAGCGCGGTATTTCTCCGGGTGTTTCAAAAAATCAACAATCTCCGTCAATTCCTGCTTTGCCTCCTCAACCCCCGCAACGTCAGCGAATGTACTTTTGGGAAAGTCTTTATTAAATAATTTTCCGCGGCTTGAGCCAAAAGAAAAGATATTCTCCTGTGCTCCTCTTGCCTGGCGAAAAATAAAGTAGAAAAAGGCAATAATTAAAAGTACCGGCAGGAAGGATGATAGAACATTAATCCAGGCATTTACCGAAGCCTCATCTCGAACATTAATTTTGATAGTTTGGAGATCAACTTCCGCGTTTTTTAGAACTTCATATAAAGATGTACCTGTTTCTTTATAAGATACGGCCTTGCCTCCGTTTTTGTATAAAATTTCAATCTTTGAATCTGAAACTGTTACATCTTCTACCTTTTTATCTTTAATATCTTGAATCAGCTTTGAAATAGGAATATTTTGGCCGCCGCCGCCGCTTGTGAATTCTCCAATCCCCATCATTAAAAATAATAAAAAGAAGAATAAGAATCCGTAGAGAAGAAGATCTTTCCAGGTAAATCTCAAGCCAAATTTTGTCCTTTTGCCGTTTCTTTTCCTGCCGTTCATCTGAATAGAAAATTATACCACGCTTTGATTCAAAATCAAAGCTACAAGTCTCCAGTTTCCATTTTCCACTCGCCAATTAATTTATCAATTGTTGAATTAGATGATTAATTGGAAATTGGTAATTGGAAATTGGAAATTTAAGGGACGGGATCCCAGCCTCCTTTTGCGAAGGGGTGGCAGCGGATAATGCGTTTAAAACCTAAAATCGAACCCTTTGCCACTCCATATTTTTCTATTGCCTGGTAAGTATAGTCGGAGCAGGTAGGGGAATATCGGCAGGCCGAATCAACCAGAAACAATGTTTTTAAAATGCCTTTCCGAAAACCAATCGTCTTCTGATAAAACCGAATAGCATTAAGAGCAAATTGTTTCATTTTCTAGCAATTTTAGCACAAAAATACGATAATTAAATTCGTGAAATACAAATCGGTCATCGGAAAAACTATCGAATTAACAAATGAAAGGAAAAACTACTTTCTTGTAAGACACGCTGGGCTTAGATATCATTTCTCAAAAGTTAAGAGCGTGCTTACGGAACCTGATGAAATAAGATATAGTAAGCGAGATAATAAAGTGTTGTTATTTTATAAGTTCTTTGATAAGATACTAAGCGGAAAATATATCGCAGTCGTTGTAAGAGTGAACCGGAGAAGCTTTATAATTACAGCCTACATTACTGACAAGGTAAAAATTGGTAAAAAATATGAGCAAACAAAAAACTAAAAAAACATTAAATTTTTTCTACGATAAGGAGGCAGACGTTCTCTATGTTTCTCGTGGCAAACCCGCGGCTTCCGATGAATCTTCAGAAACAGAGGACGAAGTTGTAGTTAGAAAAAATCCCAAAACAGGCGAGATAACAGGCCTTACGATAATTAATTTCTCGAAAAGAAGCTCTAAATCGGATTTAAAACTCAATCTCCCTTTTGATCTTTCATTCCGCTAATAAAACCGACTAGACTTTGAAATATTTCGTTTGATCGCCAAATTTGTCAATTTGTTAATTCGTCAAATTGTTAATTATTAAACTGAGGGTTTTTGTTCGAATTCTGAAAAAGTCTCAGACGGCTCCTGCCATTCTATTGCGGTATCTCGAACCTCTGCCAAGAACGGCCCTTTCTCACAAATCTTGACGAACTTTTCAAGCGTTTTCTTATCAGACGATTGAACCACAACTTCTACCCTATTATCCGAAAGGTTACGAACCCATCCAGTAAGTCCTAGTTTTTCTGCTTCACGCCGAACAAACGCGCGATATCCAACCCCCTGAACAAACCCGGAGACCAATAGGTAAACTTGCTTCATCTAAGACCCATCTTCTCACGCACTTCTGCGACTGTTTCTTGCGCAACTTTTCTTGCTTTTTCCGCGCCTTCACGAATCACTCGATCAACATACTCCGGATCTTTCTCAAGCTCTGCTCTTCTTTTCTGAATTGGTTCAAGCTCACGATAAATCGCTCCCGCCAGCTTTTCTTTAATTTCCGAATACCGCACACCTGTTGTTTTATATAATCTTTCTAATCCTTCTCTTTCTTCTAACCCCTCGAACAACTCAACAAATTCCATAAGCGTCTTAACTCCACCAACAATCTCCGAACCCTTTCCTGCGTCTGTTGGGATTTTGGCGATCTTTGATTTTATAATCGGAAGATCGTCAGTTAAATTAATATACGAGCCCTCAACCGTTTTACTCATCTTCCCTTCTCCTGTAAGCGAAGGGATATACTCGCCTTTTGTTGCAAACCTTTTTGGTTCGGGGAAATCAGTTCCGTATTCTTGGTTCATCCGCCGCGCAATCTCCCGCGTAACTTCGAGATGAGGCTCCTGATCTATTCCAACCGGCACAAGCGAAGCTTTATAAATAAGAATATCCGAAGCCATCAAAACAGGGTAGTTCAAAAGCGCCATGGTCACGTTTTCCGGATACTGCTTAACTTTTTCTTTGAATGTAGGCAAATGCTGCATTTTTGCAACTGTTGTGACTGTAGAAAATAGATATGCTAGTTCAAGATGTTCGGGGACATGCGATTGAACAAAAAGGACGCTCTTTTTAGGATCGAGCCCTGCCGCCAAATAGTCAATAATTACATCTCGAACGGATTGCGAAAGCGTGTTTTTATCATACGGCGTAGTCAAAGTGTGTAAATCCGCCACCATATAGAAGGTTTCGTATTCGGGGTTCTTCTGAAGTTCAAGCATACCCTTAACCGCACCAAGATAATTCCCAAGATGCAATCTCCCCGTAGCCCTGATTCCTGACAATACTCTTTTTTTCATACCCGCTAATTTTATTTCATTTATTGACCTTCTGCAACAATGCTCTTGCTAAAATCTCTAGAGAATTAAAAACTGGCATATTAAAATCGGAAGAGAAAACCAAAGGTAATTCAGTGCACCCCAAAATAATCCCCTCCGCTCCTCGCTTCTTAAGGGCAAGGACAATTTTTGTCAAAGTTTTACTATCTTTTTCGTCTACTTTCCCCGCCAAAACCTTCCTAATTACACCCTCTATTAAGTTTAATCGCTGACTGAAGGAGAAATAAGACGAATATTAGACTTGCTTAGCGGCTTACTGTAAAGGCCGGAGCGCAAAGTAACCGGGGTTCCCATTATCCCTATCTTTTTTAATTTCGAATTTTTCACGTTCACTCCAACTTCTTCAATCATTGAAACAAAAGGAATGGAAATAGTCTCTTGCAATTTTAGGAGAAAAAGATGAGCTGCATTACAAGCGATAGATATTTTTTTTATTTTTGCAGCTTCAAATATCGCTATTTTATCTTTTAGAACCCTAAAAGCCTTTTTTGTTTTCTTCTTGTCTGAACTCAAATCATCTATGGGTTCGGATATGAGAACGATTTCCGGAAAATCATCTCCATTTTTCGCACCAAATTCTTTAGCGGACAAATCCACAATTAGCTTCACCAAATGGGCTGAGGCTTGAGGTCCCATTCCACCTATAATCCCAACTGACGTTTTTAAATTTATATTTTTCATAATTTAGACACAAAAAAACTCGCCGGTTGGCGAGCTGTTTTTAGAAATTTGAAATCGATGCACAAACACTCTCCAACCGAAAGGTTAGTTAGCTTTGTACCAATAAGATTTCATGAATTTCATGTTCTGAAAGAATTATAGCTTCGGGAGACTTATTTGTCAAACTAATTTTTCTACCTCTATTTGACTGTTCACCACCAAACAGCCTAACAAGTATGCCTATATTGTTTTTAAAGCTCTCTAGGATTATAATGCCCAAAATGCTTCTACATGATGTAGTAGTTGGTAAAAGGGACTTCCAGAAATTTCGAGGTGTGATAGAGAACGGCCTCTTCGACGACATTATTCGTCTTTCTAAAAAGCTTCGTAATAAACGCGTGTTATATATAAACTCTAATCAAAACAGAGGTGGTGTTTATGAACACCTCACGAGCCTGGTTCCACTACTTAGGGATTTACACATCAAGATAGATTGGAAAGCAATTACGGAAGTGCCTGCTGATTTTTATGAAGTTACGAAATTGCTTTATAATGGCATACAAGGTATTGAGCACAATTTTACATTAAAAGAATGGAAGATTTATGAAGATTTTAACAAAAGAATTGCCAAGGAAATAGAAGATGATCCCTGGGATTTCGTTTTAGTCCAGGATCACCAAATGCTCGGCTCCTCAATGCAGATGAATAAAAAAAGCAGGATCAAATGGATTTGGCAATCACATTCGGAGACCCACAACCCAACCAAAAGTCTAATTAAACAGCTCCAAAAATATTTGGAACCTTATGAAGGCATAATTTTTTATTTTCCGGAATACGTAATTCCCGGGCTTAATTCTCGTAGACTAACCACTTCATCAATCGCAATAGATCCTCTAAGTGCTAAAAATAAAACTATTAGTATAGACGAGGCAAAACAAGTTGTTAAACGGTTTGGAATAGATTTAGGTCGACCTTTTATAACTCAGGTTTCCAGGATAGATTCTTGGAAAGATTTTCCAGGAGTTGTTGACGCCTGGCTACTTGCAAAGAAACAGATTCCTCAACTTCAGTTAGTGTTAATTGGTGCAGTAAGTTTGAATAATATTCATGCTAAGGCAATTATCGAACTAATTGAAAAGAAAGCTATGGGAGAGAAGGATTTGCATTTGCTTGTAAATCAAGTAGAGAGGAAAGATATTAAAGCGTTTCAAACAGCAAGCAATATTGTGATACAAAAATCCCTCAGAGAGGGCTTCGGTCTAACTGTGTCTGAAGCTTTATGGTCGGGCACACCCGTCATTGGGGGTAATGTAGGCGGTATTAAACACCAAATTGTTAATGGCAAGTGTGGTTATCTTGTTGGAAGCATTGAGGAATGCTACAGACGCATTGTTGAATTAATACAAAACCCTAATAAAGCCCAAGAAATGGGCCAATTTGGCAGGGAATATATAAGGAAAAACTTTCTTTTACCAAGGCTCATGCGCGACGAACTTAAGCTAATGGTTGAGCTAATGAATTAGCATTATTGAAGTTTTGTTACTTTAGCAAGTAACTTGTGTGGGTCAACCACTCTGGGACTGGCCTCGAATTCTTTAATGCGTGACATATCACAACTGACAGTGAGGCGTCTCTGCCAACGGTCAGTACCATCGTATTTCGGATAATCTTCTTCACTGTAAGGTGCGCGGCCATGTAGTACTCGACGATTATCAAAGACGACAACTTCGCCGGCTTTTGCCCCCACAAGTACTCTCTGCCCGTTAACATGGTCCGTAAACTCATTCAGCGCATGTACTTGATCAGGTTCGTACGCTTCTAGATTGAGTCTACTCGTGTTCAGTCTAACCCATGGGTCGCTGTTTGGACCGTAAATTACCGAAACAGGCTTACCTAGATTATTTCTTGCTCCTCCTTGCATTGTGTTTGTTTGATTAAAAAACCATTTTTCTGATAAAAGGTTGCGTGTGGATGGAGAAATTTGGTCCCAATCCGGTATCGCAAGGATTGTTGGAACACGTTTGTCATTTCTGAAGAAATGTAATGTAAGAAAGTCTGGACTAATATCAAAACCTTCTCCTAGATTGAAAGAAGCATCTTCTACGTGTAGTCCGAGTTCATATCTTGCATTACCGCTATGACCGATTGCATCCGCGTATTCCTCAACAGGGATAATATTGTTGTGAATTACACCTTCTTGTTGAGTTGTGTAACCGTATCCGTACCAATCAACTAAAGAAACAAGTAATCCTCTGTAAATATCGGGGTCATAAATATTTTGATTTCCTTCATTTATCTTATATTCTGTTGGTGTAGGGCCAATATTCTTAACTGAATCAGGCCCCAAGTCAAAAATAGCGACTTTTGCCCCGCCATGCGTAGACATTCCTTCTAGAAAATCTGTTACTTGACCTACTCTAGCTTTGAGAATTAATCCTCTTTGTCGGAGTTCGTCTAAAAACGTTGCTTCTGTGAATCGTGGAATACTTGCCCTTATGTCGTTGGCTTCGTTTTGTAAGGCGGATCGCTCGGGTTCATCAAGCTTTATCGAAACTACACCGGGACGAAGTTCTGCTGATTGCATGATTAGTAAATTTCCTTAGGCACATTCTAATTTTCGTGTCGCCATTTGTCAAGAGGAGCTTAGATTTTCCACCTCTTTTTTGAATTGTTCTCCCCGCTCTTTGTAATTTTTAAACATATTAAAGCTAGCTGCGCCGGGAGACATAAGGCAAATTTTCCCCGGGTTTGTATGTTCATAAGCTGTCAGAACAGCTTCCTTCATTGAAGCTACATCAAACTTCTTTGGCCTCAAGCTTTCATTAGGTACCTCCACACATAACGACTCCCAAATCTTTTCTCCGGTTGCAGGAAATAGAATTAGTGTACGAATTTTCGAATCCGACAGATACTTTCCAAGTTCTCTATAATCAAGGTCACGATCATATCCACCGGCAATTAATGTTTCAACATCCTCCCCGAGCGCCTCAATCCCTTCTATTACGGCCTCGGGGATTGTTGCAAGTGAGTCATTATAGAATTTAATTCCATGATGCTCTCCCACAAACTCCAGTCTATGCTCAAGACCTTTGAAGTTTTTAAGAACAGTAATTATAGTCTGCGCGTGCGCTCCAGCAATGGTCGCGGCAAGAATTGCGGCGCAAACGTTCTCAAGATTATGCTTCCCGGCAAGAAGTACCTCTGATGTAGGCATAATTTGCTCTTCCCGTGTGCCAATTTTAAGCCAAATATAGCCATCTCTTACAAAGCATCCTTGCTCAACTTGCTGTTCTCGGCTAACACAGTAAAGCTGCCCATGTGTATGGACATCACTCTCATTTGATGCAGGATAATCTTTATTGAGAATTGCAAAATCATCCGGTCCTTGATAGCGTAAGATGTTTCTTTTTGCTTCTATATACTCATTTATGTCACGGTGGTAATCCAAATGTTCGCTTGTAACCATCAAAAACACGGCAATTTGAGGGCTTTTATTCAAATCCTGTAATTGGAAGCTTGATAGTTCTAAAACTACCTTAGAATCGATTTTAAGGTCGTTTAGAAAATCTAAGGGCGGTTTTCCCACATTGCCACCTAAATACGCATCTATCCCCCCACTTTTAAGCATTTCGTAAATAAGAGTTGCAGTCGTACTTTTCCCCTTTGTGCCCGTAACACCAATAATTTTGCATGGGCACAAGTCAAAAAAGATTTTCGTGGAACTTGTTATCTCTTTTCCTTCAGATTTTGCCTTTTCTATCACGTTTGATGAGAGCCTAATTCCGGGAGAACGAACCACCAAATCAAAATTTTCAAATGTCCTAGGATATGAATCAAACATAAAAGAGACCCCCTTGTTCTCAAAATCGGAAATTTTCTCCTCCTCAAACTTGTCACGAGAACGAACATCTACAACAAACGCCTTTGCACCGTTCTCAAGCAGAAAATTCGTAGTGCTCTCCCCTTCCAAGCCAAACCCCAAAATAACTACGTTTTTATTCTTAAAGTCCTCTTTTTTCATTATGGAATAATTGATTTGAATTCATCCGGAATTTTATCTTCTGATGACGGCCCGAGCAATTGCTCCGAACTCTTTTCAATTACTTGAAATTCTTGATTAAACTTCTCATAAAACATTTTAAAGACCGGAGTTTCATTGTAAGAACCCTTTTTATAGGCAAGGAGTAAGGCAAGTTTTACCTCTTCAGGGGTTCCTACACAGTCAAACGGCTTAACATCTCTTACTCCAAGAAGTTCTTCGTAAGTTGGAATTAGGCTTTCGGACTCATAAAGATTCTTACCAAATATGCTTATTAGCTTATCCTTATCTATAAAGGCTGAAAGTAGACAAAAGACAAAAGCACACTTTGGGCACTCTCCGCACCAAAGAATATTCGAAGGGTCTTTGAACCTGAAGTTTTTATTACAACTTGTGAAGACGTGGAAGTATTTATTAAATCTTGCAAACACTTCAGCTATCTTAATCTCGTGGTACGGACGAAGTAGTGAAAAATAAATAATGTCCGGGGTAATAAATCCAGAGATGTAATGCCGGACAAAAGCTTCAAACTCCTCAGACTTACTCCACTGATGATTAATCTCTTCCCCCAAGTATTCAACATTACCGTAATTTGCGCTCTTCTCATTTGGCATAATAATATATTTATAGTCAAAAAGTGCTGCTGCGAGAAGCCCTGTGAAAGCATATATAGAAGAAATCGGTATATGCCCGTTATACACATCTTCCCGTTTATGCAGCGCAAAAATCTGTGGATCAAGTTCTCGCCTGATATTTATATTCTCAATTCCCATGATTTGTGCTATTTGTCTGTGAACCTGTGTGGGATTAAGAACAAAGCCGCTGAATTCGCGGCCGTTTGACTTGAGAAGTTCACCCGCAACAGCTGAATCTTTTCCTCCACCCACACCAAGTAAGGACCTATTTTCCCTTGGCAAGGAGATCGGAGCGTCAAGGTTATCTTGATACGGAAAATTTATAAGCCTTCTATAGTTGATTTTATTTTTATAAAAAAACTCGCCTAGACCCTTTGCATAAACGGTGTTCCAAAAATTGGCTTGATTTTGTGAAAGAGAAATTTTTGGCGTCAAAATTTCTTTCGGACAAAATAGCTTCCAATAACTTACCCCCAAGGCCAAGTGGAGACTGTCAAGGATTTTTTTGATAACGTCCGGATCGAAACCCGAAACGGGGTCGAAGGTTATTTTCTCGGTGAATTTAAATTCCTCCCAGCCGCGTTTTATTGTATAGAAAAAATTGACATACCCCTGCTCTATTTGAGCATCGTATCCCGCAAAGATAAACTCTCCACCCTGCATTGGTATATTATATACTTTTTTATTTCTTTCTAGCTTTATTTTATGGTAAAATTAGGCCCATTGGCTGGGTAGCTCAATGGTGGAGCGGTCGTTTCATAAGCGACAGGTTGTCGGTTCGATCCCGACCCCAGCTACAGACTTGACAATCACGATTCTTTTTATATAAACTATCAAAGAATTTATCTTCCATGGAAACTCTACTTACCGGCATTGCAAGCTTTACGCTTTTCCATATTATTTCTCACCCCAAATCACGCGTAAGTAAAAAGGTCCCATATGCTCGAATTAAAAGAGTGCAATTCCTGCCGAATTTAAGAATAGAAGTAAAAAATAGAGTTCTTCACATCCATCACTGGATGTTATTTGCTCCTGTTTACCTTTTCACTCAAACGAAAGGCGCAGGCATTTTTCAGTCGGATCTCCTGCAAGGCTTTTTAATAGGGGGGATTCTTCAGGGATTAATGTATAAAGACAGTTTAAAACTTATTCATTCGGCAGCAAAACCATTTGAAAAACAGGGTTATACCGCTTATCCCATCCGCCTCTTCAAAAAAATCTTCTAAAAAGCATGCACTGAGCGAGTTAAACGCGTTGAAGTGATTGCTTCAAGCCTTGAAATAAACTAAAATACACATACTGTCTTGTGCCCGTAGTTCAACGGATAGAACACCTGGTTGCGGTCCAGGCGGTTGGAGGTTCGATTCCTCTCGGGCACGCCAGGAGGGTTCGCATAGAGGCCA
>C687J35021_10001611_pt1 | contig 17001 bp, 18 predicted proteins | sample RifCSPhighO2_12_FD_35021 | JGI IMG/M metagenome (IMG submission 35021)
AAAAATAAGATTGATATTGCTATACCAATACGCATGATTATAACTGACAGAAATGGTAATCAAGAAATTAAACATTTTCCAATAGATTAGATCTCTTTAGAAATTCGCTCGTACCCTTCGACAAGCTCAGGGCGAGCGGCCGCTCATGGTGAGCTCGTCGAACCATATGAGCGTTTTGGAAGAAGTCTTATCAATTATTTTTTTTGTAATTGATCTAAAATACCATTTACAAATTTATAAGCGTCTTTTTCTGAAAATTCTTTTGCCAATTCGACAGCTTCATTAATAATAATATTTGGATGAGTATCGCTATTTTCAAGTTCCCAAAGAGCGATCTGTAATATTAGTCTTGTACATAAACCCAATCGATCTATTTTCCAATTTTTTAATAGAGGCTCAAACTTTTTATCAAGAGCCTCTCGATTTTCAGAAATTCGTTCTGCTGTTTCAAACACATAACTATCTTTTGGAATATCAAAATCAAAACCTACTTTAATTGCATCAATAATAGAATTTAAAGAAGCTTCGTAATCATTAATATTAAGAACATATAACAGATATAAAATTAAAACTCTTACATCATGTCTGCTTAAATCTGAATATTGTCCTTGAAAGGGAAAATCTAGAATTTCTGGTGATTCATTCATCTATTTTTTTACTCTTTCAACATATTCGCCAGTTCTTGTATCAACTTTGATTATATCACCTTCTTCAACAAAAAGTGGTACCTGTAAAATTAATCCTGTATCTAAAGTAGCAGATTTTGTTGCTCCACCTTGGGCTGTATTTCCACGTACTCCTGGCGGAGATTCAACAACCTTAAATTCTACAAATATGGGCGGATTAACCGAAATTGGCTTACCATCAAAATATACAATTGAGTAAATTTCTTGTTCTTTTAAGTAATCAGCAGCTTCTTCAACTTGTGCTCTACTTAAATAAACTTGATCGAATGCCTCTTGATCCATGAAACAATATGAATTGCCGTCCTGATAAAGATATTGCAAATCTTTATATTGAATATCAGGCGCATTAAATTTTTCTTCTACTCTAAAAGTAGCTTCTCGCATTAAGTTAGTTAACATACTTTTCATTTTTGTGCGAACAAAGGCACCGCCTTTTCCAGGCTTTACATGCTGAAAGTCTACAACCATGTAAGGCTCATTCTCATAGAGAAATTTTGTGCCCTTTCTGAAATCTGACGCCGAAATCATTGAAAATCCTTTGAAGTTATATGGATTCGACTCGCCTAAAGGCTCGCTCACCATGACCGGTCACCCTGAGCGAATGTTAATGAGTCGAAGGGTAATTACTTGTTTTTACTTATTAGCTTAAAAAAAGGGCGCAAAAAAGGCAATATCCAATATTTCAAAAACATGTTATCATCAAGCTAAAATTTCATTTCTATGGAGTTACTATGCTAAGAAACATTGATCCAGAGATTTCAACAGAATTATCAAAAGAGCTTCTAAGGCAAGAAAATGAACTAAATCTGATAGCTTCAGAAAATTATGCTTCACCAGCCGTTTTAGAGGCTACCAGCTCAATTTTAACTAACAAATATGCCGAGGGCTATCCAGGAACCAGGTACTATGGCGGTTGCCAAATAGCCGATAACGTGGAAAATTTGGCCCGAGAGCGCTGCAAAATGCTCTTTGGCGTAGATCATGCCAACGTTCAATCTCATTCAGGTTCTCAGGCAAATATGGCCGCCTATTTTGCAGTTTTGGACCCTGGAGATACCATAATGGGCATGAATCTTTCTGAGGGAGGTCATTTAACACATGGTCATCCTGTAAATTTTTCTGGCAAATTTTATAACGTTGTGCGCTATGGCGTTAATAAAGAGACTGAAACTGTAGATTTTAATCAGATTGAAGAATTAGCAAATCAACACAAACCAAAATTAATTGTAGTTGGCGCATCTGCATATCCAAGAACTTTAGATTTTAAGAAATTCTCAGAAATTGCAAAATCGGTTGGCGCATATTTAATGACAGATATCGCACATATTGCTGGATTAATTGCTGCAGGCTTGCACCCAAGTTCAAAAGATTATGCTGATATTATTACAAGCACGACACATAAAACTTTACGTGGCCCACGTGGCGGTTTAATTATGTGCAAAAAAGAGCTGGCTGAAAAAATTGATAAAGCTGTAATGCCTGGGATTCAAGGGGGCCCGTTTATGCATATAATTGCTGCAAAAGCAGTTGCATTTAAATTGGCATTAAAACCAGAATTTAAAGATTATCAACTACAGGTTTTGAAGAATGCAAAAAAAATGGCTTCTTCATTATCTAATCTTGGTTATAGAATTGTTTCTGGCGGAACTGATACGCATCTATTTTTAGTTGATCTGCGTTCAAAGAATTTAGCTGGAATTGAAGTTGAATCAATTTTGGCTAAAGTTGGAATTTATGTTAATAGAAATACAGTTCCATATGATACACAAAAACCATGGATTACAAGTGGAATTCGAATTGGAACTCCTGCAATTACAACTCGTGGCTTAAAAGAAGAAGATTGTGAAATTATTGCGCAATGGATTGATGAGGCTATCAAAGATAGAGATAATCAAGAAAAATTAAATTTAATTAAAGCGGAAGTTTATGCTCTTTGTGCTAGAAATAGTATTTATGGCAATAGCTTTAATGTGAATAATGTTTCTGAAAGACAGTTTATTTTGTAGGATTAAGTTGAATCGCTCGTATCCCTCGATAAACTCCAGTCTTCGCCGAGGCTACCCGGGCAAGCGGGACGAGCAGAATTATATGAAAGCGTCTTGTCATGCTGAATTTACTGCGTCCGGCGTAGCTTTATGCGAAGCCTGGATTTCAGCATCCAAAAAAAATAGATCCTGAAACAAGTTCAGGATGACAATTTGGATATTAAACTGCATGAACCATATTTTTATATGCCAACAAAAACAATAATAATAAAAAACATAGAAATCCTGAAGAAGTTTATATTCTATTCAATAGGCAACTTTGTATTAAAGAGTATAACTTCTTCAATTATGTTAATAACAATTACATTCTTAACAACAGAAGAATATGGCCTATTATCGCTTCTTAATAATTTTATAAATATCTTTCCAATAATATTAAATCTTGGATTAAGACAAGCATTCGGTTCCGAATTTTATCATCTAAATTCATCAGGCAAAATCAAAATGCTAAATGATATCATTGGAATCTATCTATTTATTTCAGTCCCAATATTAATAATAAGTTTTTTAAATATAACTTTTATTAATCAAATTATATTTGTAAGCAAAGCAAATAATTATCTAATTTTGATTGCATTAATAAGCTGCTTTTTAAATTTTTTTGCAGAGTTTTATTATCAAGTTCTCCGTTATCAATGCAAAACTTATTCATTAACTACGGCGCAATTTTTTGTAGGCGGCGTAACAATATTAACAACAATTTTATTTGTCTATTTTCTAAAACTTAAAATTTCAGGAATTTTATTAGCAAACTTATCTGGGTTAATTGCAATAATAGTTTATGCATTTTATAGGTACATAAAAGTTACAGGCCCAGAAAAATTTAGAATTTTACATTGCAAAAAAAACGCAATTTATTATTTAAAATTAGGTTTCCCATTTGTGCCGAATATTTTGTTTGCATGGATTCTATCCTCGGGAAACAGATGGTTTCTGGTACAGCTTGATACAATGCAATCTGTGGGAATATATTCATTTGCAGATAATTTTTGCCAATTTTTTAATCTAATTATATTGTATCCACTTTCTGCTTCTTATGTGCCACATATTTTCAGAAAATTTGCAGCTAATAAAGAAAAAATTTTGGAAACTAACAAATCTAATCTTCAAAATATGTATTTTGCCATGGGATTAGTATTTGTACTGATTACATTGGGATACTTATGCCTAAAAACTATTTTTATAAAATTTATACCAATAAATTATCATGAATCTTTAAAATTTATCTGGTTTCTTTTAATTGGTCAGATATTTTTAATGGGCTCATATTTTGCAACAGCTCATTTATTATTTTTCAAAAAAAATTATATAAATTTAGTATTAACAATTATGGCTGCGATAATAAGTTCTATATTAAATTTTGTGTTAATTCCGATATTTGGAATATGGGGCTGCGTGATATCATCAATGATATCTTATTTTTTGTATTGGATTTCGATATTATTTTATACAAGCTGGCTAAAATTTAAGGCTTAACCCACCAATTTGTCTGAAAATCTTCTTTTTTTAATTCATCATATTGTTGAGTTGTAAAAAAATTCCAGTCTTTTAACCATTCATTAACAATTTGATATTGCTCTCTTTGCGCATCATCTAACATTAAAATTCCACCAGATTTAATTTTTGTAATCGAATTTTTTATGCACTCTAATCTATCTTTTCCATCTACTAGAATAAGATCAAAGTAATTATCAGGTAAAAGTTCTATTTCTATGAAATAACTGCCTTTAAAAAGACGGTAATCAATATTTTTTGGCAGAGCTGAATTTACTCGATTGTACCATCTAACATCATGCTCAAAAGATATTAATTTATCAGCTCTTTCAGCAAACCAGATAGTTGAACTTCCTGAGCCAAGTTCTAGAATTGTTTTCGGAGCTTCTTTTAGAAATTTATCTAAAAATTGAATGGCTTCTTCCGTTAGCCACGGCTTTGAATTTAATTTATATTCCATTAAAATAGCTAATGCTTATGAAAAATTTATTATTAAGAATATATAACTTTATTATATTTTATCGTCGTGAAAAAAAGATCGTTATAATTATACCTTCTTATAATAATTCTAAATGGTATAAACGCAATTTAGATTCGGTTTTAAGCCAACATTATTCTAACTATTCAGTTATCTATATAGATGATAACTCATCAGATAACACAGCTGAACTGGTAGAGTCGTATACTAATATGCATAAAAATATAACTTTAATAAAAAACAAAAACCGCAACGGGGCCTTAAAAAACATTTATGAAGCAATCAAATTATGTGATGACAATGATATTATTGTTACCCTCGATGGAGATGATTGGTTTGCACATGAAAAAGTATTATCAACAATAAATTATTATTATTCAAAATATGATATTTGGATAACATACGGCCAATTTATTCGTTGGCCATTTGGAGAAATAGGCCAATGCAAAGAACTTAATTCAAATGTTGATTTTAGAAAACTAGATAATTGGTACCCCAGTCACTTACGAACCTTTTATGCATGGCTATTTAAAGGAATAAAAGATCAAGATCTAAAAGCTGAAAATGAATTTTTCATTGTTTCATGGGATCTAGCCTTCATGATTCCAATGCTTGAAATGGCAAAAGCACATTTTAAATTTATAAATCAAATTTTGTATGTTTATAATATGAACACGCCCATAAATGATTTTAGAATAAATCAACAAAAACAAATTAAGGCGGCACAAATTATAAAAAACAAAGAAAAATATAGTGCAATTTAAGCTTTATCTATCAAGCTCAATAAAGCTTTAGCAGCGTCTTCAATCTCTTCATGTTTATATTGACCAGCTCTCTTTTCAGCAGCTAAAACACCACTTCTAAAGATTTCATGAAAATTCCCTATAGGAAATTCATATCTATCCTTAGTATCTTCCGATGCAGCCTCATCGATAGCCAAGAACCATCTTCCATATTCATCAAAAGAGTGGTCAGCCAAGAACAGATCTTCAGATTCTGGAGTTGGCTCATTTGCCATCCAGTTATCTCTATCCTTGTTTACTCTGCCCTGCTTTATAAGCTGTTGCGCAAAAGAAAATGCCGCATCATTTACTACTAATTTCTTACTCATAGGTCTCCCTTTCCCCATCGTAATTAAAAACTAACTCTACCCTAACTGTACCTAGCCTAACATAGTGGAATTTCTATTTGCAACAATTTATTCAAATTTTGATTTTCAAAACAAAAAAAATTTTATATCTTAATTGTATGAAAAAACTTAAGTCTTTAATCTATAAACTATATAAATATTCAGATAAAATTATCTATAAGTTCAAACCGGCTATCCATATAAAATCAGCTAAGGAGTTGCATTTTACTATCTTGATAACAGCCTACAATAACAAAAAATATGCAAAAAACTGCTTGGAGTCAGTATTTAGTCAAAAATACCAAAATTTTGATATATATTACGTCGATGATGCCAGTTCTGATGGATCAGCTCAAATAGCTGAAAAAGTGCTAAGAAACCGCAAAAATGGGCGATTTCAAGGCAATTCTATAAGGGTGGGCAAGCTGGAAAACCTATATAATGCGATTCAGAGCCTTGAAAACACTATAATTATAGAGCTGGATGGGGATGATTATCTAATTGATGATCAAGTGCTTTACAGATTTAATGAGTGCTATTCTAAAGATGCATTGGCTGTTCACTCAAGTTACCAAAATAATCCGACAGAATTAGCAAGAAAACTCAACTTGGGCCATTTTAGCCAGCGGACCCCAAATTTTGTGATAAAAACAAAAAGCTATAGAGAGTTTCCCTGGATATATTCTGGCTTGAGAAGCTATAAACCTGAATTATTTAAAAAAATAAAAAAATATGATTTAATGGCAAAATTTAATTCTCATAAAAATAAATTTTTACCAGCATTTCATGATGCAGCAGTTTTTTACCCTATTTTAGAAATGGCTGGAAGCAGAATTGATTATATTGCAGAACCACAAATATTAAGGAATATCGATTCAGAAATAAATGATTTTAAGACAAAAGACCAAGAAACGATAAGACTTGCAAAGCGCCAGGTAGTAGATACAAAACCATATTAAATACATCACAAAAACAGCCAATTTATAATACGATATAATATCATTATAGTAATAATTTTGAAGGCTCTTGACTTAGATAAAGAATATAATATAATATTAAAATATACAAATAGAAAATCGTATTCGTGGTGAATCGATTCTAATATGGAGGAATTATGAAAAAAACCGCATTATCATTACTTCTTGCTTGCTCTACGGCATTATTGTGTCAAGATGCAAGCCAAGCTTTTCAAGATCAACTTCAAGGACTTATTGATAGGTCTAATCATGTGCCAGCATCTTTGTCTGGTATTTATGTTGAAGTACCAGAAATTGTAAAATCTGAAATACAAATAATAAATAGCCTTATCAGTGAAGCATCAATAAGTGATAGAGTTAAATTATGTTCTATACCTGCTGCTAATTTACTTTTTGATTCTGGTTTTGGTATACCAGCTCAGCTAATTTTTGCTGCCAGAGGAATCCGTTCTGAAGATGTAACTGATTTAATGATGGCTGCAGCTTCTGCAGATCTAGAAACAGTTAAAAGATTGGCCAATGAAACTACGGCTTCTGCAAAAGATAGCCAAGGAAATACAGCTCTTATGTACGCCGTATATAGTAATAATGCTGATGTTGTAAATGAGTTATTAGATCACAGTGATATAATAATGGCTAATAATTGGGGTCAATCGCCAATAATTTTAGCTTATCTTGTAAGATCAAATGCTGCTGCTGAAGCAATTAAGGCAAAAAGCCCTAGCATTGTAGAAACAATATATGAAGAAACTGCGAATAGCTTCATTAGACATATTGCATCGGGTGACTGTAAAGCTGCTAAAATTGAAAGAGCAAATCTGGAAATATTGTTTAATAGCGGCAATTCATTAACTACAGGTGTGTTTGAAATTATAATATGGAAATGGGCTCATGAGCATGGTGTTGACCGCTCATGGGAAGCTTTATTTGAAAAATGTCAAAGCAACGCACAATAGCTGAAGAATATCAAGATTGAAGGGTGAAATATCCCTTCAATTTATTTTTTTGTATTTTCCAAAAAATATTCGTAAGTGACTTTAAGGCCTTTATCCAAATTTATGCTAGGATGCCATCCATAATTAAATAATTTAGAAGAATCTAGCAATCTCTGAGAAATACCTTCTGGTTTGTCACTATCAAATATAATTTTCCCCTCAAATCCAACTAGCTCTTTTATTTTATAAGCTAGATCTTTTAATGAAATATCGTAACCCACTCCGATATTGATTATTTCATTTTCATTATAATTTTGCATTAAGTAAATCAAAGCGTCTGCCATATCATCTACAAATATAAATTCACGTCGAGCGTTTCCTGTTCCAAAAACTATCACTTCATTTTTATTATAAATTTTGGCTTCATAAAATCTATTGATCAAAGCGGGTATTACATGAGATTTATTTGAAGTAAAAGAATCTCCAGGGCCATATAAATTATTTGGAGTACAAATAATAAAGTTAGTATCATAATATTTATTGTATTGTTGGCATAGTCGAATACCGATTATTTTTGACAAAATATAATCTATATTCAGAAATTCTAATTTTCCTCCCAGGAATGATTTTTCATTAATAGGCTGCTTAGAATTGAGAGGATATACACAAGCTGAAGCTACGAAAATCAGCTTTTTGACACCATGATTTTTTGCTGCACAAAGAACATTAGATACAATCATTATGTTATCATACAATAAATCAGGATAATATAAGTTTACACCTACACCACCCGCTCGAGCGGCAAGTAAAAAAACATATTCAGGGCTTTCTTCACGGAAAAAAGCTTCTACATCATCTTGTTTTCTTAAATCTAATTCTGTTGAGGTTTTTAAAACTAAATTCGTATAATTTTTTTCTCTTAATAATTTAGTTAGTGAAGACCCAATTAATCCCGTATGGCCCGCTATATAGATTTTTGATCTCGTAGAAAATCCTACAATTTCAAAAAAAATAAAGAAAAATATAAATTTATAACTTATCATATTCATTTAATGCCTTGATTTTTTCAAATACTTTTATAATCGAGTCCTTTGCATCAGGTATATATGGAAAAACAGCTAACAATTTCGATGCGTCAAGAGAACAATTTGATCGCTGAGATTTAAGAATCGCATTTTGCTCTTCTACGGTAAAATTTGTGTATTTAAAATTATTATCTATATATTTTTTGTATAGCTCTAAAACTTGATTATGACTTAATATTCCCGGATTAACAAAGTTAAAAATGCCAGTTAATTCCAATAAACACATTTCAGGCACTAATGGCAATAAATCATCTAATATTGAAACAGAATTTGGCATATTAATTATTTTTTTATATTTAGTAATTTTTACTACAAAACTGCGTGGGCTTAAATCTGATGATATAGGCATCTTTATGCGCAAATGTAGAACATTGGGATAATTTATTATTAATTTTTCTAACAAAATTTTAGTTCTCGAATAAAATGATCCCAGAAAATTAGGTTCATCTTTTTCAGTAAACCCATTTTCAGGGTATCCTTGATAGATACACCCTGTACTTAGATTTGTTACATGAATATTATTTTTATAACATACGTCAACTAAATTTAATGCACCCAAAACATTTGAACGTATAGTCTCTTGTTTATGATCTTCACACCAATCAACACTTGATATACCTGTTTTGCCCGCGGCATTTATTACAAAATTGGGACATATCTCTTTAATTTCTTTTGCTATAGATTCTCTATCTTCTAATCTAGATTTGGCTAAATAAACGTTGTAATTCTTTTCTTCTAGAATTCTGCAAATTTTAGATCCAATCCATCCATTTCCTCCGAATACCAAAAATTTTGTTTCAGAGTATAAATTTATACTTATAAAAACAAAGATTATAATTATCTGTTTCATATTTACCCTTTTTTTATACTAAAAATAAGTTAGAAAAAGTTTACATAAATGTAAATCTTAAAGTTCTTAGCCATAAATGGGTCTTAACTCTGAATATACATAAAATTTATCATGCCCTCTATTTGCCATTGCAGCATGAAATGGGTGATGATCGCATAACACAGGATAATTAGTTATCCCAGATTGAAATCTCCATACAACCTCACTATTCTTTTTCAATTTTATTCCTACATTATAATTAAAGCAGTCGGGATTGTTTTTGTATTTAGATTCATCAATATCTTCCAAAACATATATTTTATTTAATTTAGATAGACTTTTTTGATATTGATCGAATGCATTTGCATATCGATCTGAATTTTTGTAAATTTTAAAAAAATTTTCCATATATATATTCATTTCTTCATTAACAACCCCAGAATAATAACATCCTTTTATAGATTTTCTTTTATATATACCTAATCCACCGAAAGCTGATATCACTGGCACCATAGAATTTTTTGTGACCCTTGTTTTAGGTATATTGAACCACCATTGCTCACCTATTACTTCAGGCCCAAACGGATGCTGATGATCTCTATAAGTATAAGTATCGTAAGTTAAACTTAGATCATTTTTAGTTACTCCATTTGCAAGGATAGCATCCCACTCAAAATTATATTTATGAAAGATATCTTCAATCGCTCTATAATTCCATGGAATTGCAAAATCCATTTCTGTCATAATATAATATTCATACTCATCAAATTCGTGACTCATCGCCAATTTAAGAACTATATTTCTTGCCATAGCTAGAATACATACTCTAAATGGGGCCAAGTCCCAACATGTTGCTATTGAATGTTTTTTTAATTCTTCATTGCTTAACCATTCTGAAATTACAGTTACCTTATCATTTTTATCAGCCCATTCTTTCAACATTGCTGCACTATTGTCTACAGAATTATTTTCATAAATAAAAACTCTATAATCTTCGAATAGCCCCCCTATGCCTTCTATAGTTCTTATAGAATTTGGAATAGCTTTTTCTACATTTTTACCAATGGAACATATCGTGACTTTGCCGGGAATTTTGCATAAAGAATAAGACGTCATCAAAAACATGATAAGTAGCGCTAACATTATTTAAACCTCATTGTGAATTGACGATGTCTATAAACTTAAACAATATTTCTATTCTATTAAAATAAGTATGATTGTCTCTAACAAATTTCATTAGATCCAATTGTTCTTCTAGTTTTAAAGTTTTGATTTTATCGTAAGCTTTTACAAGAAGTTTTTTGGGATCAGAATCATATGTTATTTTTTCATTGAAAAATTTATAGGCATAATAATTGTTGGTTATTCCCCATTTACCATAACTAATATTCTTGAATATTCTACATGGTAGATATCCTTTTTCACATTGCCATTGACCTTGTATCGCTGGAACAATAGAAGAATCGCGTATAATTTTTATATGATCATCTACAGAGAGCGTCTGACTCCATCCATTAATCAATTTAAGAGAAAACCCCAAATTTTTTGATTCTTTTACGAATCCCATTAAAAATGGCTCTACTATAAAAAATCCATCTATTGTGCCTACAAAAGTAATGTCTTTATCTTTTTTCCTTTTGTCCCAATTTAAGGAAATATCTAACATAATTTCATCTATTTCATCAGGCAATAAATCGGTAGCCCAAGGTAAATATAAAGTATTTCCTCTGTAGAATGCCCAATCAGCTAAACTCTTTACGTTATGCTTAAAGCAATCCTGTGTAAGTGTTTGAATATTAACTACTAAAGAATCTTTTAAATTTGCATATTTTTCTCTAAAACAGTTATGTAATACATAAACACTATTTTTAACTAATGGAATATTTTCATCTGGCCCTAATGTTAAAAATAGAGAATTTTCAAAATTGATGTTATGTGTAATATCAGAATCATCGAACCAAAGTACATTAAATCCAAGTTCTTTAAATGCTTTATAAAAACCATAATGAACATATGAACTCGTGTGCGAATATAGTTTATAACCCCATATAACCACTTTGTCTATATTCAGATTATGCGGCATGCTGTTATTAATATGCAAAAAAATTGTAATTAAAAGTATTTTTTTTATATTATTGTAAATCATTATTTATTCCAAATTTTAGAACTTTATATTTAGATTTATTACGGATTTCATGATTTAGAGAATGTTGCAAATGCGTATCAACTTTATGATCATTAATATCATTCAGATCATTATAGACATACAATATCTCATCTATAAATGAATGACGACTTCCGCACATTTCCAACATAGGCATAAACATTGCTACATCATAGCTCATTCTATAAAACCATCCCAACTTATCAAGAAAATCTTCTAAATTAATCTTGTGAAATAACCAAGCATAAAATGTTCTTACATGTGTAGGACCATGTGGCCATTGCCTGAAATTATTATCATTTATGGTATTTTTAGGAATCGGCATACACCATTCTATTCGGGATCCTGATGACAAATAACAACATGAACCATGTGTTAACCATATATCTTTAGTAGAATATTCCTTGTTTATAATATTTAAAACATTATTGTGACAAAAACAATCATCTCCATCTAATACAACAACTATTTCTTCAGGATTACACAAGTGAATAGCATAATATATATTATAAAGCGCTAATCCACGCTCTTTGTTTTGAATCAGTGTAAATCTGTGATCCTGATTCTGTAACTTTACATATTCTTTTACTAAATTACCTGTATTATCAGGAGAGCAATCATCTATATATATTATCCTATAATTCGAATAATTTTGGCCGAAGGCTGAAGCTAAATTCCTTTTATACCATTTAGAATTATTATATGAAGCCGTTAATATCACGATAGGTTTTTCAGCAATTTTTTCATCAAAATCTCTATGCACCAGCTTAGGCAACTTTGGATTCATGATTTTGAATAATTCTCCCCAACTTGATTTATTTGGGAATGATCTCCAGACCACTTCACTTATTACATTATCAGCCAAAGGCACAATCTTGTATAACCTATCTATTTCAACTTTTGATTTCCTAGCTAATGCTAAATCTTTAGTTTGCACTGCAACAACAAAGTCCCTAGACGCTGTTTGCAATTTTTCCATTGCCTCTTTATTAGCAATCTCTGCAATTTTTTCTTCTATTATTGAAAAGAGTTCTTCCCAGCTTGATTTGCTGGGAAAAGCCCCCCACACAACTTCACTTATTACATTATCTGCCAAGGGTGTAATTTTATATAAATTATCTAGCTCCAGCTTTACTTTTCTAGCTTCCTCTAAATCATAATTTTTTACTGCATTCACAAAACTTAAAGCGGTTGTTTTTAAAAGTATTATATTATCTGAAATAATATTGGTATCACCATTTTTTTTATTATCACTATTACTATCAAGTTTTTCACAATTCTCGATATCATCACTATTACTATCAGGCTTTTTGAAATTCTCGATATCATCACTACTGTCATCAAGCTTTTCGGAATTCGCGGTAGGCGCTGGCTTTTCATTTGACCTATTTCCGGCCATTTCAAAAATTTGACTCCAAGTCGTTGCTGTTGGAAATTTTGCCCAAACTGAATGTTTTAAGATTTCATCAATTTGTGCAGTTGGTCTATATAGAGAATCTAATTCAGCTTTTAGCTGCAAAGCTCTTTCTAGATCTCCAGATTCAATCGACTTTGTGAAACTGGTTGTTATAGATTCAATTTTTTTTAGCGTGATACTGCTTACATATTCTGCATTAATAACATTGAATAAAAAAAAATGAAATATGATAATGCGCAATTTCGGCATTAACGTCTCCTACTTTTTAGGGGGACTTGAAACTCACTATGCTTTTTACTTAAGAAGAGCATTTTAGGCTTAACTCGAGGCTCTCTATTGTCAGGCCATCCATAACAGGTCGACAAAACAATTGTAGGCGGATTATTTATTAACTCTCTATTAAGATAACTTTCATCATTGTGAACAGCTATGATTCCTTTGGAAAGATCCACATCTATTAATTGTTTTATATTTTTACACATCTTTAAAAAAGAATCTCTTTGTCCGCCTACAAATGCTCCAGAAAAGTAGTATACGCCTTCGTGATTATGTACACAGGCACTAGATTTGCTACTATTTTCATAAGTTCCCCTTCGACCCAAAAAAACATCGTGCGGAATGGCTACCCTATTGCCCAACACTTCTTCCCCTATATGATCTGTAAATAATATGTCAGCATCACAAGCAAATAAGTAATCCATATTTTTGAATTCATTTTCATATTTAAGATATTCGTGATAACGCATTAAAGTGTCGTGAGGCCAACCTTTTCTTGTTGCATCTAGTCTTTTTACATCATTTGAATTTGTCAAATATTGATCAGTAAAAATAAAAAAAGATACGTTGTGCTCGGGCACAAAATATTTACGCGCACTCTCTAGAAGCGGCGGGATAAAGCTAATATATTTCCAAGTCGCTACAATTAAAACTCCAATATTATATTTCTTCTCGGCATGAATAGAAATACATAAAATAGTGCTAATCAATAATAATTTTATCTTCACTTTTATCTCCCAAAACTCATTATCTATTTATAAATTCTATTGGAAAAGCAAAGTGTGGCGACCGATTGTCTATTCTAAATAATTTATTAATATCAATTTTGTATCCACAATTAAATTTTTCTAATAGCTCATTACAACTATAATTATTCATATGTCTATTTGTATTGTTCGGATCTACAACATTTAATGGTATATTGACTATTTTTGACTTATAAAAACAAATTCCATATTTGTTGTGATCAGCCTTAACAGCCCATTGATTTTCAAAATTCGACGGATTGCTCATAGGACATTTTTCTATATCAGCCAAAATTTCATTCTTTTTATAAATGGTCATATCTACAGTATTTGGATAGTTCCAATCACCTTTGCCATCCGCAAACTTCCATAAACATAGCCCTTGACTTATATCCATCTTCGGTGCCGGAGTACCAATATTTTCTGAATAACAATAATCTATGTTTTTTCCCAATCTTAGATAAAAACCATAAGCATTTTTGTATTTTTTTAAAGCTATAGCACAAAATGAGAGGTCTATGTAATCTTTGACAATAATATCATCCACGCCAAAGCAGATATAATCTGAATTGTTTGCATTGAATAAATTCATCAACAAATGCTTAAATTCACTTGATTCAGCTTGATAGACAAAATTTACTTTATTAAATCTCTTTTCTAAAATTTTATAAGCATCCAAAAATGAATTATTGGATGATCTGCAAATTACGTGAATTTTCCCATGATGAGAAACAAATTTCTCTGTTGATTCTAATAAAGCGTATAGTTGCATTGGCCTATCAAATGAAAAAAAGATAAGATCAACTAAAAAATTCCCCTGCAATGCAAATACTATATTTAAAAAAACTAAATACTTAGACACATATCACTCCTTTTTTTATCTAAATAAATATAAAATACAAAATTTTTTTGTGCTTTTCAATAAAATTATAAATAAAAATTATCAATAAATAAAATTAATATAAATAATTTTTCGATTTATAAACACATATCGCGAATATATACAAAAAATATTGCTAAATTTAACAAAAGTTCTGAAAATAATAAATCAAAAAGGGAATAGATGAAATTGAAATTAGAGTTAGCGATAATCACAATGCTGGTTTATTCTATTTGCAATTGCCAAAATGTATTGGTATTTTTGTTTGGACATACTGAAGGCAACTTACTGGAGCTTCAATGCAAAACATTAAGCAAATTTTTGCAAAATGATCATGAGATTTTTGTATTTAATGATGCGGCACATTCTGACCAAAGATTGCTGATAAATAATTTATGCAAAGATCTAAATATAAAAAATGTTGATATTCCTGATGAAATTTATGAGTTGCCATATTTACCCAAATTGGATTCTTTTAAAAATTCTAATGAATCTTTATGGGATCACGAATTAAGACTTAGTCATTCATCAATTAAAAGCATAAAAAGAATTCAATTTGCATTAGATAAGTTTGGATTTAACCATAATGGTCCAATATTAATATTGGATTCTAAATTATTTTTGATTAGAAGCATCAATTTAAATGATCTCCTAGCTAAATATGATTTATTATTAACACATCAAAAATCTATAGGTTCGAATAATAGGTTAGCTGAATTTACTCCTATGAATTTAATGATTATTAATGCCCCCGCAATTAGAGAAAATTTAGATTTGTTGACAATAGATAAATATTTAAAGAATAATCCTGGTATTAGGAAACTTTTTGTTAACAAAAATTCATTTATTAGTATTTGCAACAATTTATATTTAACTTCATATCCAACAAACAAGGAAAATCCAGCTATGTACCCTGTCTATTCAGCAGGATTGAGCAACGCCGGATTTTATCCTATAGAAAAGAATTACATAATGATAGAAGGCGGCAACATCGAATTTATTATGGATAATAATTTTGTTCATTATTTAGGAAGTGAACAAAACCATGCTCATAATTTTGAATTTTTGAAAAAATTTCTTGAAAATATTCTAAACAATACATGAATCAAAAAGTTGTTGCCAATTAACTTTGCCTGGAAACGCCGGCCATAATATTGTTTGTACCAGATCAGTCATTTTGGATTGCATAGAGCGATTATTATTAAATATCAAATCAATATTTTTCTTGATATTTTTTGCCGCATGTAAATGTTTCATTTTGATTTCTTTTACAAAATTTGTTATCAGAAATTCAAATTCATTCATAATTTCATCTGGTAATAGATATGTAATGACTTCAACAACATCAAGACAGTTAACTTGGTATGCTAAAGTTAAGGCTGATTGATACCATTTGTTAAACGGCAACCTTACATAATCAAAGTTTTTCAATATGTGTGCTATTATTTCATCTTGACAATTGACAGCAGCATACATGAGCGCTGTGTTTCCATAAATATCTTCATCATCAATATTGTTTTTATCAGCTAGATTTTCAAACTCATCTATATCTCCTTCTATAATGGCTAACATTAGTTGACTCTGTAAAATAGTTTTATCACTAGAAATATTTTTTAAATCAATGAGCGACTTGTCATCAGATGCATTAAAATAAATAAAACGATTTCTTAATATCAAAGTAGAAAAAATCTGTGAATTATAAAAATTAACTAGAGATAAAAAAAATAAACTAAATTTCTTCATGGCCATCTCCAAGAAACTGTTATATTTTTTTTAGAATTGCAAAGCTAACACAACTATTATAAAATAACCCACTGTTTAACATTTCTGCATTTTTATTTATTTTTTTATAGTAGACCT
>C687J35021_10001616_pt1 | contig 16974 bp, 18 predicted proteins | sample RifCSPhighO2_12_FD_35021 | JGI IMG/M metagenome (IMG submission 35021)
TTTTTCTTTTGCGGCATGATCGAGCTGCCGGTGCAGAAGCGATCCGGCAGGTCGATAAACTGGAACTGCGCGCTGGTCCAGAGCACCAGCTCTTCGGAGAAGCGCGACAGGTGCATCATGGCAATCGAGGCGGCGGCGCAGAATTCGATGGCGAAGTCGCGATCCGACACGCCGTCCAGGGAGTTGCCGCCCACGGCGTCGAAGCCGAGCAGTTCGGCGGTGACTTCGCGCTGAATCGGGTAGGTGGTGCCGGCCAGCGCTGCCGAGCCCAGCGGCATGCGGTTGGTGCGCTTGCGGCAATCCACCAGGCGTTCATGGTCACGGCTGAGCATCTCGAACCAGGCCAGCAGATGGTGGCCGAAGGTCACTGGCTGAGCGGTTTGCAGGTGGGTAAAGCCCGGCATGATGGTCTCGGCTTCACGCTCGGCCTGCTCCAGCAGGCCCTGCTGCAGGCGGGTGATTTCGCCGAGGATCAGGTCGATCTCGTCGCGCAGCCACAGGCGGATATCGGTGGCCACCTGGTCGTTGCGCGAACGGCCGGTGTGCAGCTTCTTACCGGTGACGCCGATGCGGTCGGTCAGACGCGCCTCGATGTTCATGTGCACGTCTTCCAGGTCGACGCGCCAGTCGAACTGGCCGGCTTCGATTTCCGTCTGGATCTGCTTGAGGCCGTCGATGATGCTGTCGCGCTCGGCATCGCTGAGTACGCCGACTTTGGCCAGCATGGTGGCGTGGGCGATGGAGCCCATGATGTCGTGGCGATACAGGCGCTTGTCGAATTCCACGGAAGCGGTAAAGCGGGCGACAAAGGCATCGACGGGTTCGCTGAAGCGGCCGCCCCAGGATTGATTGGTTTTTTCAGTGCTCATGGGCTTCACTCGGCTGGTGCGCTAAAGCGCGCTGGCTGCCCTGCAGCCAGCAAGGCGGAAAATTGTGCGGATAATAACAGGCTCAAGGGCAAAATCGCCGCGCTGCTTCGTCGGCGCGATCCGCGCCCGGGCTCTGTTGCCTGCGTCACAGTTTGAGCGGCCGCAGCGCATCCCGGCGCTTTATTTTGCCCGGCCGGGACTGTCTATCTTGCCGCTGGGCCGGGCTACGCGGAAACTGCGCCGATGAAAACAACAATACCTACTCCCGCCACACAGCCCCTCGATGACTTCTTCGTGCCCGAGCTATGCCGGCCCGATGCGCTGCTGAGCATGGTGCTGCTGGCCGAGCTGCTGGTGCTGGTGCTGGTGCTCTCGGAACCCATGCTGCCCGGCTTCGACTGGGTGCGCCTGGCCCTGACTTCGCTGTTCGTGCAATGGAACGTGCTGCTCTCGGCGGCCCTGCTGTGCCGGTTGCGGCCGTTGATGGCGCGCATGCGCGTGGCCGTGGCCGGGGTGCTGTGCTGCGCCATAGTGGTTGGTCTGACCCTGACCTGTACCGCGGTGGCCGAGTACTACCAGCTGGGCGGGCCGTTGCCGCGCACCGGCGAGGTCAACCTGTATCTGCGCCACGCCCTGATCAGCCTGATCATGTCGGCATTGCTGCTACGCTATTTTTATCTGCAGAGCCAATGGCGCCGGCAGGAGCAGGCCGAGCTGCGTGCACGCATCGAGTCGTTGCAGGCGCGCATCCGCCCGCACTTTCTGTTCAACAGCCTGAACAGCATCGCCAGCCTGGTGGTGATCGATCCGCACAAGGCCGAGCAGGCGGTGCTGGACCTGTCCGATCTGTTCCGCGCCAGCCTGGCCAAACCCGGCAGCCTGGTGCCCTGGCGCGACGAGCTGGAGCTGGCGCAGCGATATTTGTCGATCGAGCGCTATCGGCTTGGCGAACGGCTACAGTTGCAGTGGGAGATAGTCGACGTGCCGGAGGATTTGCCCATTCCACAGCTGACCTTGCAGCCCTTGCTGGAGAACGCCCTGATCTATGGCATACAGCCGCGCATCGAGGGTGGCTTGGTGCGCGTTGCAGCGAGCTATCAGGAGGGCATCTTCCAGCTGTGCGTGAGCAATCCCTACGATCAACCGGATGCGCCGCAGGTTTCGCGAGGGACCCAGCAGGCGCTGAATAATATTGATGCGCGGCTGGTGGCACTTTTCGGGCCGCAGGCCAGTCTCAGCGTAGAGCGCCGTGACGGCCGCCACTTCACTTGTCTACGCTATCCTTGTGCGAGACCCATGCAGGAAGCCAGTGCATTATGAATGTCCTGATTGTCGATGACGAACCCCTGGCCCGCGAGCGCCTGAGCCGAATGGTGGGCGAACTCGAGGGCTACCGTGTGCTTGAACCCGCGGCCAGCAACGGCGAAGAGGCACTGAGCCTGATCGATAGCCTGAAGCCCGATGTGGTGCTGCTGGATATCCGTATGCCGGGCCTGGATGGCCTGCAGGTTGCCGCCAAACTCTGCGAGCGCGAAGCGCCGCCGGCGGTGATCTTCTGTACCGCCCATGACGAGTTTGCCCTGGAGGCGTTCAGGGTCAGCGCGGTGGGTTATCTGGTCAAGCCGGTGCGCGCGGAAAGCCTCAGCGAAGCGCTGAAAAAAGCCGAGCGGCCCAATCGTGTGCAACTGGCGGCCCTGACCCGGCCCCCCGGCGAGAGCGGCGGCGGGCCGCGCAGTCATATCAGCGCGCGCACCCGCAAGGGCATCGAGCTGATTCCGCTGGATCAGGTGATCTACTTTATCGCCGACCACAAATACGTGACCCTGCGCCACGCCGGCGGCGAAGTGCTGCTGGATGAGCCGCTGAAAGCCCTGGAAGACGAATTCGGCGATCGCTTCGTGCGTATTCACCGCAACGCCCTGGTCTCCCGCGAGCGCATCGAGCGTTTGCAACGCACGCCGCTGGGGCACTTCCAGCTGTACCTCAAGGGCATGGGCGAGGAGGCATTGATCGTCAGTCGCCGGCATGTGGCCGGGGTGCGCAAGTTGATGCATCACCTCTGAGGCTGAACGGGCAACCCGGATGACTCCGGGTCGCAGGCCTGATGTGAGCCAGCCTGTTATTATCCCCGGCAGTCCGTTTTATGGAATTGCCCATGTCCCGCGAAATTCGTATTGCCACCCGTAAAAGCGCCCTGGCCCTTTGGCAGGCCGAGCACGTCAAGGCACGCCTGGAGCAGGCCCATCCCGGTCTGGTCGTCAGCCTGGTACCCATGGTCAGTCGCGGCGACAAGCTGCTCGATGCGCCTCTGGCGAAAATCGGCGGCAAGGGTCTGTTCGTCAAGGAGCTGGAAACCGCCCTGCTTGAAGGCCAGGCCGATATCGCCGTGCATTCGATGAAGGATGTGCCCATGGATTTCCCCGAAGGCCTGGGCCTGTACTGCATCTGCGAACGCGAAGACCCGCGTGACGCCTTTGTTTCCAATACCTATGCCAGCCTCGATGCGTTGCCGCCCGGCAGCGTGGTCGGCACGTCCAGCCTGCGCCGTCAGGCCCAGCTGCTGGCGCGCCGTCCGGATCTGAAAATCCAGTTCCTGCGTGGCAACGTCAACACCCGCCTGGCCAAGCTGGATGCCGGCGAGTACGACGCCATCATCCTTGCCGCCGCCGGCCTGATTCGCCTCGGTTTCGAAGCGCGCATCCGCTCCTCGATCAGCGCCGAGGACAGCCTGCCGGCCGGTGGCCAGGGCGCGGTGGGTATCGAATGTCGCAGCGCCGATAGTGAAATCCATGCCCTGCTCGCGCCCTTGCATCACCGCGATACCGCGTTGCGGGTGACCGCCGAGCGTGCCTTGAACAAGCATCTGAATGGCGGCTGCCAGGTACCGATTGCCTGCTACGCCGTGCTGGAAGGCGAGCAGCTGTGGCTGCGCGGCCTGGTCGGGCAGCCGGATGGCGGTCTGCTGCTGCGGGCGGAAAACCGTGCGCCGGCGGCGCAGGCCGAGCAGCTGGGTGTGCAGGTGGCCGAGGCGTTGCTGGCCCAGGGCGCGGCGGCCATTCTGCAAGCGGTGTATGGCGAGGCCGCCGCCGAGTGAGCGCCTGGCGTCTGTTGCTGACCCGGCCGGCCGAGGAATCGGCGGAGCTGGCGGCGACCCTGGCGGCGCGCGGTATTTATAGCAGCAGCCTGCCGCTGCTGCGCATCGAAGCCCTGGCGCAAAGCCCTGAGCAGCGCGCGCTGCTGCTCGATCTGCAGCGTTACTGCGCGGTGATTGTGGTGAGCAAACCGGCGGCGCGGCTGGCCCTGGCCCTGCTGGATCGCTATCAGGTCCAGCCTGCGGCCGAACAGCCCTGGTTCAGTGTCGGTGCCGCCACGGCGCAGATTCTCCGTGAGCATGGTCTGAGTGTTTATTACCCCGGGCAGGGCGATGACAGCGAGGCCCTGCTTGCCCTGCCGCAGTTGCAGCAGGCGCTGGCCGCGACCGTTGCCCCGCAGGTATTGATCCTGCGCGGCGAGGGTGGCCGAGAGTTACTCGCCGACTGCTTGCGCGGCCAAGGTGTGCAGGTGGACTATCTGCCACTGTACCGCCGCCTGTTGCCGGAATACCCACCGGCGGCGCTGCCTNAGCGCATCGCCGGCGAACGACTGAATGGCCTGGTGGTCAGCAGTGGGCAGGGTTTTGCGCATTTGCGCGAACTGGCCGATCACGACTGGCCACAGCTGGCCCGTCTACCCTTGTTTGTACCCAGCCCGCGGGTTGCCGAAATGGCCCGCGCGGCCGGTGCGCAATTTGTTGTGGACTGCCGTGGCGCGAATGCCGCGGCCTTGCTGGCGGCGTTGCAGGCGCAACCTGCCCCCGACCTCTGATGCAAAGGATGGATACGTGAGCGAAGCGACTACCCCGAACGTGCAGGAACCAACTGTTGTGGACGCGTCCGCCGCGAAGCCAGTGCCGCCTCCGGCCAAGCCGCCATCCCGCGGCAACGCCCTGGCCGCTTTGGCTTTGCTGGTGGGGGCTGCCGGTGTGGGCGTAGGCGGGTGGAGTGTCTGGCAGCTGCGCGCGCTGGACGTGCGTGACCAGCAGCAGGTGGGCCAGCTGCAGCAGACCCGCGAGCAGACCGATGACCTGGTGGCCAAGACCCGGGCCCTGGACAGCCGCCTGCAGCAATTGCCGCAACCGGCCGAACTGGACAGCCAGCGCCGTCTGCTGAGCCAGCTGCAGGGCGACCAGCAACTGCTCAATCAGCGTCTGGAAAGCCTGCTGGGGGCTAGCCGTCAGGACTGGCGACTGGCCGAAGCCGAGCATCTGCTGCGCCTGGCCAGCCTGCGTCTGTCTGCGCTGCAGGACATCAACAGCGCCCTGGCGCTGGTCGAGGGCGCAGACGAGATCCTGCGCAGCCAGGATGACCCGGCGGCCTTTGCGGCCCGCGAGCAGCTGGCAAAGAGTCTCGAAGCCTTGCGTGGCAGCTTCGATCCGGATCGTACCGGGTTGTTTCTGCAGCTGGGCGCGCTGCGTGATCAGGCCGCCCAGCTCGAAGCCCTGCCGCCGACCTTTGCCGGCGATGGCGAAGGTGGCGCGCTGAGCGAGCTGGCCGCCAAGGGTGAGCCGCAGAGCTGGTGGGTGCGCGGCCTGGAAACCCTGGCGCAGTATGTGCGCCTGGATTTCAGTGCCGATCAGAATATTCGCCCGCTGCTGGCCGGGCAGGCGCTGTCGCAAGTGCGCCTGGCCCTGAGCATGAGCTTCGAGCAGGCGCAGTGGGCCGCCCTGCATGGCCATACCGCGGTCTACCAGCAGGCCCTGCGCCAGGCCCGGGATGTGCTGGCCAGCCACTTCAATGCGGAAAATCCGGACAGCCGTGCCCTGGCGGCGCGGATCGACGAGTTGCTGGGGCGGCCCATCGAGGTCAAGGTGCCTGACCTGAGCGCCAGCCTCAATGCGATCCAGGCCTATATCGCCAGCAAGCAGTCGGCCCGTGCCCAGTTCGAGGCCGACAGTGCGGTTGAAGTCGAGTCGACCGAGCTGGAGCCGCGCCCATGAAACGCCTTTATCTGCTTCTCCTGGTGCTGGCGGCGATAGTCGGTCTGACGCTGCTGGGACTGGCCATCGCGCAGCACCAGGGCTATGTGCTGCTGGCCTATAAGGGCTTTCGCTTCGAGTCCAGCCTGTGGGCCTTTGTCGGGCTGCTGCTGGTGCTCTGGATGCTGCTTTACGGCCTGCGCCTGTTGCTGCGGTTCGCCCTGACCTCGGCCGGCCTGGTCAATCCCTGGTCGGGCCTGCATGAGCGCCGGCGCACGCGCATGGCCGCCGAGCTGGGTTTTGTCGACCTGGCCGAAGGGCACTGGGCGCGCGCCCTGCGCCATCTGCGTCGCGCCGCCGAGAGTGCGCCGCAGCCGCTGATGTATTACCTGGGCGCGGCACGAGCGGCGCAGCAACTGGGCCAGCATGAGGACAGCGATGCGCTGCTGGAACGGGCGCTGGAGCGTCAGCCGAAGGCCGAGCTGGCCGTGGCCCTGACCCATGCCGAGCTGCAACTGGCCCGCGGCCAGGCCGAGGCGGCCCAGGACACCCTGCAGGTCATGCGCGAGCGTTATCCGCAGCAGCATCAGGTGCTGTTGCGCTTGCAGCAGCTGTATCTGCAGCAGCAGGACTGGTCGGGTCTGTTGGGCCTGCTGCCGGAACTGCGCAAGCAGCGACTGCTCGGCGACGCCACCCTCAGCGAGCTGGAGCGGCAGGCCTGGCGCGGCCGCATGGCGAGTATCGGGCAGGCTGCCGAGGACGGTCGTGAAGAGCGCCTGGCGGCACTGGCCAAGATCTGGCAGCAGCTGTCCACGGCGCAGCGCCAGGAGCCGGATGTGCTCGCGGCCTATGTCGAGCAGCTGCGCCACCTGGGTGCCGAGGCAGAGGCCGAAGCCCTGCTGCAGAGTGCCCTCAAGCGTCAGTACGACAGTCATCTGGTGCGCCTCTACGGCTTGCTGCATGGCAGCGATGCCGCCCGTCAACTGCAGGTGGCCGAAGGCCTGTTGCAGGCTCACCCGCAGGATGCCGGGCTATTGCTGACCCTGGGTCGTCTGTGCGTGCACAACCAGTTATGGGGCAAGGCGCGCGGCTATCTCGAGAGCAGCCTGACCTTCGAACGGCATCCAGAAACCTGCGCCGAGCTGGCGCGTCTGCTTGCCCAGCTGGGTGAGGTCGAGGCGAGCAATCAGCTGTTTCAGGACGGTCTGGGGTTGCTCGATCGTCGCCTGGCTGGCTAATCCTATTGATCCCGCGGCAGGGCGAATAAGGTTTCGATCATGCCGCGGGGAATGCTTTACAGTGGTGCTGCAGGTCGAGGAGTGGGGTGCTGTCGCGGGCCGGATGGTGTGGCTGGATAGGTCCATGATGCGGGGTGCGGGCCCGCATCAGCAGGTCAGGCATGGAGCCGGGGCCNGTTGCTCCGTGCTTTTAANGGCCGCTTGAACCCTGCGCGGGAGACCATGAGCAAGTTAAACGCTTGTATGAAATTTTCTCCNGGGCTGTCTTGAAGGCTCAGGCCGGCGGGCATAATCTGGCTCGCAGGTACCGCCGGAAAGTCGCCGTTCCACGGTTTTCTTCCCAAGCCCCTGGGCTAATTGACAGAAAAATGTCTCGACCAGGCGAACAACACTAATAGCAATAGGGAAGTGAGGTCATCATGCTCGAGAGTTGTCAGAACGCCCAGGAACGTTGGGGTGGGGTTCACCTGCTGATCGACCGCTGGCTGCAGGAACGCCAGGAATTGGTACACGCCTATGCGGCCATCAACAGTTCGCCGCAAGCGCCGAGTGCCAACGCCGAGACCCTGCAGAAATTCTGCGAAATCCTCGTCGACTACGTGTCGGCAGGCCACTTCGAGGTCTACGAACAGCTGACCAACGAAGCCAAGGCATTTGGTGATGAGCGCGGGCTGGAACTGGCCAAGCAGATTTACCCACGGATCGAAGTGATCACCGAAGTGGCATTGGCCTTCAACGACCGTTGCGACAATGGCGACTGTCATGATTCGGTGTCGCTGATCGATGAGCTGGTGCGCCTCGGGCAGCTGCTGCATGAGCGCTTCGAGCTGGAAGACTGCCTGATCGAAGTCCTGCACAACGCCCATCAAGAACAGGCTGCCCCCGCTCTCTGACGAGTGGAGGGGTTATTCCTTGGTGTCGAGCAGCTCCAGCTCGAACACCAGGGGCGAGTACGGTGGAATCAGATCCCCCGCACCTTCTTCCCCATAGGCCTGCGCCGATGGAATGACCAGCCGCCACTGCGCTCCCACTGGCATCTGCTGCAATGCGGTGCGCCAGCCGGCAATCACACTGGGCAGGCTAAACCACTGGGGCGTCTGGCTCTCGTCGAACTGGCTACCGTCCGCCAATTGGCCGCTATAGCGTACCTGCACGCGGCTTGTGGCCTGAGGTTTGGGCCCTCGCCCCGGGCGCAACTCCTGCACCAGCACACCATTGTCCAGCTCGCGCACACCGGCCTTGGCTTTTTCCCTGGCTAGAAAGCGCCGCTCTGCTGCCATGGCGCGCTCACGTAGCGCCGGAGCGCTGGCCAGTTGGGCTTCATGGGCGGCCAGTAGGCTGTCGATGCGTTCGCCATCCAGGGCCAGGGGTTCATTGCGATAGGCCTGGCGCAGGCCGTCGAGCAGGGCCTGCAGGTCCAGCTGCGGAACTTCCTCGCGCAGCCGTTCACCCAGGCGCACGCCCAGGCTGTAGGCCAGATCCTGTGAGTCTTCCTGGGCCTGCGCGAGTGGTGCGAGCAGGCACAGCAGTAGCAGCGAAATCCGCGGCATGGACGTTCTCCGACCAAAGTTGCACTGATTATGCCTGTTAGCTTTAGGGGCGAGGTAGCGACGCAGCCGCGAGGAGGACTAGTATGAATGGCATCTTCACCCGCCAGGAGGCGCGTTATGTCGGCTACAAAGAACGCAAAGAAAAAGTCTGTCACTACCCCGTTGCATTTGCTCCAGCAGCTTTCCAGCAGCCTGCTCGAACATCTTGAAGATGCCTGCAGCCGGGCCTTGATCGATGCCGAGAAACTGCTCGCCAAACTGGAGAAGCAGCGCGGCAAAGCCCAGGAGAAACTGCACAAGGCGCGCAGCAAACTGCAGGATGCCGCCGTAGCCGGCAAGGCCAAGGCCCAGGGCAAGGCCAAGGACGCGGTGGCCGAGCTCGAAGAACTGCTCGATGCGCTCAAGGCGCGTCAAACCGAAACCCGNAGCTATATTGCCGGGCTCAAGCGCGATGCCCAGGAAAGCCTGAAGCTTGCTCAGGGCGTGGGCAAGGTCAAGGAGGCNGTGAGCAAGGCGCTGGACAGTCGTGCGGCCAAGGCGGCGATGGTTGCCCCAGCTGCCAAACCGGCAGTNGCCAAAGCCCCGGCCAAGCCAGCCGCGAGAAAAGTTGCCGCCAAACCGGCGAGCAAGCCTGCTCCAGCGACCAAGGCTGCAGCCGGTGCCCCGGCCAAACCTGCGGCCAAGGCTCCGGCCCGGGCAGCAGCCAAACCCGCGGCCAAGGCCCCGGCTGCTCCAGCCAAGACCACGGCCAGCACCGCGGCGAAGAAGCCGGTTGCTAGCGCGAGTGCCAAACCTGCGGTAAAAGCCGCTGCCAAGCCTGCTGCAACCAAGGCTCCTGCGACCAAGGCAGCCAGTAAGCCGGCCACCAAGCCTGCCACCAAGCCGGCGGTGAAAAAGCCTGCAGCGGCCAAGCCGGTTGCACCTGCCAAGCCCGTAGCTGCGCCTTCCGCGGCTGCCAGCAGCGACAGCGCCAGCACCGCCCCAAGCGCGCCCTAAGTCAGGGACGGGCCGCCGCGTCGCGCAGCACCTGCAGCGCGGCGTGCTCGGTGGCGGGGGCGAGCTGCTCCAGCCAGCCGCTCGGCTGCGGGGTATCGGCACTGGGCCAGTCGCGGCTGTGCAGGGCCAGGCGCTGCAGCAGTTCGCGCTCGGCTTCCAGTTCGAGTGTTTTTACCTGTTCGCGCAGGTCCGCCAGCCCCGGATCGTCCTGTGCGGCGCTGCGCCAACCCTGACGCAACTGGCGCAGTGGCGTCACCACCTGTGCTTGCCAGGGCTGGGCGATGTTGCCTAAGGCCGCGATGCGTTGCGCCGTGCAAGGCACCTTGCGCACCTCGCACCAGAGTGCGCAGAGCAGCAGACAGACATCCGCGCCCTGGGNTTGCAATTGCAGGCAGGCGGCTTCGACGCCGGGACGTCGGTAGAACTCTTCGGCAAATCGCCACAGGTCAGNGTGCATGGTGCTTTCCGCGTAACTGATAGGCGACTCTGGTAGACTCCGCCGCCATTATGATCCGACTCCAGAACCTCACTTTACAGCGTGGCCCTCAGCGTCTGCTAGAAGACGCCGAGATGACCCTGCACCCCGGCCATAAAGCCGGCCTGATCGGTGCCAATGGTGCCGGCAAATCCAGCCTGTTCGCCTTGCTGCGCGGCGAGCTCAGCGCGGACGCGGGCGACTGCCTGATTCCCGCCGACTGGCGCATTGCCCATATGCGCCAGGAGATCGATGCGGTCGAGCGCCAGGCGGTGGACTATGTGCTCGACGGCGATCTGCAGCTGCGCAAGGTGCAGGCCGAGCTGGCCGTGGCCGAAGCTGCGCATGACGGCGCGGCCATCGCCCGCCTGCACACCGAGCTGGACAACCTCGACGGTTATGCCGCCGATGCCCGGGCGCGCAAGCTGCTCGCCGGCTTGGGCTTCGACAGTGCGCAGATGGACCGCCGCGTCGGCGACTTCTCCGGTGGCTGGCGCATGCGCCTGAACCTGGCCCAGGCGCTGATGTGCCCATCCGACCTGTTGCTGCTCGACGAACCGACCAACCACCTGGATCTGGATGCGATCCTCTGGCTGGAAGGCTGGTTGCAGAGCTATCCCGGCACCCTGCTGCTGATTTCCCATGACCGCGATTTTCTCGATGCCGTAGTCGACCACGTCGCCCATGTCGAGCAGCGCAAGCTGACCCTGTATCGCGGCGGCTATTCGGCCTTCGAGCGCACCCGTGCCGAGCGTCTGGCCCAGCAGCAGCAGGCCTACGAGAAACAGCAGGCGCAACGCGCCCATATGGAAAAGTACATCGCCCGCTTCAAGGCCCAGGCGACCAAGGCCCGTCAGGCGCAGAGCCGGATCAAGGCCCTGGAGCGCATGGAGGAGCTGTCGGCTGCGCATGTCGACTCGCCCTTCGACTTCAGTTTCCGTGAGGCCGACAAGATCTCCAGCCCACTGCTGGATCTCAGCGAAGGCCGCCTGGGCTATGGCGACAAGGTGGTGCTGGAGCAGGTCAAGCTGCAGCTGACCCCCGGCGCGCGCCTGGGCCTGCTCGGACCCAACGGGGCGGGCAAGTCGACCCTGATCAAGAACCTCGCCGGCGAACTGCAGCCCATCGGCGGCCGCTTGCAGCGTGGCGAGAACCTGGTGGTGGGTTACTTCGCCCAGCACCAGCTCGATGCCCTGGACGACAAGGCCAGCCCCTTGCTGCACTTCCAGCGCCTGGCCCCCACCGAGCGCGAGCAGACCTTGCGCGATTTTCTCGGTGGTTTCGATTTCCGCGGACCGCGCTGCGACGAACCGGTGCTGAATTTCTCCGGAGGCGAAAAAGCCCGTCTGGCCCTGGCCCTGATCGCCTGGGGCAAGCCCAACCTGCTGCTGCTCGATGAACCGACCAACCACCTCGACCTGGAAATGCGCCTGGCCCTGACCATGGCCCTGCAGGAGTTCAGCGGCGCGGTGGTGGTGGTATCCCACGATCGTCACCTGCTCAAGAGCACCACTGACGAGTTTCTCCTGGTGGCCGATGGCCGCGTGCAGCCGTTCGATGGCGATCTGGAAGACTACGCCCGCTGGCTGGTGGATTACCGCGTGCGTCAGGCCGCGCCGAGCAGCGTCGAAAGCAACCTGGACAAGACCGACAAGCGCGCCCAGCGTCAGGTCGCGGCCGCGCTGCGCCAGCAACTGGCCCCGCACAAGCGCGAAGCCGACAAGCTGGAAAAGGAGCTGGGGCAGTTGCATGCTCAGCTCGCGGCCGTGGAGCAGCGCCTGGGTGACAGCGCCATCTATGAAGCGGCGCGCAAGGATGAGCTGCGCGATGCCCTGGCCGAGCAGGCCAGGCTGAAAAGCCGCGAGGCCGATCTGGAGGAGCGCTGGATGCTGGCGCTGGAAACCCTGGAGGCCTTGCAGGCCGAGCTGGAGGCCGCCAGTTGAACCTCGACTCTGTGGCTGAATGGCTGCTCGCCTACAGCGGGCCATTGATCCGTGGTGGCCAGGTGCTGCTGATCCTGNTGCTCGCCTGGTTGCTCCAGCGCCTGCTGGCNCGCGGTCTGAACCGCCTGGCCATGCGCTACCCGCAGTTGCCGGTGGAAGTTCTGTGGCCCCTGCGCGGCGCGCTGCGCTGGTTGATCATGGGCAGCGCCTTTATGCTGGTGCTGGAGCGTCTGGGGGTTTCCGCCCAGGTGCTGTGGACGGCGCTGACCGGCTTTGTCGCGGTGGCGGCGGTGGCCTTCTTCGCCATCTGGAGCGTGCTGTCCAACCTGTTCTGCGCGCTGCTGATCGTGACCCTGACGCCCTTTCGCATCGGCGACTGCGTGGAAGTGATCGAAAGTGCCGACAAGCCAGGGGTCATAGGCCGGGTGTTGTCGATCAACCTGTTCTACACCACCCTCGAAGACCTCAGTGGCGATGCCCCGGGTTGTTGGGTGCAGGTGCCCAATAGTCTGTTCTTCCAGAAAGCCGTGCGCCGCTGGCGCAATGGCGAACTCCCCGTCGCGCGCAAACTCGAGATATAACCATGATGGAATGGCTGGCCAACCCCGAACTCTGGGTCGCGTTTCTGACCCTGACCGCCCTGGAAATCGTCCTCGGCATCGACAACATCATCTTTATCTCGATCCTGGTCAGCCGNNTGCCCAAGCATCAGCAGCCCAAGGCGCGNTTCTTCGGCCTGGCCCTGGCCATGGGCACGCGGATCCTGCTGCTGCTGTCGATCAGCTGGGTGATGCGCCTGACCAACGACCTGTTTCACGTCTTCGGCGAAGGCTTCTCCGGGCGCGACCTGATTCTGTTCTTCGGCGGTCTGTTTCTGCTGTTCAAGAGTACCGCGGAGATCTACCACAGCCTGGAAGGCGAGGAGGAGGGGCAGGCTTCCGGCGGCAAGGCCTACGGCTTTATGGGCATCATCGTGCAGATTGCGATCATCGATATCGTCTTCTCGCTGGACTCGGTGATCACTGCGGTCGGTCTGGTCGATAACGTGCCGGTGATGGTCGCGGCCATCGTCATCTCGGTGATCGTGATGATGCTTTCGGCGGGCACCATCAGCGATTTCATCGACAAGCACCCGAGCCTGAAGATGCTCGCGCTGTCGTTCCTGATCGTGGTCGGCACGGTGTTGATTGCCGAAGCCTTCGACGTGCATGTGCCCAAGGGTTACGTGTACTTCGCTATGGCCTTCTCGCTGGCGGTGGAAGCCGTCAATATCCGTATGCGCACGGCCCGCGCCCGGGCGCGCAAGGAAGAGATGGAACCGGTGCACTTGCGCAAGGGTTCGCCGGACTGAGTTAGCCGGCTGGGCGCAGTCAACGACAAGGGGTAGGCTAAGGCTTGCCCCTTTTTTATCGACCTGTTTGAGGTATCGCCATGGCACTGGAAACCTGGCTCGCGTTCTTCGTCGCCTGTTGGATCATCAGCCTGTCGCCGGGGGCCGGGGCGATTGCCTCGATGTCCGCAGGCTTGCAGTACGGCTTTCTGCGCGGCTACTGGAACGCCCTGGGCCTGCAACTGGGCCTGGCCCTGCAGATCGCCATCGTCGCCGCCGGCGTCGGGGCGATTCTGGCNGCNTCGGAGCTGGCCTTCAGCCTGATCAAGTGGTTCGGCGTGGTNTACCTGGTGTACCTCGGCTATCGGCAGTGGCAGGCGNTGCCNAGCGACATGGCGGCACCCGCCGAGCGCCCCATCGGCCGACCGCTGACCCTGGTGCTGCGCGGCTTTCTGGTCAACTTCAGCAATCCCAAGGCCATCGTCTTCATGCTCGCGGTGCTGCCGCAGTTCCTCAACCCGCAGGCCCCGCTGCTGAGCCAGTACCTGGTGATGGGCGTGACCATGATCTGTGTCGACCTGATTGTCATGGCCGGTTACACCGGCCTGGCGTCGCGGCTGCTGCGGGCGCTGCGTTCGCCGCGGCAGCAGCGCATCATGAACCGCACCTTCGGCGCTCTGTTCGTCGGTGCCGCCGCGTTGCTGGCCACGGTGCGGCGCGCGGCGGTCTGAGCTTCGCTGGATAGGTCACCAGGCAATCGGCTGGCCGTCCCAGGCCCAGAAGCTGCCGGTCTGTTCCGGGCCATGACGCGCCACCTGGGCCAGTAAGCGCTCGGCCGCGAAATGCGGGGTGAACAGTTGCTCTGCTGGCACATTGGCCTGGAAGGGTTTCGACAGCGCGGTATCGGTAGTGCCGGGGTGCAGGCTGAGCACGCAACTGTTCGGATTGAGCCGGCTCAGCTCGATGCTGGCGGTGTGCAGCAGCTGGTTCAGCGCCGCCTTGCTGGCCCGGTAGCTGTACCAGCCGCCGAGGCGGTTGTCGCCAATCGAGCCGACCCGTGCCGACAGCGCCGCCACTGTGCACGGATGACGGCCACGCAGCAGCGGCAACAGGTGCTTGAGCAGCAGGATCGGCGCGCAGCTGTTGCGCTGGAAGGTCGCCAGCAGCCCCTGCAAGTCCAGCTGGGTCAGGCTCTTCTCGGCTTTTGCCGCGCCTTCCTGCAAGACCCCCACGGTGCACAGCAGCAGATGCAGCTGGGGCGTGACGGCGCGTAGCTGTTGCGCCAGTGCGGCCAGCGCGGCTTCGTCGCAGCAGTCCAGATCCAGCCGCTGCAAGCGGTCGCCATGGCGCTCGGCCAGGGCCGCCAGGTCGGCGGATTGGCTGGCGTGACGCGCCACCGCCCAGACCCGGGCGACATCCGCGCGAGCCAGCAGCTGTTCGCTCAGGGCCAGGCCGATGCCGCGGCTGGCCCCGCAGACCAGTACGTTGGCGGGGTGTTCAAGACGTTGCCAGTACTCCATGCCCATGACCTCGGCGTAACGGCGCGCGGCGGGGATACGCGACGCGGCTGCGATCTTCGGCATACTAGCGCTTCGTCAGCGAGGAAACAGCCATGCGCGTATGGATAGATGCCGATGCCTGCCCCAGGGCGGCCAAGGATCAGTTGGTCAAGTTCGCTCTCAAGCGTCGATTCGAAGTGCTGCTGGTGGCCGGTCAGGCCCAGGTCAAGCCGGCCTACAGCTGTGTGCGGCTGATTGTGGTGCCCAGCGGCCCGGACGCTGCCGACGATTATCTGGTGGAACACGCCCTGCCCGGCGAGCTGGTGATCTGCAGTGATGTGCCCCTGGCCGATCGCCTGGTGAAAAAGGGCGTGGCTGCCCTCGATCCGCGCGGCCGCGAGTTCGATGAACGCAATATGGGCGACAAGCTGGCAGTGCGGAACCTGTTTACCGAGCTGCGCGAGCAGGGCCAGGTCGGTGGCGGCCAGCCGCCCTATGGCGAGCGCGACAAGCAGGCCTTTGCCAATGCCCTGGATCGTATCCTTACCCGCTTGCAGCGCCAGGCCGGCGGCTGACGCCTACCCACAGAGATAGGTGCCGGTGCCAACAGCCACCAGGGTGCCATCGTCGCTGTGCAATTCGCTGCGTACCACCGCCACCTTGTTGCCCGAGCGCAGCAGCACCGCCGTAGCGGTAAAGCGTTGGCCGCGGCCGGGGCGCAGGTAGTCGATGCGCAGGTCGATGGTGCCGAGCTTGGACAGCCGGGTCATGCGCTCGGCACTTGCCAGGTGCTGGTGCTTGTCGAACGCGCCGATCAGGGCCATGGCCCCACCGGCCACATCCAGCAGCGAGGAGATCACCCCGCCATGCAGGATACCGTGGACGAAGTTGCCGATCAGTTCGGGCTTCATCGGCAGGTGCATTGTGACCCGTTCCAGGCTCAGTTCATCCAGCTCGATACCGAGCATCCGGTTGAACGGAATCCGTTGGAAAAAGCCGGCGACTGCCTGCCGCAGTTCGTCATCGAGCACGCTGGGTGGTTGGGTCATGAGGGGTGGGCCTGGGCGGGTGTCAGTACAAACTGCCGCATGCCGCGCGGTTTGACCAGAGGCGCGGCCGGTGTGCCGCGCCGATTGGCAGGAACGGACTAGGGTCTGTCGCAAACCTGTAGGAGCACGCCATGCGTGCGAAGCGCCGGCATGGCGGAGTGCCGCCCAGGGCTAACGCCCCAAGGGGCTCCACGACAAATGACCTGTGTCACGACACTAGTCGTGGTGAGCCAGCTCCAGCACCCGATCAACCAGTTTGTTGATGCCCGAGGCCGCTTCGCTGATCGACTGGGCGAGCATATAGGCCGGGGTGCTGACCAGTTTGCGCGCAGGGTCTTCAACGATGTCGCTGACTTCGCACTCATGGTGAACCGCGCCCATCTGGGTCATGGCCGCGGCAGTATCGTGGTCGTTGCCGATGGTGCAGATCACCCCGCTGCCGAAGATCTTCGCCGCCAGGGCCGGGGCGATGCAGATCAGGCCGACCGGTTTGCCGGCCTTGACGAAGGCCTGAGCGGCGCTCAGCACGTCGGCCTGCACCGTGCAGTTGGCTCCGCTGATGGCGAAGTCGGAGAGGTTCTTCGCCACGCCGAAACCGCCGGGCAGGATCAGTGCATCGAAATCGCCGACATGCAGCTCCTTGACGTCCTTGATCTTGCCGCGGGCGATGCGCGCCGACTCCACCAGCACGTTGCGCGTCTCATCCATCTCGTCGCCGCTGTAATGGTCGACCACGTGCAGTTGCGCCACGTTGGGGGCATAGCACTGCACCTGGGCACCGCGCTGATCGAGACGCAGCAGGGTGATCACGCTTTCATGGATTTCCGCGCCATCGTAGACACCACAGCCGGAAAGAATCACCGCAACTTTTTTGTTCATTAAATGCTCCTGAATTGCCGAGTCGTACCGGATTGAGTCGTGACCTGCCTGTCGCCATATGCCACCCAAGTTGGCATGGCGCGCCGCGAAGCGAGTGTGGCGTGCGGCTAGGATTCTCATAGCAATCCTAGC
>C687J35021_10001619_pt1 | contig 16957 bp, 16 predicted proteins | sample RifCSPhighO2_12_FD_35021 | JGI IMG/M metagenome (IMG submission 35021)
GATTTTGTCATCTATAACACAAACATTATTTTGAAATATAATATTTCTAACCTTGATCAAGAATATAAAACATATTTTAGCCGATAAAACCTTTAGCTTGGATTCTTCGAAATTTTGCGCGACGAATTTAAGAATACCCTCAGTTGTAGACATTAAATCTGATTGTATAGTGTATGCAAGGGATATTAATTCTAACTTTGATTGTATAAATTTCTCTTGATCTATATCATGTAAATCTAAATATAAAACTTCTTCTAATTTATTTATTATAAATTGATTAATTGTTTCACCCTCGTTAGGATTTAAATTAATCACATTAAAATGTTGAGAAATAAACTCAGTTATTTGATTTAAAGAATCCTCTTCTGTTGACTGTTCGGCACCCATAATCTTTAATTTATTTTCAGATTAGAAGAAACTTTCAAAGTCTAATTAAATTTAATTTTTAATTAAATTTAAACGCTGAATGGCATATTTTCCAATATTCTTAGTAATGTTTGTCCGAATTGGATTATAGTCTTTCGTTATTATACTGAAAATATAGTTGTTGAATATTTATTACTCCTTCTGGTATTACACGAATAGTACTCACTTTTCACAAAGGACATACAGAAATTGAATAATTATTTCTCCCCGTTACATAATATTAAACTATAAACAACACTTGTACACAGAATATTGAATTTTCAATCAATAAATAACTTTTTCGTTTCAACGAACGAAAAATAATGAATAAATAATATTACAGATTATAATAAATGGCATTGACAAATGAACGACGTACTCCTATGTCAGATCTTTCGATTGTACTAGATCTTGACGATACATTAATCCAATGTTTAACATGTGGCGAAAGAGATAGAATACAACTTCGAGAAGTTAAGAAACTAGGGATATACAGTGATCCGAATTTAATGGATTTACGAGTACGAAGTCATCGTCTTCGTATGTATGATGCTTGCGCTGATAGAGGTTCAGGTGAAGAATTTGCCGCATGGGTTATTGAACGTCCTCATTTAAAAGAGTTTCTTATCTTTGCTTTTCAATATTTCAAAACTGTAAATGTATGGACTGCAGGAACTAGAGCTTATGGGGAAGAAATTGCTCGAACTATTTCAAAGGGAATTGGTACATTTGATCATATTTTCACAAGAGATGATTGTGAGGAGATCAATGACTATTGTTATAAACCTCTCGATAAATTAATTAAACATCATCCTGATGTAGGTCCTATTTGTAAGGTTTTTGCTCTAGATGATCAGGAAGATTCATATCATTATAATCAGAATAATGGAATTAAAATACCTAAGTATAATCCAACTATATCTGTCGATTCTCTTCGGACTAATGATGATCATCTTCTTAGATTGAAATACTGGTTATCCCAAGACGAAGTTATTCACTCTGAAGATGTTCGTAAATTAAATAAAAAATCTGTCTTCTCTTTCACGGTTGAAGACTATAGAAAACGTATGACGAAATAATTCTTTCGATAAAATATCGAAAGACCGGAAGGGGTTAGAATGAAAAATTTGGAGGTGTAGTGTCAAGATGTTCGGACATATCAGGTTGAGAAATAATAGTGTTATAAATATTTGTGGACCGAGCTGAACTTCGACATTGCTGAGGGGTTTGGAAATTAGTATCGCGACCGTATCCAATTTGATTTGACGAAGAGGATTCGAAAGATGTAGAATGATATGAAAAATCACGACTTCCAGCAATATCTCCAATTGCAATAAGAACTCGATTACGAGATTCTTTTCCCAAAACATCGTCCCAGAGCTTCACTCGTTGACGAATGAAATTACAATTCTTAGTTGTACTTTGACCTTTTCGGTTCAGATTCTTAAAAGAATTAATTAAACGACCAGCTGATGATTCGTAATACAACTTACTAATATTGTCGGGAATTTTATCCTCTCTGTTATCATTGAACAGAGAGGATACTGTAACTTGATAAAGACAACCGCTCTTATCAAAAGTATCATACGTTAATGTGAGAGTCTTTCCAATAATAGACTCCAATGAATCTTTGGGTACAGATACGCTCAAGTAATATACACGATCTGCAAAGAGAGTTCCCATATTAAGGGATCCGATAACTTCTCGTTGATTTTCATGAAATGATCCAACATCAAGCTTAGCTCCAATTCCAAACGTTGTCATAACTTGACCGATATAACTTCCAATAATTCCAGGAATTTCTTCACAGGAAGGTGCGTACGTGAATCGGCCTAGATTGGCGAGAATTTGAGGATTGTAATTCGTTCCATATCCAATAGTAACAACATCCATTTGGGGAAACAAAGAATTTCTATGTTCAGTCAATTTGTCAATGTCTGTAATTCCTGTATTTGGATTTCCATCCGAAAGAAGAATAAGAGAGTTCAGAGTGCCACCTCTGTACTTCTGTGCAGCGAGGGTTAAAGCCTCTCCGATATTCGTGTAACCATCCGCCTTAATTGAAGAAACTGCAGCTTCAAACTCTTTGTACTCTACTTCTGAAGCCAAACTTCCGGAGAAAACAACATTTGCTTCGGTATTGAAAGTAATAAGTGTTAATGTAACCTTTCTGTCTTTCCATTCTCGAAGAGAATTTCCAAGAGCCATTAACGTAGCATGAATCTCTGATATAACAGTTGCCATAGAACCGGAAGCGTCAATCAAAACATTTAAATTTACAGCAGGGAAAGTCATCTGTGATAAATTCCCACTACAAACTACCTCAACTGTGCAAAGTGATTCTTCTGAATTAACAATAGGGAAATCTTCGTACACCTTCCCTTCGATAACTACTAAATCTGTGTCCATTTATTTTTGAAAAGAAAAAAGGGGTAAAATATTTATTTACATTTCTTTTTCTATCTTATAATACCATAAAACTTAGTACTTTGAACAAGGTATGGAATCTTAAAAAATAAGTTTAGTAATAGTTCGTTTTACTAAACTTATTATCTAAACAAATGAACCCCGAGACATCCGGACAGATCAGTTATCTTCGATTAACTGATTATCTTTCAACAGCAAATCGAAATGATTTAATCCAACGTATTGAAGAGAAGGATTGGACAGTCTTCGAAGAACTTTACGAACTTTATCCAAAGTTAACGTCAACTGGTGATAAAGATCTAGAAGAAGAAACTAGAAATTTAGCTTTTCATGATATCTATAACTTAGCTCGTTTTACATATCGTATTGTTCCAGAGAATAAAGAGGATATTCCTAGAGTTATTCGAATGGTAATATCCTCTATTCAAATTCCCGAGGATGAGACGAACAGAGAAGACGTTCAAAAAGAACTTCTCGGATTAGCTGAAATTTCTAAACTTAGCGGAGTTACATCGTTTATGGAAGCTGATATGTCTAAAATCGAGGAATTGGATTGGAAGAACAAGCCGTACAAATACCCAATTGAATTCTGCATGGATCTTCTTTTCAGTGATTCAGAAAATCTATTGAATCAATTGACCAACGCTATCAAATCTATTGATTTCGAATCAATGTTGAATTGTATGTCTTCCGGTTCCGATTCTGATTAATTTTCAGGGTCATATTATTTTCCTTCCATGAAGGAAAATGATTTATGTCTTATCAGATGTTCATACAGAAAGAGAAGAATTTGACTTCGATAAAGTTAAACGAAATCGAACCTTTTCGTCCAAGGGAACTGAAGATGATATACTAGTATTAGCAGGAGATATAGGTACATTAGATGAACTAACTAAATTAGTTATGTTTCTTCGATTTGCTCAGAAACATTTTAAGACTATAATTTATGTACCTGGTAACCATGAATACGATGGTACGCGATCAACAGAACATACTGACACAATTTTACGAAAATTATGTGATAAGTTAAACTCCTTAGAAGCAATAGGTACCATATATTATTTAAACAAGGATATAATAACTACCGAAGGTATTGTGATTTTAGGGACTACATTATGGTCTAAACCTCATTCTTTAATCGAAGAACCTTTAAGGGATCATAAAATTAAAAGAATGACAAATAAATTAAGAAATAAATTATTTATAGATCAAAAACGATGGTTACAGACTAATATTTCTAAATATTTAAATTTAGGGAAGAAAGTATGTGTGATAACACATCATGCTCCTTCTTTTAAACTTCTACCTCAAAGTGATTCACCTCGTAATGAACAAATGTATTACGCATCTGATTCAGACTCCTTATTAAAAGGAGTTGATACATGGATATTTGGACACACTCATATTCCGATTGCTACAATGATAAATGGTACTAAATTATACAATAATCCAATCGGTTATGAACATGAAAAGATTCCCGATGATATGATTTCTATAGAACTATAGTACCACTATATTATATAGCGGTACTATTAATTTTTATAAAAATAGAGGCTAGAAAAATTCTCATTAACGTTTCTTTTAATTCAAAACGTTAATAATCTTTTATTAACACAAACACTGAAATGGCTGGCCCTCGAATGCAATCTCAAGGAAATCGTTTCAATATTATGAGTAGAAAAGCTCAGAAGAAGAGGCGAGATGTAAGAACTTTTAAAAATACACAGTACAAAAATACACAAGATTCTGTGAAGCCCCGAAGAAAGATTCAACCCGACACTTCGGGAAATGTTGAAGTAATTTACGATAGCGTTGGTTTATATCCAAGAGTTAGTTTATATCCTAGCCTTATACACGATATAAGGAGTGCAACGTGTACAGCATGGATTCCCGAAAGGACTTGGCATTTTTCATATGGAAACGGAGTGATCTTGAGGAAAAATTTTTGGGATGAACCGATTGATTGTCAAGTAATTGCGGCTACCAATGATCTTGAACTTATTGAAAGAATCTTAAAACTTGTACATCCCAACGAAATCAAAAACGAAAGACTTTTTTATAACGAACTTGATGAACCGTTATTTCATATATTGGTTCGCCAATGTAATTTTGAAAAAGTTAACTTGTTCATTAAATATGGTATGGATGTCAATAAGAAAGATAGCGATGGTAAAACTGCGTTTTTCGGATTAGCAACAAAACTTATTATGAACGATCGTTGTCCGCTGCCAGAATATCATACAATTCGAGATATGGCCCTTCTTCTAGTTAAACATGGAGGAGATCCTACAACAGCGGACAACGAGGGTGATACATGCCTTCATTATTGTTTATATAGTTCAAAATCAACTTATATTTTCAATCTTTTTGTTCATCTTGGTTGTAACAAAAATTACAGGAATAATGAAGGAGAATTGCCCGAAGATACGACTTCTATTCAAAGTGTTAAAGAAGAGATTAATCGAGTAAAGAGTCTTGGAGAAATTATGTATAATAAATTAGAATTTGAAGGGTTTGATATATCAAAAGTGCCTGACGGATTGAAGGAAGAATATAAACAGAAATCTATTACCGTATATGAAAAACAAATGTTTTGTTTTCATAATATCTTCGGACGATATCCAATATATTAATAACCTGAGAGTTACTCCGAGATAAGTGTAATGAATACCCGATATAACGCGTGTTTAACGCGTATTTAACAATTTTCATCCTATAGGATGAAAATATTAATAACCTAATATTACCCGAGAGTTACCTGAAACGACTGTAACGAATACCCAAGAGAATCCGGGATCAACAGTTGTATCACACCAATACTGTATTGTTTGGACAGTCTCCGGTACATCAGTTATGACATGAAGTATTTGAGTATGCCATCTATCAGAAGGATGGACGGACTTATTACTCTCTCGCGCTCCAACATTAGCCTTGGACAACAGATTATATACATACTGATCTGTTAGATCAACCTTTCCACCGAAGTCGGACAAACGCTTAACCTCAACCGCTACTATATCAACGTCATTTATAGGCTTATCCAACTCCAAGACATAATCTGTTCGCTTAGATCGGAAACGATATCTTATATTTGTCTCAGTATTACGGACATGAGAACGACGTCCCATTTGAGCAAATGTACATCCAAGAACATGAGCAGAATATGCCTCAGATATAAGGCTGCTATCGGACAGATTGTCGCTATCATTTATAGTTCTACCCATTGGGTGAAGATTGAACTCACGAAAAGAATTTGCCTTAACGTGTCGCTGATCCACGTAGAGAGAAACATTACCAGCTATCCCCACAGTACCCTCCCGAGTAAGATCTAACGGATAACCCGCCCTGTTGGACGGGTGAGGGAGATCGAGTGTGAATCCGTCTACTGCGCTCGCTACGCTCGCTACGCTCATTCCATTGACTCCGGAATTGGGTGGCGGAAGCCCAGGCGGAGCACGGCTTCCCTGGAAGATTTGCCCGAGTCCAGCTCGGGCTGGAAACACTCTTGGTGTTACCTTTAAACCCCCGCGAGTTACATTCAAAACACGACCAAGACGTCGTAGGGGACGTACCATCGTCGTCCGAGTCCGAATCGTCGTAAACTCGAGGGAAAAACCAATTGAACATGTCATCATCATTATCGTCGTAGAAGGCTGTGCCGTCTGTGAATACCGGAGTTCCGGGAGGTGTTTGATAAAAAACATCAACTATTGCCATTTAAAATTCGAAACACTCTTTTTTATCTCAAAAATATATTTTATTACATTTTTCTCAAGTTTTATTTATAAATTATGAGAATGAAATTTCGCCCACCAAATATAAAGGATGAGTAGCAAAACTGACAAAAGTGTCAAATCTAACAAATCAGAAGTTGAAAAGAAGGATTCTAGTACTAAAACCGCATCAATTACAATATTTGTAATTCTGGGAATCTTTCTGATAGTTTATGTAGTTTACGCTTTCGAAGCATATAAAAATGGTTGGTATCCTTTTAAAGATTATGTCCAAGTTATACCCGCCAATGGAGTACAACCATTAGGAAAAGTGTCTGCCGTTTCTCAAGAAGAACTTGATGATATTGCCGCTCTCAAGGAAGAGGCTTTTAAAAACTATTGCGCATTTTACGATAACCAAGAAAAAACGGGCAGGTATCCGTTACCTCCGTTTCAATTTCTTGTGGATTGTAAGAAATTTTCTCCTGCGTAAATTACTAAAATTAGTTAGTTCATCTAAATCCTAATTAACGTTTATAATTGACGTTAATATCGTAAATCAAATTGAATGACGAAATTTGGGGTTGAAATTCAGGGGATGCAGAAAATGAGTAAATTAGTTATAGGCTCGGAAAAGAGTCTAGATGAACTAGATGACTGGACGTCATCGTCAACCGTATCAGTAACCGCGAGAAAGAAAAGAACTCGCGCGTCAGCACCGATTAACATTGAACTGTTTGCTAAATGTGCAAAGGAAACAATCGATCCTTTTTGGCAAAAGATTCTAATACAAGCCCAGGGTGGTAAATTTCCATCTAAGTTTGGATACAAAGCCGGATTCCTTCAATATAAACAAGGACAAAAGATAGAACAAATACCTCTATCTTTAGTTCCTAAAATTGCAGTTAAGGAATTTATTACGTTCATACAGGATAAGTCAAGTATATATTCTGATATGGACAAGAAAAAAACGGCGGAATTAAAATCTAAGATGAATACCGTAATTGTAACATCTTGGTCTAAGATGAAGAAGAAAGAACAAAAACAATCTATATCTGAATATATAGAACGACATAGAAGGCTGTATAAGTTAACCCCTAGAGAAATTCAACAATTCAAATACACTTTGAATTACGGATTTGCTTTGAAGTATTTCCACAAGGACAATATTATAGTTAACGATTATATTATTACAAATATTAAAGGCTTGGTTTTCAGTTCTAAGACTAGGACATTTTACGTTGATAAAACTGTAGCAATCCCTCAAAAACGGACAGCTTCTAAACGTGTCACCCAGAAGGAGATTAAAGCATTTGATGAAAGATGGTTTACGTTCCATGCTAAGATTATTTCAGATGCTTTAAGTATTCATGGATTATGTCCCAAGAAGAAGAAAATTAAAATCGTAAGACATGGATCAGGATTGCGATTAGCTAATGGTTCAAGCGAAGGTGAATCGGTTCGTTCTCGTGTGAGTGATTGCGAATCGGATTCGGAAAATGGTTCTGCTTGTACATAAATATTTATAGACATGGACATGGACATGGACATGGACATAAATGGAACAAACAACTACAAAGCTGTTTTGTACATAAATATTTATGTCTATAAATATAAATGGAACAAACAATTGCAGAGTGGGTTGTTTTCGGCGAACTTGTAGGTAGTGTAAGCGAAGAAACTCATACATTCTTACGTTTCGTAACGGCACGTAAAACTGCATATTACGTTCTGAGAGATTCGTATAAATTGCGATTAACTCCGGCTAAATATTATGAAGTTACAGGTCCTAATATTTTCCTTACAGACTTTGAACCAGAAAATACAATTACCGAAATCGGGACTTTGGATCTATCTCGTTGTAGGGATACCTTAGCGTTTGAACGACTACAACAGAAAATCAAATTACCTTAAATCTTTCCCTTTAAAGACGTGAATATTACGAAATAAAATGAGACTTGCCCCTGCTCCTCAGGAAAATGGAGGAGAAATTGAATGTATACACATCCGACCGCTCAACGAGACTGAAGTATTGAAAGTGTTGAAAAAAGATAACTTGTACACTATCATTAGATCGTCTTCAGATAGCTCATATGAATTTTGTAAATCGTGTCAATATCTGTCGAATTCTTCAAGTAGAGTGTGGTGGTATTCTTTTAGTCACGCCCAAAATCTTCTGGAAACTTTAAATGGTAATTTATTCTTCAACGAATGTATTAAATAATTGAAGAGGTAATTGGAGTATAAATCGAACATCTAAAAGATGTTTGAATATAAATATTTTACAGTGGATCCCCTCTTTAATTAAAGAGATCTCATGAAAGTATTAAAATAAAAGTGGTTAGGAAAATGGAAGTGTATACGGCTGAACTTTTTCTCTCAAAACCTTTAAAATGAGTTCAGTTTCTGCATTATTCCGTCAACAGTCTCGTCGTCCTCGTGGAAGTGGACCTAAGAAAACCCATAAACATGACGCTATAGGCAAAATGACAGAAAATTTGCAAAAAGAACTGATACAACAAGCCGGTAAAGACGTGGGAACAAGAACGGCAGCACCTTTGAATCAACAAAAGACTCGTATTTCTCGTCGGGAAAAACAGACTACCATAAGCATTACTACAGAGATGATCGATGCACTTTTTGCAGCAGATCCGGTATCTATTCGAATTTCAACAGTCAGCTCCAAGATGCTTTTACATTCGGGAGTTCCTGTAGATAATGAGAGTCGAGATCCTAATGTAGTAGGCGGTGTAAATCATCTCAAAATGGGTCCAGCGAATGATAACGAAGCATGCGGTACTTGTGTCCAATTTAGCTGCCCGGGTCATTATGGTTATATCGAAATGAAAACACCAATTATCAATCCCTTGTATCACCGAGTAATTATCGCTGTATTACAATCGGTTTGTAATAATTGTGGTGGTTTGATTTTGGGTAAGGATGATATTGCGAGCGAGCCCAAATTGAGAAAACTTACAGGATGGCAACGGTTGCTTGAAATCTCCAAGATGTCTGTGGGTACTCCTTGCTATCAACGACAAGGTGGAGATAATGAATGTCGTCGCTTCGTAAACCCAGCCTTGGAAATCAATGAATCTAAGAATAAGAATCATTTAGTATACACAGAGAACGGCCAAAAGCTTAAGATGACAACGCAGAAAATTTTCGAGATATTGAATTTTATTTCAGATGACACAGCTCGTATTCTTGGATTTGGAGCAGATAGTCATCCTCGAGATCTTGTTATCAGACATCTTCCTGTTATTCCTCCAATTGCACGTCCTGCTGTGATACGAGATGACGAAGTTCGAGCGGATCAATTGACCGATCAATACGCTAAGATCGTATCGCAAAACAATAAGATTGATACGACAAAAGAAAACCCGGCAGAAGGAGACAATCTTTTTGAACTTATCGGTCAATTAATTCTGGGTAAGAAAGCGTCCGCTCGTATTTCTACTGAAGAGTTTTTCAATATTTTTCGTCGTATCAATCCTAAGGATGCTCTTATCCGAGGTGCTATGCAAGGAAAACGTGTCGATTTCAGTGCTCGTGGTGTTATCTCCCCAGGATCAGATTTGGAATTTGGAGAGATTGGTGTACCTGAACATGTTGCCAAGAACTTCCATATGCCCATTACAGTTACTCAAGCTAATTGCCGACATGTTGCAGATTTATTCCGAGCTGGCCGGATCGTATCTTGGGTTCCCTCTAGGGGTGAAAAACAAGGAATCAAACTTTCAGTTACCGCAGGTACAGCAGTTAAGCTGCAGATTGGTGATGTAGTCGAACGCTGGGCAGAAGATGGTGATGTGGTTGTGTTCAATCGTCAACCGTCTCTCCATAAATACTCTTTCTTGGGTTATACCATAAAGATTATTCAAGATGACGTGATGCGTCTCCATCCTTCTTCGACTGAGCCTCACAATGCAGATTTTGATGGTGATACTGCCAATCAGTTGTATCCGCGCGATTCTAAGTCAATCAAAGAAGTTATGGAGTTGATGCATGCTACCAAGAACATGATCAATGAAATGCAGAACAAACCAGTAGTAGGTCTGATCATGGATTCTATTACATCTGCGTACTTGATGACTCGTCCTCACGAAGGTGTTGATCCATATGTCTTCACTGACGTAATCAGCAAGATGAAGACGAAGATTAACATCCCTGACCTTCAGAAACGCGCAGCTCAGTTCGGTCTCCATCCCTGGTCTGGACGAACTTTGTTCTCCGCTTTATTCCCTACAGATTTCTTTTATCGTAAGGGTGATGTGGTTATTATTGATGGTATCCTTTTGGCAGGTCGAGTTAAGGGAACTCATTTGGGATCAAGTCATCGAAGCGTAGTCCAAGATATCCTGAAGGCTTATGATTCGGATCGAGCAGCTCGATTTATTACAGATGCAACATGGCTCCTTATTGCATGGCTTGATTCTTTTGGATTCTCTGTTGGTCCCGCCGATTGTGAATACGGAGCTTCAGATGAAAGCCGTGATGAGAAGGCACGTGAACTCAGAGCGATCTGGACTCAGCTCATTAATTTGGAACAAATTCCTACAGATAAGTTGAGGGGTGAACATCACGAAAGAAAAGTACAAGAAGTTTTGGATCGTGTTCAAATCTTCGGTAAGAACTTGGCTGCAAAGAGTATGGCTGAAAATTCTGGACATGATATCTTCGGTCGTCAGAATGCTATTGGTGTTATGGCTAAAGATGTAGGAGGTGGCGCTAAGTCAGATCTTTTCAACATCGGTCAAATTGGAGGATCTGGTGGCCAACAGTTCTATTCCAATAAACGACTTCAAGCAACTCTTCACGGAAATCGTTGTCTTCCATCTCAACCCCTTCGTGATACTATTACGACAGAAGTTCCTTTTACTGAACGCGGATACTGTACTTCATCTTTCTGGGATGGTATGACTGTGGAGGAGATGTTCTATTTGTTGTGGGGTGGTCGTGAAGGTTTGATCAATACCTCTAATTCTACAGCTGAAGTTGGTAAAACACAACGAGATCTTTCTAAAGCTCTTGAGAATATCTATTATTCTGAAGATGGTTCTATTCGTTCCGTGAATGGACCTATTTACGGATTCTCGTATGGAGGTGATGGATTAGAAAGTGGTCAAATGTTAAATGTAACCACTACTCATCACGGTACTATTTCCAGCTTTTGCGATGTTAAATCTATTGCTGAGCAAGTTAACGCCGAAGCAGGATGGATCCAAGAAGAGTATTACGAACACATCAAAGAGAATCAAAACGCTCACGAATTTATTGAAATGGACTTGCAACGTGACACTGTACGTCGTGATGCTCCAGTTCCAGAAAGTTACGATTACGGTGTACCTCAACGTAAGTCTATCGTAAGTATGTTAACGAATCCAGAAATTGAATTGGGATATGAATCAGACGAAGACCTTGGGAAAGGAAAGGGAAAGAGACGAACTCGAAAATAAACTAACTTAATCATTCTTAGAATGATTAATTATTCCTCAAATTGTCTTACTGTGCGTAGTATTTATAATATGATTAATTATTCCTCAAATTGTCTTACTGTGTGTAGTATTTATAATATGATTAATTACTCCTCAAATTGTCTTACAGATGAATGATGGTAAGGAGTCTTGTAGTATGCATTCTTAGATCTCCAATGACAAATAACTACACCTATTAAAACAATAGCTAAAATAACTATGAATATACATAATACAATTAGAAACTTAGTTGTGAATTGTCCTTCTATTGTATCCGTATTATACCAATTAGTACCATCATTCCAATCATTAAATGCAATACTATTAGAAGTTAATGGATTAAATAACATACTTCGATCTGTAATTAAATTGTATGACATTTCCGGGTGACTAGGTATGTATTCATATAATTTATTAGTTAAGATACGAGGACCTGTAGTATTTAATACTCCATATTTAGTACATATAGTTATGTTATCTTTTGCTTGTTGTTCATAAATGACAAGAACTTCGTCCATTAATTGAAGCCAAAAATCGTTATACGGAGATGTAGCTAGAACATTATTAGCTAAAGATCTATCACATTTAAAAATATTACTAGCAATCTGCTCTGCAGTAATAACATTCCCTGGGAAATTTGGTTCGTGAAAAAGAAGTATATCTGTATTCAATAACTCATCTGGAATATGACGGATGAAGTCGAAATCTAAATCGAAGTAGATACCTCCATATAAATATAACAAAGCATATCTACCGAAATCACATCTACAAATGTGGGGTTTCAAATATAAGAAACATTGCTTATATTTCTTTAATTGAGGATGATCGAATAATGTTTCTACATTAGAATTAGTCCACCACATGTATTCATAATCTGGATGTAAGTTGATAAGATTTTCTGTATTTTTCTGATATGATTTGGTAGGAGGACCAGGAATATCTATACCATCCTTAGATAACCACATCTGATGAAGAATCTTAGGTATCCTCATTTATCAACGTTTAATAAAATTGAGAATTTTAATTTTTTACAATACCTCTATAAGAATTGAGTATTGTTAATTATTCCTTTATACGGTTATATAACCGTATAAATTATTGTGTATCATCGTCTGTGAATATAATAAATCCAGGATTAATCTTTTGAGACCATTCCTTTAAGAAATTACTAACATATTGAGACGCTTTGAAATTAATAACATAAGTTCCAGTTTCGTTGATTTGAATAACCTCGTTTAAATTAGTTCTAACTTGAGAATAGTTATTAACATTTGTAATTCCGTGAAGGAGTGCGTGAAGTCCAAAGGAATTTCCAAATATATCTACTTTCTCAATTAAAATACTAGGTAGACAAAAATCAAGCTTTTCAATAAACTTAACGAACATAGATGAGATCTCTTCATCTTTAATTTCTCCATCTAAATTATCAGATAAAGAAATTATATCAATAGTCTCGCCAAACAAATCCGCTGTTAATAAAATACAAGCACATGCGAATGATAACATGTCGTTAGACACCATGACTTCAGTCACTTGTGTATCTGATTCTATGAACCAATGATAATATTCTTTAAATAACGAGATTGCTCTAAATGTAATTTCGCTGCGCGTTGCGTATACTTCAAGATATGTGTATATCCAAAATGGAATAATATCAAGTTGAGCATACCATTTGTCTGAGGGCTTTTGAGCAATACGATTGAAACTCAGTTCTTCTGAATGAATATTCATTTCCCTGTAGTATTTAGATGGAAGACTTTTCCACAATTCTTCAACGCTGTCAATTCTATCATTATAATCCATTAAACATACTTCGATGAAAGAATACCATTCTTTGAGTTTCTCCTCGTGCCAAGATAATAATGCTTCTTTGAGGAATACGAAATTACCGTATTCAAACTTACTACTAAATCTTATATCTCCAAAAAATTCAAGAGCTAGAATTCCGATAGCCCATATTAAGTTCTTTTTATGTGAATATTTCTCATTTTCTATATTCCAAGTGTATTGAAGTTCATCACCGTAAGTCTGAGAGACACATCGATAATCTAATCCAGAGAAATTTATCAATCCAAAATCTATCAATTTAACAACTCCGTCTACCATTACCATATTGTGAGTCTTTAAATCTCCATATGTAATACCATGACGTTCCAAATAGATCAGAGTTTCTAATATTATTAAAAAGTTTTCTACACTCAAATCAACTTTAACACCTTTCTCCATCTTCATTGTACAACTAGAATTGTAATCTTCATAACTTGTAAATTCAATTCCTTCACATCCAATAATGTTAGGATGTTTCAATGAATTTACGATGAGAAATTCTGTTACTTGTGTGAAAAATTTAACTTTAAAAACATTTGAAGATTTAACTATAATATCACCGGGTCCACTGTGTTCCATTTGGGGAAGTTTTATAAATAAGACGGTATAAAAATTGTATTTATTTTTTACTTTGTAATTGAGTTTTCAACTTTGGATGAAGAGTTGTTTTCGACAATATCTGGACTATGACGATACCATTCTAAAATACATATTATAATAAATCCTCCAAACGCTGTCACAGCTATAGCTCCGAGTATTTCTCTTTTAAATTCTTCCCAATCTTTTTGTGACACGTCTATATCATAATCTACTTTAGATTCCACGTATATTTTAAAACTATTAAACCATACAATTATAATTCTTACTATTAAAACACCTATGACGATAGAAACGACATTTAATGTAATTATCGTCATTTTAATCTCTTATCTTTAATTAAAGATAAGATAAAATTGTTACGTATCGCCAATTTTTTATTCTCTCATTAACGAAACAGAATTATTATATAATTTAAAATCTTACTGATTCCATACCGAATCATCCTCAGAACATTTAGCAAACCAAAAATCAAGGGCCGCCTTCGCGCTTTCATTTCCCGTTTTAAGATAAACGTATGCAAGTGCCCCAATTGCATCATATTCAAACGACAGTAGATCTTCTGGTTCTAATTTCTTATATTGCACTAGGAACTGGTTATATGAGCCACGAACAACTCCGTCTGCATACGCCGCCATTTTTTCAATAGATAAAGCTGCAAATGTTCTACGAGTATATACATGAAGAGGAGGAGTTCCTGATATAGCTACAGCCATATTGAATACTTTTACGTCATTTAAATCGATAGATGGAATACCAAACGGATTCCAATCATTCTTGGATGTCGACTCGAAATTTTCAGGAGGTGAAGATGGACCAGCTCCCATTTTTATTTCCCTACTGAAGGTGAATAAAGCGAATAAAATTAAATTGTTTTGTTATAAATATTACACATAGATTTCCCTGTCAAACCGCTCAGAATAAAAAGAGATATTATTCCAACTAAAAATATCAAATCGAATGCCCAGTCAGGAAATATCACAAGTATGAGAAAGAAGACTAACAGAAAAATAACTCCAAATAATTTACACACATCAGTGTAGATCATTTTACCTACTCATTTATTTTTTTACTAGAAACGTTACACATCCATTCTCCTATCAAAGTGCATAAAATCAAAAAGAATATTATTCCAACTAAAAATATCAAAGCGAATGTCAAATCGAAAAACATCACAGGTATGAGAAAGATGGTAACCAGAAGAATGATTCCAAATAAATTAGATTCATCAGTACAGATCATTTTACCTACCCATTTATTTTATTTCGGAAAATGAGACCCGAAATAAAATTAAAGTGTGTTATTAGAAATATTACACGTTGAGTTTCCCAACAAATACCATAGAATGGAAAAAGATATTATTCCAACTAAAAATATCAAAGCGTACGTCCAATTAGTAAACATTAAAAGTACGAGAAAGAAGACAACCACAAGAATGGCTCCAAATAAAATACTTCCATCGAGACCAAGCATTTTATTTATTTATTTAAATTATTTAAATACATTATTTAAATACACACCATTTTAAAATATGGGAGATGGTTCGAAAGAAACAGTGAATGATAATCTTGCCGCTACTATAACCATTGTTTTAATATTTGGAACTATTATATTCTTCGCAACTTATTATTTCTTTAGATTGACTATACTTGCATCGTTGTCGTTAAGTTTAATGGTGGGTTATGTTTTACTAAATCTTATGTATCCATTCGGATCACTTATGTATCAACGCAGTTCCATGGTTATAGTTATTTACTTATTTATTATAATTTTTGTTCCAATTTATTTACTACTATACCTTTTCGTAATTCTACTTCAAACTCGTCGTCCTCTTCCTCCTCTCCCTGTGGACACAGAAAAGAATGATTAGAATTTAAAAGAACATTTCTTATCAGACGGATTGGTGGTCTTTCTTCTAATTAGAAGAAAGAATTTAAAAGAACATTTCTTATCAGATACGTTAGACGGACGTAGAAAAGAATTTAAAAAGAACATTTCTTATCAGATACGTCCGATGGGTTAGGGTTGACAATATCTGAAAATTTGAAAGAAAATGTCTTCTTATTTTCTGACATATCAATACTTGCATTGAAAACTCTGTAAGTTCCTTCAGGGAGAAGGAGACCGTCTGTAGCTGTTAAATAATCAGTTAAACATTCGGGTACTTCACCTTTACGAGAATGACCGAAATTTAAATCGTGATTTATCACACATCCCATAGTAGCTTGATGGAACTGACGTTCTAATTCTAAATCTTCTAATTCTTTTTCTGTTAACGAATATGCAAAATACGTATCGTCTTCTACTCGTCTAAACCAATATCGATCATTTGTAATTGGTAGACCATTGGTTTGTGTATTTTTATCTTCAGATAGTACTCCGCAAAGACCCATTAGAGGTCTCGAGTTAAACCAAAAACGATGCCAAATAATTGCCACGTCCATCTTTTTCTTTTTTACTAAAAAAGGAAACAATTATGGCAAATAAGAGAGACCATATTTTGTTGTGGAA
>C687J35021_10001628_pt1 | contig 16894 bp, 19 predicted proteins | sample RifCSPhighO2_12_FD_35021 | JGI IMG/M metagenome (IMG submission 35021)
GCCTGTCAATTTTATTTTTGGGATAGCTTTTGTCCCAGCCTCCATAATGTTTGAAACAAAAATATTTAAGCAATTTTGTAGTGCTGTCCCGTTGGTAGCCTGATTTGCACTTGAACCACTTATAGCTCCTAACCATTCCACATAAAAAGCATTAATAGCTCCAGACCCAAAGTAGAGATTGTTTGTCCCAAACCCACTCAGCCACTGGTGCATAGGGTTGCCCACTACAGGGGCATTGATGGTGAGGGAAGTAGCAGAACCTTTGTTGATGACACCTGGAGCTATAGGCACAACGCCCAAGACTGTAGCAGGAATAGTGATAGCTCCTGCGGGTAAAGAGATAGAACCAGCAATTAAAAGGGTCTTACCGATAGCTGCTGTAACGGCGTCTGTAAACAAACTAAACCTTCTAGCATCTATAATCGGTCCAGCCAATCCGTCTATCAAATCAGAGACCTGATTAACTGTAATCGGGAAGCCTGTTCGACTCATCCTGCTGAAAGTGCTAGAACCAAACTCTAAGTCCTCGTGAGCAATTAGACCTCTCCTAACTGTCATGGTTTTCCTCCTTTAACAATAGGCGTTATAAGCATCTCATCAAAGAGTTCCCTGTAGGCTTTACCAACAGGGTGAGTGTCTAGAATAGCTCGACCTCCTGGGCTGTTGTAAATCTGAGTTATATTATTGGTTAATTCCCAACTATCAGCTACTGCATTCTGGGCAGGGAAAAAACCCGCAGCTACTTGTAACCTGTTTATTTCCTTTGTAAACCTACTAATAGGCTGAGAAAGTTCCTGCTTTACCATACTAGAAACCTCTAACAGCTTATCATTAACCTTTGGATAAACACTTGGATTAGTCCCTAATAACCCTTCCTCTAAAGCCTTCGAAAGTTTCAAAGTCTTAGGATGAGTCACCTCGTGCATCACAACTGCCCTGTGCATTGCTTTAGCTGTCATTGCCTTAGGAAGACGTTTACCATACCTTTCTAAATTGTGGGGCTCTGTAATAAAAGGTCGCCAATTACTAATGGCTTCCTTCACTCGTTGGGGGCTATACAATGCCTCTCCTGTTGAAGGACGATAAAGACCCAGAGGCCCTGCGTTCGCAGGACTAACCCTACCCCCACTATACTTCTTACTAAACTCTTCCAACAATCCACCCCCTACCCTACCAGCCTTTGCCTTTACCCGTCTAGCCTCTCGTAACTGTATCGCAAAGTCTTTAGGCCCTAGTTTAGTTGGTTTCTCTAACCTACCACTCTCCATCAGAGCCTTATACAGGTTACTCTTAGGATATTTAACTCTAACCTGTCCCAAAAATGGTAGACCTAACGCAGGTATACCCACCTCAGCCCCAAAGCCGATAGGTGAGGCAGTCTGCCTACTCAGGTCTTCAAACCCTCCACTAAGCAATTCCCCCATAGGAGACCGACCAGTCTGCCGAACACCTTCGATGTAGTCGTAGTCTGTCGGGCGGACTAGATAATTTTGTTTCAACGGTAGGAATGGCATTACTCTTCTTCCTCTTCAGTCCTTTCTAAGGCCCTCTTTAGTTTTTCCTGTATTAACATCTCCTGAAGTCGACTACCTGCTACCCTCTGCTCAAGCGGTAGAAATCTATTCCTAACTGCTTCCCTAACTGTGTTAGCCGTTATCCTAATCCCCACTCTTGGGATGTATTTAGTGTTAAACGCCTCCCACTCTAGCATTGTTACACCTAGTTTGTCAACAAGCTCAGACCTTTTCTTAGGGTTGACCTCTACTTCCAACTTATCATTTAAGTCTATAATTCTATCTTCTATCTTAAACTTCTCTTTAAAAGCCTCCTGTTCTAATCTGGTAAAGTCAGCGGTGACCTGCTGTTGTCTGTTAACGCTAACAGACGGAAAACCTAAGGCTCTAGTTATAACGTCAAAATCTGTCAGAGCTGGTCCTGGCCTCTGTCGGTTATACCCTACGTATTTATCCTTCCACTCTTGGATAGCTCTGGCTGTCCGCCTGACGGAGACGTTTATGGTATTCCCACTCCTTAAAGCTAACAGTTCTTGGACATCTTTATCCCTCAGGTCTACCTCCCCACTAGCTAAATCCCTCCAGAGGTTTCTAGCATCTCCAATCGTAGGTCCTTCTACTTCACTTCCTATCGTCTGCCAGAACCTCCGACTGTAGTTCTCGTGCCAGCTACCTGTGATAGAACCTCCAGGGATGAAACCTAAACCCGTCACTGCTCCAATGTCTATTCCTGTTAGACCCGCCAGACTATGCCTCTGAGCAATGTTAAGGACATCACTAACTTCCTCCGTCACTCCCATCTTACCTAAAACCTTAGCTGTTAGGCTATCTGGGAACTCTTGGTTTAACTCATACCTTAGTTGGCGTAGTCCAGGGATAGCATCAGGCCCGCCTAAAACATCCAGAATACCCAAGAACGCCAACAGCTCATACTTATCCATGTGTGCAATACGTTCTAGGGTTTTAATCGGGAAAATCTTAAACCTCCCAACGGTCGAACCAACTGGCCCCGCTAACGCCGAAGGTCTAGCTTCTACTCCCATAAAATACTGTGTCTCACCTACCCCTTTAACAGCACCTCTCTGTATCAGCCGATACCGTTCAGATGCTGTCAACCCAGCCAGTCCCTTCAAAGTCCGTTCCAGAAGTCGGAGGTTGGCATTGTAACTAGCTGTTTTATTATAACGCTCTATCCCGATGAAGGCCGAACCTAAGACCTTTGCTACTTTATTCCAAAGGCCAGAGGTGTCTCTTAGAGGGATTTCTGCCTTCCCTACATCAAACACAACCCCTGCTCTGTGAGCGGCTAGTCTACCCCTTTTCAAGAGGACAGCCATAGCCCCATACCCGAAATCTCCCAACGGTTGTAAGGACTTATCTCGCATTGCCATACTTAAAAACTTAGCCCCGTCCATCAGAGGGTATTGTGTCATATTAAAAAAGGTCGCAGAGGGGTTAACCCCTATCTTTGAGATAAACTGATGTAGGGCCTCTGCCCTTAATACCCTCATCAACCACGGTCTCTTAGTAGCTGCTAGCTCTACAACATTAGAAGGCAAACCTCTAAGCCTATCAACATAATGTAGCATCGTTGTATGGATAGCACTACCTTCAGGGATTGAAGCTAGTCGTAGGTTGGCGGCAGGTAGGATGGTGTCTAAGAACATTTTCCGACCTGTCCCCTTGATGTAAAAGTCTAAAATCTGGTCGAGGTTTAACAGGAGGTCCTCTATTTCTGCCTTTGGAAGAACCCTCTCTTTTGACAAAGGGAAGAACTGACCCTGTTTTGGGATTTTCTTCTGGAGAAGACGAAGTGCTAGCATGTAGTCTAAACCGTGCTCCTCAGCAAAGTTTCTAATCACCGACGTTGCTTTCTCTTCTGTGAGGTCATCCGTCCAATTAAAGATTCTAGTTAGGTAACCGCTGACTTTTCTGGGGACGGCGTGACTCTTCCGAAGAGTATTGAATAGACCTTGAATATGAGCAGGGATAGTCTGCAACTCAGCAGGAGGGACTTGTTCTAGCTTATTGTAATGTATCAACAACCTAGAAAGCACATTCTTCTCCGTCTGTTTAAGTGGTAAGGTGTTAACCTTATTCTGAACAAAGGCACTCCACGCTGTGTCCAGTAGACGTCTAACAGAAGTAAAGCCCCTACTCACAGCAGGTTCTAGTTTAACCCCTATCTCTATAGGGATGTCTGTTGACTTGTTATAGTTATGCAAGAGCACAGCGACCTGTTCCTTTTGACCTTTGGTCAAGTCTTTGAGAAACCTATCTTTAAGTCTCATAAACTCATTAACAAACACTCTCTCCGTAGAGTGCTTAGCATGCCAGACATCGGTCACAAAAGCCGCTGTCTCAGGTCTCACCTTAGCTAACTCCTCTGGACTTAGGATAGAACTAAGTGCTACCTTCCAAAGGGGAAGGTCTCCAGTCTTTTCTCTTTTTCCTAGANATAGCTTGAGTCGACGTAGAAGAGGCCGAACCTGGTCAATCGGAAGTCCAGAATACAACTCTATTATCTCCTCGTCAACTCTATCCTTAACACTATTACCGTAGTCGGGAATACCTCGTATCTTCTGCCTTTGGATAACCTCAGCTAGTTCCTCCTTAGAAATTTCAACTATAGGTAGACCTTTCGGACCGACGGTCGGCCCCTCTGGATGTAGTAGATGTTCAGGTCTACCCTTTAATACCTTAGGCTTTACCTCAGGTTTAACCCTAGGTTTAGTTAGTGCTTTAGAAACAACCGTCACAGTCTCAGGCGGAGCACCAGGTTTCTTAATGGCCGAAGTCGGGATTTGCATTCCAACCTGACCAGCTTCTGGAGGAATGAAGATAATATCTTCCTTTACTATTTGTAAAGGTTTAGTGGGTGTGAATAAAGGTCTAATTGGTGATACTCTAAATGGAGCGGTCTGAGATGGAGCAGTTTGAGGAGGTTGAACCTCTGGAACTCCAGCCCCAGGCCAACCACTAGGTTCAGCTAGCGGTCTTCTGAAAGTCCCCAAAGCCGTCCTACTTGCTTCAACCTTCCCACTTAAAGGAAGACCAGGTTTAGGGCCTTGATATTCGCCTGTCAACGACCACGGCCCTACTGGTCTACCAGAGACATCCATCCCTGGCATACCTTCTGGAGTCCACTTTGGTTTCACAGGCTCAACCGTTGGTGGGTTGTTAACAGCTCTCACAGCCTGAGCAACTATAGCTTTAGCCTTTTCCTTACTAACTTTAATCTCTTTAGCTAGTTTAAGAGTAGCCTTCTCTATAGCGTCCTTAGTCGGCCTACCACCTATCCAAGTGGTAATTTTCCCTACAATCGCACCCATCGTCGACCAACTGGCCGCACCCCACCCACCCTGCGCTAAAACGTCGACAACACTTTTACCTTCTGCTATCCCTTTAGCTACTCCATAGATTAGACCTGCATAAGCCCCCGCTCCGATTTCTCTCATTACTACACTAGTCGGTAGACCACCCTTTGCTAGTAAGCCTAAACCAGCCTTATAAGCAAGTCCAATCGGAACAAACTCCCCCGCTACCTCACCAGCCCACTTAGCAAATTCTCCAGTTGTTTCTTCTCCTAATCTACTACGTTCAGCTAAAAAGGCATCAGCGTTCGGAGTCGGCCACTTAGCCAGTCCTAAAGTAGAGCCTTCCAGAAACCCCTGAAAGAATTTAGCCATAGTTGCAGGGCCTTGAACAAACCCCTCTGCAAAGTGGTCAGCTAAGTCTTTACCTTCAGGATAGAGAGTCATCCTCTGAGTAGCTAGAGCCTGTTCTAGTCCTTCGTTTACAAGGATTTTAGGTCGAACAGGAGTAAATCCACCAACCGCTGGTTGAGGTTGAACAGGTTGAACAGGTTGAATAGGTTGAACTAACGGTATAAATCCCATTATTGTTATTCGTAATGTCCTAGTAGTTTACCTGCTTTATCTAAGACCTCCCAACCTTGAGGGGTCTGCTTACCTAAGCTAAAACCCTTCATTTGGGGGTCTTTACTAAATCTGCTCTGAATACCTTCGTCTGCCGACTTCCCTATAATTCTATCTATAGCCTTTTCTAGCTTATCAAACTCGACATCTCTTCCTGTTAGAATTAATAAAGAAGCTAACATCTTAGTCAGCTCCATCCTCATACTAGCCTCATCCATACCCATAACCTTCTCAAGGGCTTGACCAATAGGTATACCAGTCTCTTTAGACAACCGTTCAGCTATCTGAATCTTATCAGGAGTTGCCTCAGCCCCTTGAGTCTTTAAGAACTCAGGTGGTGGGGCTGTCCCAGGGACTACCCCCAAACCTCCTCCTTCCGTCGGCCCTATAACTCCATAAGGCTGAGTGATGAATTGTTCGCTTAACTTAGGTGGAGTAGAGGGTTCGGTAAAGATGGCCCGACCACCAGGGGTGACTAAGCTCTTACCAACCACCGTTGGTTTCTGGGCTTCGGATTGCATTCTAAGAGCGTCAAGTAGACTCTTACCCTGTTCAGATTGTCCTCTTAATTCCACTTCCTTTTCTAGGAGTTTTATCTTATCCTGTTCTAATTTAAGGAGAGCCTTCTTGTGTTCCATCTCTGTCTGCTGTTGGCGTCTCTGTTCGAGGCCTTGAAGAACACCACCAAGTAATCCTCCTATTGCCAAATTCGGATTGTTAAACGGCATCTACTTCACCTCCTTTAAGTCCAACCCTCCGTTTGTCCCCACGGCGGGTTCCAATAACCACCCTGAGGTTGCATCATCCACGGGCCTGCTGTTGTTCCACCCGTTGTTCCACCCTTTAGATACTGGTCATAAAGTAAATTCCCTAACGCCATTCCCGACTGTCCTAGTTGCTGATTAGCCTGCTGTTGCTGATTTAGGTAGTAAGGGATAGTTGCACCGACGCCAGCCCCCGCCGCCGATAACCCCTGCACCATTAGCTCTGGTTGACCAGTAGCTAATCCCATAGCTTGGTTGTAGAGTTGACCATAGAGAGTAGGAGCAATCGCTCCGACGTTCTGTGCCCTGCTAACTTCTAGATTCTGCATAGCACGAGTAAGAGCACCAGTAGCCCCAACAGGGATATTCTCTTCTAAGGCCCTGCCTGCTACATCGTATTGATGTTCTAGAGGGAGTCGGTGGACTTGATAAGAGGGCAATCCAGCCATAGCCTCTTCGGGGTTGTAACCTTCTATTCTTTGATACTCATACTTCGGTGTGGTTTCAGTCGGTATTCCCATTACTCTAGACCGACCTCCACCACCAAAGAATCCACCTGGCATTGCTAACTGAAGAGACTTAGATTCTGTTGGAGTTTTACCAACTTGCACCCTCTCAATCCCCAACGCTTTCATCAGTTCAGTATCAAGAGCACCTCTGAACGGTGCACCTCTCTGATACTGTTCCATCAAAACCTTAGCTAGTGCGTTGTAGTAAGCCTTAGACGCACCAGCCGCTTTCTCTGCCCCCTTACCTGCTTCTCTTCCACCTAAGTAACTAAATAATCCAGCAGCACCGACTGCTATTGGTAACAACGGTAATGGCATCTTACTTCACCTCCTCTTTCTCCCAAAGCTGACTAGTAAAGTATTGACCTCTTGTCGCTTCCATCTCGTCCAGTCTATCTTCTAGTCTAGCTAGAATTAAATTAAGGTCTGTTACCAGACGATTTAAGTCGTTAGTGAACATAAGTCTATAAGTTTCTCTCTTTTTACCCATTAAGTTATCTCTATCATCCCAACTGCTACCCTACTAGTCACGGAAGCCGTGACTTCAAGCTGAGGGCTATCTAGGGTAATAGGTGCTATCACCCTTCTCTTTCTATTATCACTATCTGTCAGACTATAACTCTGTTGACTCACTCCTTTAGAAAGCCATTTAGCTGTTATGGTATTACCTCCTGCGTTGTCAATGTTAAGCCTTACGAAGTTAGGCGGAGATTGTGTTATCAGAGATAACTCCTTAGACCTGATAGTAAAGGTAAAGGCCGACCCTCCGTCGCTCTCACCATACTCAGCCCTCCAGACTGTCCCATTGGAGTCACCTAAAAGAAGCCGATGATTTGTGTCATCAGTGAAAGCACTAGTTATAGTTAGGGAGTAATCAAAGATAGAAAACTTCTTCTCCTCGAAGTCATAGACTAAAACCTTATTCGGACTGGTGTAGGTAGAATCAGGGTAACCTAGGAACATCTTTCCGTTGAAATACTCCATCCAACAGTTAGAGATAGAACTAGTATTCAAAGGACTAACTCCATTAACTGACTCACCCCTAAAGAGAGAGTCGACTTTATCACCCGTTAGCTTAGACTCAGACTGTCCGTTGAAGGCATAAACTCCGTCATAGGCCAAAAATAGAATACCCTTCTCCGTTGCTCGGATAGCCTGCTTAGCGGCTAATCCCCGACTAGACATTGTCTTAATAGGGTAGTAGGTATCAGGGTCTGTTCCCTGCAAATAGTAGACAGCATTATCTGTGAAGATAAATAATAAGCCTGCCCAATCCACCAATGCCATACTTGGATGACTCGGCACGCCTGCTTCTATGTAGTAGAGAGGAGGAAAAGACTCAGGCCGACCTGCCTTAGCGAAGTAGACCTTATTATCAACAGCCACAAAGATAGTATTATAAGCCCCTGGCCCTGCGATTGCCCTTATATTAGCTGGAGGAGGGTCGTTGTCAAACTCAGCCAACGCTCCTAAACCAGCGTCGTTTGTGGAGTCGGGGTAGGTAGTAGTGCCGACTGCTACTTCTGTTAGATATAGGTACTCCTCCCCACCCGAAGCCCCGTTGTTAAGGGTTCGATACAAACGAACATGAGTAACTTGACTGTCAGAACTAGCTGTCCAAGTAACGTCAACTGTCTGATTAGATGGACTGGCTATCAAACTCGGACTAGATGGATTACTCTCATGTATTAGAGTAGAACCACTCTTCCTAGCGTAGGTGTAACGGTAGTAGTAGTTGCCTGTGATTCCTGTCCCGCTCAGAGCGGCGGTCGGGATAGCAGTAGGAGTCGCTATCCCCCAAACCATCCGACTAGTGTCGGCTTTATAATTACTAGAACCATCTGCTACTAGCAGAACCTCATCGCTGACATTCCTCAACTTAGTCACACCGATAGCTTGGACAGCGGAGATAGCACCTGTCATAGAAACCCCTGCACGGTAAATCAGACTACCTATTGAGTATAAGACAGAGTTAGCCATCCCGATTAAAGTCGTACCCTGACTAGTGTAGACGGAGGTTCGACCGTCTCTAGACCTAGCTAGACCACCGTGTCGGAAGTCGGCGTTCTGAGCAATAGCTAGTTCACCTTCTTCTAGTTTAGAGGGGTCATTTAGGTTAAGGCCAGCGTCAAGTAAAAGGTTCATTTAGTACCCCATACTTACAAGAGTCAAATTTAAAGCCCATTTCGCATTAACATAATAAACAAATTAGCCTCACTAGCTAACGCCGTAGCGTCGCTACCAGCCGATTTTCCCTGAAGCGATAGTGTTAAAGTCCCAGTAGTTGTAACCTTTAATATGCCAGACATAGTAAACTGTGCATCTATTTCTGAAGCAGCTTGATTATGGGCGACTAAGATATAACCAGGGCCAGCACCAAACTGGATAGCACCAGTCCCAGCAGTTTTAGATAACTTAAGGCTAGTTAAACCTCCAGTAATTCCTTTATCAATACTAGCCGAAGCACAAAACATCAACCTATCGCCACTCGTGACATTCATAGAAGCAGTTGCAATTAGTGTAGTATAAGAGGCCGCAACAAGAGTGGTATCAGTAATTGGGCCAGTATACTCATATTCTGCTCTACGTACTCTGTCTAATGGAACAATACCAGCACCTAATACCCCATTACTATCTAAAACTAGCACTTCATTAGCTGTTGGTGTCTGAGAAGCGTTAAACCCATCAACTTTGTCAGCGTTAAGGTTAGTTGTAACAGTACCTTCTATATTAACTGGTTGAACTCCAAACAGCATAACACTAACCGTACTAGACCCATTAGATAAGGCTATAGCAAAGACACCCTGTTGGATTGAGCTAGTAGGACTAGCCTGTGTAGCTACTGTGTGAGTCTTTAAGAACTGTCCTCTAGTAGTAGCTCCACTCACTTTAACACTACCTACATAACCCCCCGTTGCGACCTTTCCTGCCGAACCGTTAGCGATGGTCTCTATCACGACGCCTAAGACCTTAGTATCACCAGCAGTTGTGGTAGTAGTAAAGCTGTCATCATTATTAGTATCTACTATCACAACATCTCCTGCTACTCTCTGTGCTCCACTCCGATTAGTTAAGGTCTTAACTGGAGAACCAGCCCCTTCTAAAGTCTGACACTCTGAAAGAGCTACTTCTACATCTGTCCCTGTGAATCTACTAGCACTATCAAGAATTGGCAAATGACTAGCATTTAACTTAGTAATCAGAATGGTCGAACCAGATTGACTTCTCCGTTGGAAAGTCCCATCACCTAGATTTATGTCTTCCTTACCGATTAGACCCTTTTCTATTGACATACTATCTCCAGTAACTAGGATAGTGAGCAGGAAGGTCAGCTAACCTCCTGCCTATCTTCTGTTTAGCTTTCTCAATAGCTTCCATCTTGTAAGACCTAAGAGTCTGACTTTTCTCCTTAACCCTCTGTGCTAGTTTAACCCCCATCTGATACTTAGACTCGAAGAAAGTTAGTAGGTTAACGTCAAACAGGTCTGTCTCCATCCCATAAAGCCAATTAAGAACCCCTGCTTCAATGTATTTCACAACCCACCTCGGCCATTCTATCTCATCACTACCAGAGTTAACCGTTAACGGTAGGTAAACATAGACAAAGTGAAGAGCATCAATTGCTGTCTGATACTGTGCAACTAAGCCATAGTTATCATCTATCTCTAAACTAGAACCAAACACTATCACTCCATAGTCTGTATCAGGATTAATCTCATCGTTTGAATCGTAAACAATCTCACCATAGTCACCATCTATATCTGTCAGGCCATAAGCTGCTGTAACCTTCGGATAGAGATAGAAGGTATTACTTTCTTCATCCTCTAGGTAAAGGTAAGGTCTCACCCCCGTCCTAGTCTTAAATGCTGTATTCCCATCATCTAGTTCTCTCCGACTAATCCAATCAATGGGTTTCTCATCATAGGCTGTAAAGACTGGGTAAATATAATCATCAGGTAGGTAGTGTCTAACTCTGTTCTCTGTCTCAACGTAGAAGGACTCCCAACCATAAGAGCAAGTATAACCCCCTTCTGTATCAGCAGTTATCCCTACTATAGTATTAACCTCCCAAGACTGACTATAACTAGAATCAGCCATAAAATTAAACAAGAGGTTAGATGGCCTCGCTCCGAAGTCTTCTTCCCACAGTTGGGTATAAGTGTAGAAGGCTGTCGGTGGAACACTTATATTGATTGCCCTTTCTAGTAATCCAGACTCTAACGCAAACTTGTTCTGAACAGCGTTCCAAATTCTGATTATCACAGCATCAGAAAAGGCCGAATCATTTGTATCCCTGATAATCAACCTAATCCTATCTACGCTCTCACTGAGCAACATCAGTATCCCCCACACCTCTCAGAGCCTGTTGTTTATAGAAGACCTTATCCAGCTTATAAACGCCTAAGCCCCCAATTTCTATATACCGCCTAAGAAAGACCTTAGCCTTATCAAGACGCTTTGTTGACAGAAGTAGAAGGGATGCTACATAATCAATGATAAAGCTCACCGAATCATCCCTAATATCTACCAACTCCGAAGCTAAATTGTAACTAGCTGGAACACAAACAATCGTCCCTTCTAAAACTTGACCGTCCTCCGAAGGGTAAGGAATTATCCTAATCACCCCTAAGCCAACAGGATAGAAAGACCTAGGTGTTCCAGTCCTAGTCATCCAGGTGTAGTCTTCTCTGGATAGTTTAGCAGGACTAGTCCCCTTTAAAGACCACATCTCTGGGCTGACCAGAAGATGCTTAATCCAAAGCATCTGTCCACCCCTAGCAGGGTCTAGCTGGTAGTGTTTACGGTCTGCAAACAGCGGAATAGCTATCTCCTCCGTGTAAGCACCAGTTAGAACAACCCACTCTTCGAGGGCATCTAGAATCCACTCATCCAACTCTGTGATAGTCGAAGGTGTCCAGTAGGTAGGGTTAACAGAATCCTCCCCGACCACATCCATCACCATCGCCCTTACCTGTTCTAACGTATACCCCACCTAGACTCCATCCACCTTACTAAAAAGGGGTATCTTCTCGTCACTCGGATTATAGTATTGGGGGCTATCCGATTCTACAAACTGTAACTCTAACCAATTATTAGGAGGAGAACCAGTTACCCCATCAACCCCACCCGTTGTTTCAGATGTATTGTTAGTAGCAACAGGAGTAGCTATTGTTTCAAAGTAGCTCTGCCCTGCTACGTAAACACTACAAAAACTGTTCACAAAAGACATCACCAACTTACCACTCGACAGTTTTCTATCCCTAGAATAAAACCCAATCCTTTCAGCGTTATCATAGCTATCTACCCAAGCCATTTTACTTACCTCCCCTTAGAACCAATTTAGTGGTTCTGTTTTGACTGCCTTAATTTGCCTGTTATACTCTCGACCATCCTCACTAGTTACTTCTACTGTCTTCAAACCGATTGCTCTCATAAGGTCTATAAAGTCCTCTGTTATAATCGGAGCTTTGTGATATTGGCCGTCATTAGTCTGCATTCCGTAGATGGTCTGTTTCCACCAGTCCCTTATCCCTTTTTTATTAGAGATAAAGTTAGTAGCACACTCTAAGAAATCAGGAAACGCTACTACAAACAACCCTCCCTTTTTTAATATCCTGTAAACCTCTTCAACCACCTTCTCTGTAAGTTGCCACGGGATGTGTTCAATGATATGACTCATCACAATCTCATCTGCACTTTCGTCTTTAAAAGGATAGGGTAATTTAGCTAAATCACACTTCATATCACAAGCAGAAGAGTAGAGGTCTACATTTATATATCCCTCTACCTTAGCTCCACCACAACCTAGATTTAACTTAATTAGCCCTAAACTGTTCATCATGTTCCCTCAGCATTGTAGCGTTTTTCGGATATAATATCCTCTTATCTTTCAAAGCATGTCCAGCAGGGACGGTTGTGTCGACGGAGATGGTGAGATTCGGAATCCTACTCCAAGCCTTCATACAGAAGTAGACGTCTTCCGTGTTACTAGTCCCAGTATAGAACCACGGTTGGCTTAACTCCTTAAAGACAGATGTCTTAACTAAAGTAGCTGCGCACCCCACCGCTGCTACGTTGTTAATCAGCCCTTCTGAGTCAATAGACTTCTCACAATCTTCCCAAAGAGTTATCAGCTTACCGTCTACCTGGACGTCTGCACACTTAGTCCTAGCTTCTTCTACTTCTACCCATTTGAAGACCATTGGATGATATGGATACCCCCTAATATAACACATCGCCATGATTATATCCTTACCACGCTTAACTAACGTCTGTAAAGTCTTAACATTCAACTCCATATCGTCGTCGGTGAAGTAGACATAATCACACTCATTCAGGAGAGCATACTCCACAGCAGCGTTCCTAGCATTAGCTATACTCATCCGTCTGGGAGTAAAGAGCATGAAGTCGTAGTCCGTATCCCTCCCTATCCTGAACGCCTGCACTAGGTGAGAGGGGTAAACCTGACCATCTACCTCTGTCAGAATATTAACCGCCCACAGAATCTTTAATGGCTTCTTCTCTGTCTGAACCAAATCCATAACACCTCCAATAGTAACCTCGGCATTTCAGAGATAAGGGCGTTGGTTGGGCTGACCCTACGTGAGCCACACGCACAACCATTCCCTTCCAACACCCTTGCCTCCGTTAAGGGTTTCTTACAGTTGAAACACCTGTAAACCCTAATTTCCATCCTTACATCAACCTCAACCAGCAGACTCTCTCAACAGGAGCAGTAGCATCTGAGGTAGCTGCAGAGCTAGCAACTGTTGACATCAGTATGACTCCATACTGGACTGCGGACAGGACAGCACCTGAGCTAGCACCACTGAACATATCCCCCGCACTGGAGATAATCATCCCCTCGCCCATAGCACCGTTGGAGTTTGTGACAGTCCCACACTGCCTAACCCTAGTGTCTGTCCTCAGTCCATAGCACTGGACTAACCCATAATCACCAGCAACTGTTGCAGCATCTGCTACACCTATCAGAAGGTTGGTGTTAGCAATAGCACCATCACTAGGTTTTACAGCATCTAATCCATCTCTAGTGCCATCTGCTTTGAGTACAATCGGCCCGCCCTTCGCCCAAGCGTTTGCACCATCATTACGCAGAATTATGAAAACCTTTTCTGCGTCCGTTCTATTGATACGTTGGAAAAGCATTTTACTACCTCCTTTTGTGACTATCCTTCCACATTACATGGAAGTGTTTTGTTAGAGGCATCATTACCACTAACCCCACTGTTACTGGGTCCTTTTCTATTTAATTTACTATATGCAAGTTCAAGCTCCGTCATTTACCACCCTCCTTAAGAGGTTATTGACTGTGATACCCCATAAAGCAGACCTAACTTTCTCCGATTTGTGCAGCACAGATTACCATAAGTCATTATGTGAGCCACCTTTGCATCCTGATTCTCAGGCTTTGTGAATGGGGTTGTGATAAAGTCTGTCTGACTATCTACATAGAAGTAAAGGAACTTTGTGTTCAAGAAGTAGAAGGTACTGGTTGCAAAGCTGCTACTGTCGTAGGCAACCCCTGTCTCAGGGTCGGGGACCATCTCGTCCCAGTATATAGGAGTACCCTGCTTGAACATAATGTTATCAAAAGCTAGAGTTCCTTTTGACTGTTGGGTATATCTGGTCTTATCAGCTAGACTAGCCTCAAAGGTCTCAAAACCCGTCTGGTCACAGATAATCATATTCGGACTCCCACCTGCACCCCTACTACAGTAGTTGTAGGCAGACCGCAGGGCAGCATGTAGCTCAGCCCAGGTGTTTAAATCCCAACCTTTGAGAGCAGCAGCATCTTTAGAAGTACTCCCGTCGGTAGAACCATCTATCGACCTGGACCTCCACCAGCTATTTGTGCTCTGACTGAGAGCACCAATGCTGATAGCAGAGGTAGGATTCTTCGGGATAAGTAAAGCCAGGGGGTCTAAGTCCTTACCTCCGTTCCCACTGACAAACACCGAACTTGACACGGTCTTCCCTAAGAGTTGCAGGTTAACCTCTTCCATCAAGGACAACTCCGCCTGTTTAATCTTCCCTTCTAGAAGAGCAAACAGTTTAGACTCACCTGAGTTCTTCCTCTCTTCTATCCTACTGATTGCAATCGGAGTAGCAATCTGCCTCCAATCAAAGAAGGCTTTGGTTATGCCGTCTGCAGGGGTAGTATCCAATACATCATAGCCAGAGTAGCTAGCAACTGGAGTCTTCCCATACATCAACGGCACATCAATCTTCTCACCGCCGTCTCTCGTCTGATAACCACCTGCTTGTTTGATAGCAGATAGAAAGACCGAAGAGGCAAAGATGTTATCCTTTAGGGTCTCCCTATAGTTATCAAGAGTAGATGACAGTAAAGCGTCGTATGTTATTGTCCGACTATTCGCTGGCATTTCGTTCTCCTTTCTTTTTGGATAGGCTATTCAGTCGTTAAGGCAGAATAGCCACTACTTCAACTGCTTTTTAGCCTGCTGGAAGGCTTCCCACACCGTTCCTGCCNTAGCAGGAGTCGTTACTCCGCCTTTTCCACCAGAGGTCTTAGTTATGACCCTCTCCTTCTTACTAGCTGCCTTTTGTTTTCCTTCACCCCTCTCTACAGCCCGTTTAGACATCTCATAAAGAGTGTCTAAGTCATGGCCTAGAGTTGGGTGTTTAGAAACAAGGTCAGCCATAGTGTCTTCGTAAAGATACCAATCGGGGAAGTTACTGTCTAGGTAGGCCAGGTCAGTCTGAACCTTCAACTGAGCTTGTTCCTTCTTGAAACCTTCTAGACTAGGCACTAACTCTTCCCGAACTATCTTTCGGATATACTTAGTAGTTTCATTTTCCTCTACATCATCAGCCTTCTTAACTCCGTCTTCTACAACCGTAACCCCCGCCTTCGCAGCTAGCATCTTAACGGCAGCTCTAGGGTCTTCGTTAAACATATCAAAAAGTTTAACCTTTTCCCTCTGTGCAGCGATGGCTTGCATACCCTTCGTGAAAGCCCGCTGCATCTTCTTAAACGCAGGCTTTAGCTCGTCAGGCAGGGTGTTCGGGTTCATAAAGGTCGTATCTACTTTACTTTCTTCACCTTCTTCTTCTTCGCCGACATCGGAGTCACCTCCCTTTTCTTCAGTTTCTCCTTCTAACCCTGAATCCTGAGCCTTTTCTTCTTCAAGAGGGTCTTCAGTTTCCTTTTCTTCGTTTGGCATCTTAACCCCTTTCTATTAAACCTTGTTGTTTTAAGACCTTCCGCCTATGGGCGGGGTCTGTTACCTCCATACCTAGAACGTTATCAAAGTATGGGTATCCGCTAATATAAGCATTAGCTGTATTTGATATAAACCTCTTAGCTTCTCCTTTACACTGAGGACAGTAGTAAGGCTTGTTGTAATCTCTTAGAGGGCGATACTCTGACCCGATTAAACTACACTTCTGACACCTAAATTCATAAATTGGCATAGTTAGTATCCACTACTAAAATCAGGCACTTCTCTCCAGGTGACGTTAACTGTCACCGCCGTTGCACTAGGTAGGTTGATAATCAGAGGTTGCCCTAATCCACCTTCTATAAAGTTAGGGTTATGGTTAAAGCCATACATAGCCCCAGTCTTAGGATTTCGACTTCCACTGATTATCGTAGAACCTATCTTAATCTGAACCTCCCCAGTTATATCAGCGTTGGGTTCTATAATAACACTGAATAGCTTTAGCTTCCCGTTTCGGGGGTTTAGAATAGTGTTATCTCCTAAACTAGAACAGATAAAACTCTTAGTGAAAGCTAACTGCCCGCTCAAGTATCACTCCTTCTACTATCGCTGAGAGTATTTCGGGGCCAACCCACGGATACTCCCTCAACAGAGTATTAAATACGAGGTTCTTTTCGTAGAGTTCGCTGTAATAGCTTAACCTATTCCTAACAGCTTCGTCAAAGAGAGTGTTAGTCCGCTGTCTTACATCGTCAAGAGCGTCAACAACAGACATAGGCTCTGCTTCTAGAGCTTTGATAGCCGCAGCATCTAATCCAATCCCGACGTTGACTTCGTAACCTAAGTATTCCAACAACCGAATTAACACCCTCGATAATTTTTCTTTAATCATCACAACACCCTCAATAAGAGTAAGTTGTTGACCCATTCTGGTCTAAAGGTTATAGCAACACCTCCAGCAGCTAT
>C687J35021_10001631_pt1 | contig 16865 bp, 14 predicted proteins | sample RifCSPhighO2_12_FD_35021 | JGI IMG/M metagenome (IMG submission 35021)
TCGTCGCGCATGTCCGGATCGATCACGGTGCCGACCTTGACGGTGGCGTGCTCGGAAGCGAACTGCTCGATGATGTTACCCACGTCGGAGTACTCACCCAGAGACAGGTCAGGACCGGCGGTGATGTTGACCAGGATGCCGCGGGCGCCCTGCAGGTTGACGTCTTCCAGCAGCGGGTTGCGGATTGCTGCTTCGGTGGCTTCGCGTGCACGGTTCGGACCGCTGGCGCAGCCAGTGCCCATCATCGCCATGCCCATTTCGCTCATCACGGTTTTCACGTCGGCAAAGTCGACGTTGATCATGCCCGGACGCTTGATGATGTCGGAGATACCGCGCACGGCACCGGCCAGTACATCGTCCGCCTTGGCGAAAGCCGACAGCAGGCTGGCGTCCTTACCGAGGATGGTCAGCAGTTTTTCGTTGGGGATGGTGATCAGCGAGTCGACGCTTTCCGACAGAGCGCGGATACCTTCTTCGGCGATCAGCATGCGCTTCTTGCCTTCGAACGGGAACGGACGGGTCACCACCGCAACGGTGAGAATGCCCATTTCCTTGGCCACCTGAGCGATTACCGGGGCTGCACCGGTACCGGTACCGCCGCCCATGCCGGTGGTGATAAAGACCATATCGGTGCCTTGCAGCACTTCAGCGATACGCTCGCGATCTTCCATGGCCGCCTGACGGCCGACTTCCGGATTGGCACCTGCGCCCAGGCCCTTGGTCACGCCAGTGCCCAGCTGCAGCACGGTGCGTGCGCCGATGTTTTTCAGTGCCTGCGCATCGGTGTTGGCGCAGATGAACTCAACGCCTTCGATGTTGTTTTTCGCCATGTGGTTGACCGCGTTACCGCCGCCGCCGCCCACGCCGATGACCTTGATGACTGCACTTTGTGGTGCGCTGTCTACGAGTTCAAACATTTTCCCTCTCCTTTACTTTCTAGTTGTAACGCCTACTGCAAAATCAGAAATTGCCCTGGACCCAGCGTTTCAGCCGTTCCAGCACAGGTTGTTTGGGTTCGTCGCTGTAACTGCCGATGGCCGACATGGAAATGCCATCGGTCTGCTTCTGCAGGCCGTACATAAGCAGGCCCACACCAGTGGAATAAATCGGGTTGCGCACTACATCGGCCAGGCCCCTGACGCCCTGGGGCATGCCCAGACGTACCGGCATATGGAAGATCTCTTCGGCCAGCTCCACCGCACCTTCCATCTTCGCCGTACCACCGGTGAGGACGATGCCGGCCGGAATCAGATCTTCGTAACCGCTGCGACGCAGCTCGGCCTGGATCAGGGTGAACAGCTCGTCATAACGCGGCTCGACCACTTCGGCCAAAGATTGACGCGACAGATCGCGCGGCGGCCGATCGCCGACGCTCGGCACCTTGATGGTTTCGCCGGCACCGGCCAGCTTGGCCAGGGCGCAGGCGTAACGGATCTTGATCTCCTCGGCGTACTGGGTCGGCGTCCGCAGGGCCATGGCGATGTCGTTGGTGACCTGGTCACCGGCAATCGGGATCACCGCGGTATGGCGGATCGCGCCTTCGGTGAAGATGCAGATGTCGGTGGTGCCGCCGCCGATATCCACCAGGCATACGCCCAGCTCCTTCTCGTCATCGGTCAGCACCGCATAGGCGGAGGCCAGCTGCTCGAGGATGATGTCGTCGACTTCCAGGCCGCAGCGACGCACGCATTTCTCGATGTTCTGCGCGGCATTTACGGCGCAGGTCACCACGTGCACCTTGGCTTCCAGACGCACGCCGGACATGCCCAAGGGTTCACGCACGCCTTCCTGGTTATCGATCACGTAATCCTGCGGTAGGGTGTGCAGCACCCGCTGATCGGCCGGGATGGCCACGGCCTGGGCGGCGTCGAGCACACGCTCCAGATCGGCCGGGCTGACTTCGCGGTCGCGGATGGCGACGATGCCGTGGCTGTTGAGGCTGCGGATATGGTTGCCGGCCACGCCGACGAAGGCAGAGTGGATGCGGCAGCCGGCCATCAGCTGGGCTTCTTCGACGGCGCGCTGGATCGACTGCACGGTGGACTCGATATTCACCACCACGCCCTTCTTCAGGCCGCGGGACGGATGGGTGCCGATACCGACGATTTCCAGTTGGCCATCGGCATTCACCTCGCCCACCAGCGCCACCACCTTGGAGGTGCCGATATCCAGGCCCACTATCATCTTGCCGCTCTGCACATTTGCCATGAGTCTTGCCTTCTCCTGATTCACTGCACGACAGCGGTTTGCGCCGCCGTGGGCGCGACCGGCTCGTGCCACGCCACGGCCAGGCCGTTGGCATAGCGCAGATCGATCCGCGCGATATTCGCTTGCTGCTCTTTCAGCGTCTTGTCGTAAATGGCGCTGAAACGGCGCATTTTTTCCACCAGATGGTCACGCCCCAGCAGCAGTTCGATGCCCTGCCCGGTGGAGAGGAACCAGCTGCCGCGCTCGCGCAATTCCAGGCGCGTCACGGTAAAGCCCATGGGCCGCAGCATCTGGCTGAGCACCTGGTATTGCTGCATGACTTTCTGCTGTGCACGCTTGGGGCCGTACAGCTGCGGCAGGTTCTGGTAATGGGCCAGCTCGCTGGGCGCAAAGGCCTGGCCCTGGTTGTTGAGCAGCGCCTCGTCGCCCCAACGAGCAATCGGCAACTGTTCCTCCAGACGCACCAGCACCTGATCGGGCCAGATCCGCCGCACCTGGGCACTGGCGATCCAGGGCATCTGCTCCAGCTCGCGGCGCATGCCGAGCAGGTCGACGCTGAAGAAGCTGGCCGAAACGAACGGCGCGATACGCTGCTGCACCGCCTCCTGGCTGATATAGCTGAGGTCGCCCTCAACGCTGATGCGGGCGATCGGTCGGTCGGCATAGGGCAGCAGGCGCAGCGACAGGTCGTACGCGCCATAGCCCAGGGCCAGCAGCAACAGCGGCCAGCTGACGCGCTTGAGCCAGGCAAAGTTCGGCTTGGGTAGGCGCACCCGCAGGCTGATTGGCTCCCGAGCCACCATACGGCTGGCACCACGCGGCACAGGCTTGCCGCGCAAAGGCGCGCGGGCAGATCCTGACGGGTGGCGCAAGCTGGCGACCATGATTTAACCCCTTGCCTCAAGGCTGTCGGCGAGAATCGCCAACACCAGTTGCTGGAAATCCAGACCAGCGGCCGCGGCGGCCATCGGCACCAGGCTGTGGTCGGTCATCCCCGGTACCGTGTTGACCTCCAGCAGCCAGAACTGGCCGGTGGCGTCCTGCATCACGTCGACCCGGGCCCAGCCCTGGGTGCCGACCGCCTCGCAGGCGCGGGCGCTGAGTTCTTTCAGCTCCTCTTCCTTGGCTGCATCCAGGCCGCAGGGAATGCGGTACTGAGTGTCATTGGCCAGGTACTTGGCGTCGTAGTCGTAGAAGCTGTGCGGGGTGCCCAGGGCAATCGGCGGCAGCACCTGGCCGCGCAGCAGCGCGATGGTGTACTCCGGACCGTGGATCCACTGCTCGACCAGCACTTGCGAGTCATAGCGGCTGGCGTCCTGCCAGGCGGCGATCAGCTCATCCAGGCTGGCGACCTTGGCCATGCCGATGCTCGAACCTTCATGGGCCGGTTTGACGATCAGCGGGAAACCCAGCTCGCTCGCCGCGACTTCGCAGTCGGTCACCGAGGCCAGCACGGCGTGACGCGGGGTCGGCAGGCCCAGGCTTTGCCACACCTGCTTGGTGCGCAGTTTGTCCATGGCCAGGGCCGAGGCGAGAATGCCGCTGCCGGTGTAAGGGATGCCGGCGCACTCGAGCAGACCCTGCATGCTGCCGTCTTCGCCGCCGCGGCCGTGCAGGACGATAAAGGCGCGATCGATCTTCTCGGCCAGCAGGCGCTGCAGGAAATCCTCGCCGACATCGATGCCAAAGGCATCCACTCCGGCGCTCTGCAGGGCTTTAAGCACGGCATTGCCGGACTTCAACGAGACTTCGCGTTCGGCACTCTTGCCGCCGAACAACACGCCAACACGACCGAAGGCCGTGACCGGGAGCTGGGATTTCACGCTATCTGTACTCATTTCGTCTTACCTGCAGCCGCCGCGAACAGCTTGCTTTGCAACAGTTGTGGAGCCAGGCCGCCGATATCGCCGGCACCCTGGCACAGGAGGATGTCGCCGGCGCGCAGCAGCGGTTTGATCAGCGGGGCCAGATCGACACCACGTTCGATATAGATGGGGTCCAGCTGACCGCGCTGGCGAATGCTGTGACACAGGTGCTTGCTGTCGGCACCCGGGATCGGCTCTTCGCCGGCCGGATAGACCTCCATCAGCAGCAGCACGTTGGTGTCGGCCAGGACCTGAACGAAGTCTTCGTAGAGGTCGCGGGTGCGGCTAAAGCGGTGCGGCTGGTAGACCATCACCAGACGGCGCTCAGGCCAGCCGCCGCGCACGGCCTTGATCACCGCCGCCACTTCGCGCGGGTGATGGCCGTAGTCGTCGACCAGCATCACGTTGCCACCATCCACCGGCAACTCGCCGTAGACCTGGAAGCGTCGCCCAACGCCCTGAAAACCGGACAACCCCTGAACGATGGCTTCATCGCTGATGCCTTCGTCGCTGGCAATCGCAATGGTGGCCAGGGCGTTCAAGACGTTGTGGTTGCCCGGCATGTTGACCGATACATCCAGCGGCTCGCGGCCTGTGCGCAGTACGGTAAAGAAGGTCTGCATGCCCTCTTGGCGTACGTTGATGGCGCGCACATCGGCTCCTTCATCGAAGCCGTAGGTGACGGTCGGCCGGGCGATCTGTGGAAGAATCTCGCGCACCACCGGATCGTCCACACAGACCACGGCCAGGCCGTAGAACGGCAGGTTATGCAGGAACTCGACGAAGGTTTTCTTCAACTTGCTGAAGTCGCCCTCGTAGGTGCTCATGTGGTCCATGTCGATATTGGTGACCACCGAAACCATCGGTTGCAGATGCAGGAAGCTGGCATCGCTTTCGTCGGCTTCGGCAATCAGGTAACGGCTGGTGCCAAGCTGGGCATTGGTGCCGGCGGCATTCAGCCGGCCGCCAATCACGAAGGTCGGGTCCAGGCCGCCAGCGGCGAACACCGAAGCCAGCAGGCTGGTGGTGGTGGTCTTGCCGTGGGTACCGGCGACCGCGATACCGTGGCGATAGCGCATCAGCTCGGCGAGCATCTCGGCCCGCGGTACCACCGGAATACGCCGTTCCAGGGCCGTGGCCACTTCCGGGTTGGCGGTATTGATGGCGCTGGACACCACCAGCACGTCGGCCTCCTCGACGTTTTCGGCGCGGTGGCCGATAAAGATCTGCGCGCCAAAGCTTTCCAGGCGCGCGGTCACGGCCGAGGCCTTGAGGTCGGAGCCGGAGACTTCGTAGCCGAGGTTGAGCAGTACCTCGGCGATGCCGCACATACCGGCACCACCGATACCGACGAAGTGGATGCGGCGAATGCGGCGCATACGGCGGATTTCCGAACGAGCAGCGGCGGGAGACTTAGCCACGGGCCACCTCCAGGCAGATATCGACAACGGTGCGGGTTGCATCGGGCTTGGCCAGGCGACGCGCGGTGCTGGCCATTTCTTTTAATCGTTCGGGGTGCATCAAAACCTCGGTCAGCTGCGCGGCCAGCTTGGCGGCGTCAGTGGAGCCTTGCGGCAGAAGGACGGCGGCACCCTCCCTGGCCAGATAGCCGGCGTTATACGTCTGGTGATCGTCGATGGCATGGGGCAGCGGCACCAGGAACGACGGCAAACCTGCGGCGGCCAACTCGCTGACGGTCAAGGCACCGGCGCGGCACACCACCAGATCGGCCCAGGCATAAGCCCGCGCCATGTCCTTGATAAAGGGTACGACCTGCGCTTCGACGCCAACTGCGCCGTAGCGTTCAGCGGTAATTTCGGCGTGCTGCTTGCCAGCCTGATGAAACACTTCAGGGCGCAGCTCGCCAGCCACCCGCGCCAGGGCTTCGGGCAGCAGTTTATTCAGCGGCTCGGCACCCAGGCTGCCACCCAGCACCAGCAGACGCGGCTGGCGATTGCGCAACGAATCACGCGGGGTTTCCAGAAACAGCTCTTCGCGCACCGGGTTGCCGGTGGTGCGGCGCTTGTCGCTGGCAGCGAAGGTATCCGGGAAGGCCTCGCAGACGCGGCTGGCGAATGGCACCAGGCTGCGGTTGGCGGTGCCGGCCACGGCGTTCTGCTCATGGATGATCAGCGGCGCGCCACACATGCGCGCAGCCAGGCCGCCGGGGCCCGTGACATAGCCGCCCATGCCGAGCACGCACACAGGCTCAAGCTCGCGCATGATCTTGCGCGCCTGGAACAGCGCCCTGAGCAGCTGGAACGGTGCCTTGAGCAGGGACAGCTTGCCCTTGCCGCGCAGGCCGCTGACGCTGATCAGGTGCAGCGGCAGATCGGCCGCCGGCACCAGCTCGTTCTCGATACCGCGCGGGGTGCCCAGCCAATGCACGCTGTAGCCGCGGGCCTTGAACTCCTTGGCGCAGGCCAGGGCCGGGAACACGTGGCCGCCGGTGCCGCCGGCCATGATCAAGACATTACCGCGCATGGCGAACCTCCCCGACGGCCTGGTCTTCGACAAAATCGGACTCGGTGAAATCGGCGTCTTCGCTGCCCAGCTGGGTACGCCGTTCCCACTCGATGCGCAGCAGCATGGCCAGGCTGATGCAGCAGATCACCAGGGAGCTGCCGCCATAGCTGAGGAACGGCAGGGTCAGGCCCTTGGTCGGCAGCAGACCGACATTCACGCCGATATTGATCAGCACCTGGCCGATCCACAGAAAGGACAGGCCGTAGGCCACATAGGCGGCGAAGAACTGCTTGGCCTTCTCCGCCCACAGGCCGATATACAGCGCGCGTACGCTGACGAAGACAAACAGGCCGACGGTAATCAGCGCGCCGACCATGCCCAGCTCCTCGGCCAGCACAGCAAACACGAAGTCGGTATGGGCTTCCGGCAGGTAGAACTGCTTCTGGATGCTGTTGCCTAGGCCGACGCCGAACCACTCGCCACGGCCGAAGGCGATCAACGCCTGGCTCAGCTGGTAGCCGGCACCGTACTGGTCGGCCCAGGGGTCGATAAAGTTGGTCAGGCGCTGCATGCGGTAGGACTGGCTGGTCATCACCAATATCCCCGCCGCCAGCACGCCGGCCGCCAGGGGAATAAAGCGCAGCAGGTTGACCCCGCCGAGAAACAGCATGGCAATCGACGCGCCGACCAGAACCACGGTGGCCCCGAAGTCCGGCTCGGCCAGCAGCAACCCGGCGATGGGCCCGAGTACTGCCAGCGGCTTGAGAAAACCGATCAGCTTCTCGCGCACTTCGGCCTGGCGGCGCACCAGATAACCAGCGAGGAACAGCACGGTAAACAGCTTGGCCAGCTCGGAGGGCTGCAGGTTGATGATGCCCAGACCGATCCAGCGCTTGGCCCCGTTGACTTCACGGCCGATGCCCGGCACCAGCACCAGCACCAGCAACACCACTGCCACCAGCAGCAACCTGCCGCTGTAGCGCTGCCACATGGCCATCGGCACCAGCAGGGTGACCAGGGCCGCACCGAGGCCGAGGCCCAGGTAAATCAGGTGGCGGATCATGTGATAGAAGGGATTGCCCGACTGTGCCGCCGCCACTTCGGAGGACGCCGAGGCGATCATCACCAGGCCCAGGCCGAGCAGCGCCAGGCAACCCACCAGCAGCGGGAAGTCCAGGTCGATACCGCGACGGGTATGCAGCGGCGAGGGCGCGGCGAGCAGGTGCGCGAGCATCAGTGCAACCCCTCCACGGCCTGGGCGAACAGACGTCCGCGCTCCTCGAAATTCTTGAACATGTCCAGGCTGGCGCAGGCCGGCGACAGCAGCACGGCATCGCCCGCCTCGGCCAACTCTGCGGCGCGCTGTACGGCCTCTTCCAGGGTCTTGACCCGAATCAGCGGCGCGGCATCGCCCAGTGCGGTAGCCAGCAGCTCGGCATCACGGCCGAGCAGAATCACCGCGCGACAGAACTGGCCGACCGGCTTTTTCAACGCGGAGAAATCGGCACCCTTGCCATCGCCACCGGCGATCAGCACCAGCTTGCCGCCGATATCCGCGCCCAGACCTTCGATGGCAGCCAGGGCGGCACCTACGTTGGTGGCCTTGGAGTCGTCGTAGTAGCTCACTGCATTGCGCTCGCCCACCCACTGGCAGCGATGCGCCAGGCCGGCGAAGCTACGCAGGGTCTGCAACATGGCCTCGAACGGCAGGCCCACGGCGTGACCCAGGGCCAAGGCCGCGAGGGCGTTGGACTGATTATGCGCACCGCGAATCTTCAATTCGCGTACCGGCAGCAGCGCATCGAACTGATAGGCCAGATACTTCTCGCCGTTCTCCTCAAGCAGACCGAAGCGCTTGAAGTCCGGCTTGCCCAGACCGAAGGTCCAGCACGGCAGCTGATCGGCTACCAGCGGACGCGACAGCGCGTCATCGCGATTGACCACCACCTGGCGCGCGCCACGGAAGATACGGTGCTTGGCCAGATGATAGGCGGCCAGCGAAGCGTAGCGATCCATATGGTCTTCGCTGATATTCAGGCAGGTCGCCACCTCGGCGTTGAGCTGGTCGGTGGTTTCCAGCTGGAAGCTCGACAGCTCCAGCACATACAGCTCGACTGCATCATCAAGCAGATCCAGTGCCGGGGTGCCGAGGTTGCCACCGACTGCGACCCTTTTGCCCGCCGCCGCGGCCATCTCGCCGACCAGGGTGGTCACCGTGCTCTTGGCGTTGGAGCCGGTGATGGCAATGATCGGGGCCTGGGCATAACGGGCGAACAGATCGATATCGCCGGACAGCTTGACTCCACGCGCGGCGGCTGCCTGCAGCGCCGGCGTGGCGATGGCCAGGCCCGGGCTGACCAGCAGCTCGCTGGCGCGGCAGAGGAACTCGACATCCAGCTCGCCACAACGCACTTCAACCTGCGGAAACTGTTCGCGCAAGGTCGCGAGCTCCGGCGGATTGGCACGGGTGTCGACCACGGCAAAGGGCAAGCCCTGGCGCGCGAGGAAGCGCACCAGGGACATGCCGCTCTTGCCGAGGCCGACAACGATGCGAAAGTGGTCAGAAGCGATCAGGCTCATTGTTTCCTCAACGCAGTTTCAAGGTGGCAAGGCCGATCAGCACCAGAATCACGGTGATGATCCAGAAGCGCACAATGACGCGCGGCTCGGGCCAGCCTTTGAGTTCGAAATGGTGATGAATCGGTGCCATGCGGAACACCCGCTTGCCGGTCAGCTTGAAGCTGGCGACCTGGATGATCACCGACAGGGTTTCCATCACGAACACCCCGCCCATGATGAACAGCACCACTTCCTGACGGACGATCACCGCGATGGTGCCCAGGGCCGCGCCCAGCGCCAGCGCGCCGACGTCGCCCATAAACACCTGGGCCGGGTAGGTGTTGAACCAGAGAAACCCCAGGCCCGCACCAACCAGCGCGGCGCAGAAGATAATCAGCTCGCCGGCCCCCGGCACATAGGGAATCAGCAGGTATTCAGAGAAATTCACGTTGCCCGACAGGTAGCAGAAGATCCCCAACGCGCCGCCAACCATGACGGTGGGCAGAATGGCCAGGCCGTCGAGGCCGTCGGTGAGGTTTACCGCATTGCTCGAACCGACGATCACGAAGTAGGTCAGCACCACGAAGCCCAGACCCAGCTCGACGCTGAAGTCCTTGAGTATTGGCAGGATCAGGGTGGTTTCCACCGGGCTCTGTGCGGTCATAAAAAGGAACAGCGCCGCGCCGAGACCAAACACCGATTGCCAGAAGTACTTCCAGCGACTCGGCAGGCCCTTGGAGTTCTTCTCGATCACCTTGCGGTAGTCGTCGACCCAGCCCACGGCCCCGAACAGCAGGGTCACGGCCAGCACCACCCAGACGTAGCGATTGCTCAGGTCCGCCCAGAGCAGGGTGCTGACGGTAATCGCGGAGAGGATCAGCGCGCCGCCCATGGTCGGCGTGCCCTTTTTCGACAGGTGCGACTGCGGGCCGTCGTTGCGCACCGACTGGCCGATCTGGCGGATCTGCAGGGTGCGGATCATCCAGGGCCCCAGCCACAACGACAGCGCCAGCGCGGTGAGCACACCGAGAATGCCGCGCAGGGTCAGGTACTGAAAGACCGCGAAGCCTTTGTGGAACTGTTGCAGGTATTCGGCCAGCAGCAGCAGCATTAGTGACTCTCCCCGGATGTGCCACAGAGCGCCGCCACGACATTTTCCATCGCGGCACTGCGTGAACCTTTGATTAGAAGGGTGGTGTCGCCCGACTCGCCGGCAAGGGCGGCGATCAGACTGGCCTGGTCGGCGAAGTGCCGGCCCTGGGCCCCGAATTCGGCAACGGCATGGGCCATCAGCGGGCCCACTGCATAGAGTGCGGAGACCTTGCCGGCGGCATAGCGGCCCACTTCCCGGTGGCCCTGTTCGGCCCAGTCACCCAGCTCGCCCATATCGCCGAGGACCAGCACGGTGCGCCCGGAAAAACCGGCGAGGATATCCACCGCGGCGCAGATCGACGCGGGGTTGGCGTTGTAGCTGTCGTCGATCACCCGCATGCCGTTGGGTGCGAGTTGCGCCACTGCGCGGCCCTTGACCGGCTGCAGGTTTTCCAGACCGGTCTTGATATCCACCAGTGGCACGCTCAGGGCCGCGGCAGCCGCAGCAGCGGCCAGGGCGTTGGCTACATTGTGTTCGCCGAGCAGATTTAGCTGAACCACCGCCTGGCCCTGACGGCAATGCAGGGTAAAGGCCGAGCAGCCGCGGGCATCGCGCTGCAGATCGCTGGCGTGAAAATCCGCCGCCGACTTGAGCAGGGAAAAACTGCTGACGGCACGCCCCTTGGCGCGCTGCTGCCAGGTGGCAAAGGCCGGATCGTCCAGGTTGAGCACGGCCACACCGCTGTCGCTCAGGCCTTCGAGAATCTCGCCCTTGGCCTGGACGATCTTCTCCGGGCCGCCGAACTCGCCGACATGGGCACTGCCGGCATTGGTGATAATGACCACCTGGGGCTGGGTCAGGCCGACGGTGTAGGCGATCTCGCCGACATGGTTAGCGCCCAGCTCGATCACCGCCGCGACATGCTCGGCAGCCAGTTCCAGCAGGGTCAGAGGCACCCCAAGTTCATTGTTGAGATTGCCACGGGTGGCCAACACCGGCCCGCGCAGGCCAACCCGCAGGATGCTGGCGAGCATTTCCTTGACCGTGGTCTTGCCACTGGAACCGGTAATCGCCACCACCGGGCCACCGAAGGCGCGACGCTTGAGTGCGCCCAGCTGGCCCAGGGCCAGGCGGGTATCGCTCACCAGCAGTTGCGGCAAGGGCGAGCCGGCGACTTCGCGCTCGACCAGTGCAGCCACCGCGCCCTTGGCGGCGACCTCGGCCAGGTAATCATGGCCGTCGAAGCGCGGCCCGCTCAGGGCAACAAACAACTGCCCGGGGCGAATCGCCCGGCTGTCACTGCTGACGGCATCGAAAGCACAATCGCGGCCGATCAGGCGCGCACTCAGGGCCGCGGCCACTTCGCTCAAACGCAGAGCCTTAAGCATGGGCCACCTCCCAAACGGCCAGGGCCTTGCCGGCTTCGATCAGATCGGAGAACGGCTGACGCTCGCCGTTAATTTCCTGGTGGTCCTCATGCCCCTTGCCGGCCAGCACCAGCACGTCGTCGGCACTGGCAGCCGCGACCAGCTGGGCGATGGCCTGGCCACGACCATGAACAAACTGCACCGCCTCGGGGTTAGCAAAGCCGGCACGAATATCGTTGAAGATCTGCTCGGGAGCCTCGCTGCGCGGGTTGTCGTCGGTCACCAGCACGCCATCGGCCAGGCGCTCGACCACGGCGGCCATCAGCGGACGCTTGCCACGGTCACGGTCGCCGCCGCAGCCGAACAGGCACAGCAGGCGGCCTTTGACATGCGGGCGAAGAGCTTCGAGGACCTTCTCCAGAGCATCCGGGGTGTGGGCGTAATCGACCACCAACAATGGCTGCTTGACCCCACCCAAACGCTGCATGCGACCAACCGGTCCCTGCAACTGCGGCAGCAGCTTGAGAATTTCGTCCAGCGCGTAATCCATACCGAGCAGCGCACCGACCACCGCCAGCAGGTTGCTCAGGTTGAAACGACCGAGTAGGGAGCTGCGCAGGTGGCCTTCGCCGCGCGGGGTGACCAGAGTGGCGCGCACGCCCTGCTCATCGAAACGAATATCGCGGCAATACAGGTAGGCCGCAGGATTTTCCAGGCTGTAGCCGATCAGGCGCGAGGGATGCTCGGCCTCTGCCAGCTCGCGGCCAAAGGCATCATCCAGGTTGAGCACCCGGCAGCGCAGCCCCGACCAGGCGAACAGGGCAGCCTTGGCCTCGCCATAGGCCTGCATCGAACCGTGATAATCCAGATGGTCGCGGGACAGGTTGGTAAACACCGCCACATCGAAGGCCAGGGCCGCGACCCGGCCCTGGTGCAGGCCATGGGAAGACACTTCCATGGCCACGGCGCGCGCGCCGGCATTCTTCATATCGGCCAGGGTCGCCTGCACACCGATCGGATCCGGAGTGGTGTGGCGACCCAGAGCCAGGGCGTTATAGAAGCCGTTACCTAGGGTGCCAACGATGCCGCAACGCTCGCCGAGCAGATCCAGGGCCTGGGCCAACAACTGGCTGACACTGGTTTTGCCGTTGGTGCCGGTGATACCGATCAGATGCAGACCACGGCTCGGCTCACCATAAAAGCGCCCGGCGATGGCCGACAGCTGCCCCGCCAGGCCCTTGAGCGCCACCAGCTCGGCGCTATGGGCGGTCATCGGCAACGCGCCCTCGGCCTCATAGGCCACCGCAGCGGCCCCACGGGCGATGGCGTCGGCGATATGCACGCGGCCATCCTGCTGGGTGCCGGGCACGGCAAGAAACAGATCGCCCGGACGCACCTTGCGGCTGTCCAGGGTCAATTCGCGGATCAGCGCCGAACTGGCGGCTTCCGGCAACAACTGATTGAGGGGCATGGGCATCAGATACGCCCTCCTTTAAGGGGATCAACGGCCGCGGTTTCAACTTTTGCCGGCTCGGCTGGCGGCAGGTTATCCGGGGCGACGTTCATCAGACGCAGCGCACCGGCCATGACCTTGCCAAACACCGGGGCAGAGACCAGACCACCGTAATAACCACCCTGACTTGGCTCATCGATCACAATGGCCACCGCAATACGCGGGTCACTGACCGGACCAAAACCGGCAAAGAGCGAGCGATACGCATTGTCTCGGTAGCCACGACTACCCACTGAAACCTTGCGCGCAGTGCCACTCTTGCCAGCGACGTGGTAGCCCGGCACCTTGGCGCGATAAACGCCACCCGGCGCTTCAATGACCTGCTGCAACATGCCCTGGATGACCACCGCAATGTCTTCAGGAATCACCTGAACGGAGTCCGGCTTACGGTCAATGCGCGCCAGTGAAAGATTTGTGCTGCGGCCATTATTGGCGAGTACCGAATAGGCATGGGCAAGCTGTACAGCGGTGACTGACAAGCCATAGCCATACGACAACGTAGCCGTTTCGGCCTTGCGCCATTCGCGGTAGTTCGGCAGGTTGCCAACGCGCTCACCTGGGAAACCGAGCCCAGTATCCTGACCCAGGCCAACCTGCTGCATGACTTCGTAAATCGACTGGCCACCGATATCAAATGCAATTTTACTCATGCCGACGTTGCTCGACTTGATCAAAATATCGGTGAGGCTAAGCGGGCCACTGCTGCGCGACACGTCGCGAATGGTGTACTTACCGATCTGCAAGGTGCCCGGGTAGACATCGACCGTGTCCGACGACTTCCAACGGCCACTTTCCAGCGCGGCGCTCATGGAGAACGGCTTCATGGTCGAGCCGGGCTCGAACACATCAATCATCGCCCTGTTACGCATCGCTGCGGGCTGCAGATTACGGCGATTATTCGGGTTGTAGGTCGGCTGATTGACCATTGCCAGGACTTCACCGGTGCGCACATCAACCATGACCAGGCTACCGGCCTTAGCGCCAAACTCGAGCAGCGCATTACGCAGTTCACGGTGCGCGAGGTATTGCAGGCGCAGGTCAATCGACAATGCCAAGGCCTTACCGGCCTTGGCATTCTGTGCCACCTGGACGTCTTTGATCAGCCGGCCGCGCCTGTCCTTGAGCACTTGCCGCTTGCCGGGAACACCGGCCAGCCAATCATCAAAAGCCAACTCCATCCCTTCACGGCCGCGGTCATCAATATCGGTAAACCCCACCACATGAGCGGCGACCTCGCCTGCCGGGTAGAAACGACGAAACTCTTCAATGCCATATACGCCCGGCACTTTCATATCGAGAATGCGCCGACCCTGCTCAGGCGTCAGCCCGCGCACCAGGTACATAAATTCGCGCTCGGCATTGGCCTGCAAACGCGCACTGAAAGCCTTGGTCTCCTGACCCAGAGCTGCCGCCAGGATCGGCCACTGGGCCTTGCCATTCTGCAGCTCTTTGCCGTTGGCCCACAGGGTGGTCACCGGGGTGCTGACGGCCAGGGGCTCGCCATTGCGATCGGTGATCAGGCCGCGGTGCGCCGGAATCGGTATATGGCGCACGCTGCGAGCATCGCCATGGGCCTGCAGGAAGCTCTGGTCGAACACCTGCAGATCGACGATGCGCCAGGCAATGGCACCGACCATCAAGGCCAGCACCAGCAGTACCAGGCGGAAGCGCCAAGGGTAGAGTGCACCTTCGAGCCGGATCATGGAGCCACCATGCGCACTTCGGCGGCATCCGGGATGCGCATGCCGAGGCGTTCGGAGGCCAGGGCCTCGATCCGATTGTGGGCAGTCCAGGTGCTCTGTTCGAGGATCAACCGCCCCCACTCCGCCTGCGCCTTGTCGCGCACGCTGAGTTCGGCATACAGGTCGTTGAGCAGCTGGCGATTCCAGTGGGCGCTGTAGGACACCGCCACGGCCGAGACCAGTACGCAGAGGAACAGCACCAGCATCAGCAGGCTGCCGCCGGGCAATGGCTTGGCGAAGATCGCGCTCATCGCATTTTCTCCGCAATGCGCATAACGGCACTGCGCGAACGCGGATTGGCTTTCTGCTCGGCTTCCGAGGCGAACTGCGCCTTGCCGATCAGTTTCAGGCGCGGCTCAAAGGCCTTCGGAATGATCGGCAGGTCGCGCGGCAACTTGTCCTGTTCGCCCTTGGCATGCTTGCGCATAAAGAGTTTGACGATGCGATCTTCCAGGGAATGGAAGCTGATCACCACCAGCCGCCCACCCACTTCGAGGGCTTCCAGGGCGGCATCCAGGCCGACTTCAAGGTCGCCGAGCTCGTTGTTGACAAAGATGCGCAGGCCCTGGAAGGCACGGGTGGCCGGATTCTTGCCTTTTTCCCAGGCCGGATTGGCCACGGTCAGTACCTGGGCCAGGTCAGCGGTACGCTCGAACGGCTGCTCGGCGCGGCGCAGCACCACCGCACGGGCCATGCGTTTGGCGAAGCGCTCTTCACCGTATTCCTTGAAGACCCGAGCAATTTCCTCTTCGGTCGCGCTGGCAATAAACTGCGCGGCACTGACACCCGCATCCGGGTTCATGCGCATATCCAGCGGGCCATCGTTCATAAAGCTGAAGCCGCGTTCGGCATCATCGAGCTGCGGCGAGGACACGCCGAGGTCGAGCAGGATGCCGCTGACCTTGCCGGCCAGGCCGCGGACAGCAACCTCTTCACCTAGTTCCGCAAAACTGCGCTGCACAACGACAAAGCGGCCGTCTTCGGCCGCCAGCGCATTCCCCGTCGCAATCGCCAGGGGATCCTTGTCGAACCCCAGCAGGCGGCCGTCAGGGCCCAGCCTCTCGAGAATCAGCCGACTGTGCCCGCCGCGGCCGAAGGTGCCATCCAGGTAGCAGCCGTCCGCACGCACAGCCAGCCCCTCGACCGCCTCGTCGAGTAGCACTGTTATATGGCGAAAGCTGCTGGACATAGTCACAGGATCAGGTCCCGTAGTTCGTCGGACAGAGCACCCGGTTGCTTGATGGCGGCCAGATCGGCATCCGCCACGGCATTCCAGGCATCCTCATCCCACAATTGAAATTTATTGAGCTGACCCACCAGCATTGCGCGCTTATCCAGCTTGGCGTACTCGCGCAGCCGCGGCGGCACCAGGAAACGACCACTGGCATCCAGCTCCAGGTCAACCGCATTACCGATCAGCAGACGCTGCAAACGACGATTCTCCTCGCGAAAGGACGCCAGCTCACGCAGTTTGGCTTCGATCAGTTCCCACTCGGCCAGGGGGTAGACACACAGACAGGGGTCGATGGCATCGATGGTGACGATAAGCTGGCCGGCACAACGCGAGACGAGCTCATCCCGATACCGACTTGGCATCGCGAGGCGCCCTTTGGCGTCGAGACTGATGGCGTTAGCTCCGCGAAACACGACCGCGCTTCCCCTTTAATTAGCTGTCCATGCCCAAAAAAACCCACTTCATGCCACTTCTTGCCACTCGCGCACACTATAGGAACGCACGCCCCCCACCGTCAAGGCGCGCCCAGCGGGAAAAACCCTTATAGAACGGAGATTTAGCGAAACAAAGAGAGAAAGAAACAGCAGAGGGTCAGACAATCGACACACTAAAACGAGCCCGCGCAGGAAGCTGCACTTCAAACTTAAAGTGATTTGTTAAGAGTAAGATTTTTTCGGTCTTAGAAAGCGGGGAATGAAAGTGAAGCGGATCAATGGAGAAAGGTGGAGAGTCGATCTGTAAGCCGGGTTCTGTCGAGGACAGTCATTCCTCTACGACGTACATCACTGCACGCCTTTAGCAACCTACCCGGTTCCAGC
>C687J35021_10001640_pt1 | contig 16794 bp, 10 predicted proteins | sample RifCSPhighO2_12_FD_35021 | JGI IMG/M metagenome (IMG submission 35021)
TGATCAAGGTTAGAAATATTATATTTCAAAATAATGTTTGTGTTATAGATGACAAAATCAGTGAAAAATATTTACCTCTTGTATTAAATAAAATAATTTATTATATTGATTACCCAGAGACTGGCGCGTTTGTATACTTTTTGCAACAATTAGAACAAGTCAATTTTGAACAACCAAATGATACCTTTATTAAAAGATTAGTTGATATATTTGATCTGACTGTAAATCACCTCCAAATATATAATTCTTTCAAAGTGTTGTTATTGATGTATGAATGTTACAAATTAACCGAATATCGAAAATGTGCTACAGAGCTTGTACAAAATTTTCAAGATAAAATCATTAGAAATAACGACGATTTATCAGGTATTTATAATTCCGTAAATATTTTATTACAAAGCAGACACAGTGAAATAAGATTATTAGCCTATAAACTTATTCTTGTAATAATATATGATAACGAATCTTACCAGGTAAACGATCAGATCAGGGAAGTTTTTTATCATTCTTTATTAGAACGAATTACTGATACAGATATTAGTAATCGAAAATGGGTTGCTACTGCATTATCTTATTTTGATTTCGATATAAATATAATTAGTTCACAGCTATTAAGTTGTTACGTTGAAGAATTATTGAACGAATCAAATTCTTGTAGTAGAATTGGTATTGCTGGATTATATAATATGTCCTTTCATCAACCGTTTATTCTTTCGGAATCTTCTTTATTTAAATTGGTAGATTTATGTATTAAAGAAAACTCTCCGTGCTTCTATTTAAGAGGTGAAGTATTAGTTATTCTGACCATGCAAATAGAACAAACTAACAACCCTTTGCCTGATGAAATTATGGAAATATGTCTGAATGTTTCTAATGTTGAAGAGTCTACAGAATCAGCTATTGATTTATGTCGACTCATCAGAAGAAATTATGAGAATCATAAAGATGTGGAATCAATACCTAATAATCTTCTACCTCGAATTTTTAAATATTTCAAAATAAATGATGTGATATTTATAGCCTATGAGGTTTTGGGGATATTATATCATAGATGTAACGACGAATTGCAACATAAAATAAAAGTTGAGCTTTTGAGACAATTAAAATTATGTGCTAGAACTACGGACAAAACTATGAAGGAAAATATAACTCAAATAGTAAATTATTCTATTGGTTCCGGAAAAGTAAAGACTGAAATATTATCAATGTTGAACACAGATGAAATATTAGATTTATCCGATGAATCACCTGATTTAATATCCCAGGGAAAAGATTTACCTATTTTGCTAAACGAACTTAATCAAATGAATCAAGACAACCCTCGGATTATTCAGTTAATAAATGAACAACAACTTCAAGGTGATTTAATAGCCATCCAAATGGCTATGAACAATGATTGTAAATATTTTCCTAGAAATAAACCAATTAAAGAGTGGCAAATATTAGATTGTAGAGAATGGGCAACAAATCAAAATAAAGAATATTTCCACCAGGCAAATAATTTATATGAAATAATAGCTATAATAGTAAGAGCTAGTGTTTTACATTCAGGACAAACCCCTCGAGATATTCAATTAATTACTTTGTTAATTCTATTAAAATCTCAAGGATGTTTAGCTGAAGTAAAAACGGGCGAAGGAAAGACTAAAATAGTTTCTATGTTTGCAGCCATAAAAGCTTTACAATTTGACTATATAGATATTGTATCTAGCTCTACAATCTTGGCTCGAAGAGATGCACATGAAATGCAAGGTTTTTATACTATTTTAAATTTAACATCAGCTGATAACATTGACGGTCATTTTCATGATGGTAAATTAGCTCGGTCTTGTTATTCGGCTAATATAGTTTATGGAGACACCAACGAATATCAATGGGATATGGTACGACAAATTATGGGATATAAAATTACTCGCGGTAATAGACCATTCAATCTTTTATTTTTCGACGAAGTTGATAGTTTGTTGGTAGATCGTTCAGAACATTCAGCTATGATCTCTAAAGGATATCCTGGATTAGAATATATTAAACATTTAATGGTAGCGATTTGGCATATGACGGTTCGGATCGCTCAATCGATACAAGCTAAAGATGAAAAATGGATTTATAAATTAGATAACAAAGATATTGAGGTTCATGACATATATTATTTTGTCAAAAATTTACTTGTTAGATATATCTCTAGCCTACTAGAAGATAATAAATCGACTATATTAATTCCTAAACATCTTAAAAATTTCGTATTGGGTGATATAGAAAGATTAGCTGAAGATGCCGTTTATGCTTACTATTCATATAAACTTAATAAACATTATGTAATCGCAAACAAAGACGGAAACACTAGCCAAATCAATCCAGTAGATAATAATCTGACAGGAGAAATACATGATAATATGCGTTGGATTTATATGACTAGTTATTTAGAACTTAAACATGGATTAAAATTGGAAGCGCCTCGATTGATGGGTAATTATATGTCTACTCCCGGTCTTTGTAGACTTTATGGTAATAAAATATTTGGTCTAACTGGTACATTGGGCGGATCTGATACCCAAACGTTATTTAAGGAAATATACAACGTAGATTTAGTTTTTATACCAACTTATAAACCCAAACGTTTTACTGAATATGAAGGTGTTGTGACACCATGTAAAAAATATTGGTTACAAGAAATAATAACCAAAGTTAAAGAAGAAACTAGTAAAAATCGTCCAGTATTGGTTATAGCTGCTAGTATCGACGATGTGTCATTTTTAGAGGAAAGACTCATCGAATCCGGATTTAGTTCTAATAAAATAATAAGATTTTCTCGAAATGATACTGAAGAAATTAATACTCCCGATCAGGATGTTCAAGCTGGACACGTTATTATGGCTACATTGATAGCTGGTAGAGGAATAGATTGGTCTTTTGCCAAACATCAAGAAAACTTAATAGAAAGATCTGGCGGTATGCATGTCATAGTCACTTCTTTACCATCCAATCTAAGAGTAGAACATCAAATCTTTGGCCGAACAGCTCGAAAAGGAAATAGTGGTTCAGCTCAGTTGATTCTTAATAGAGAAAATCTAACTCAAGATATCGAAATAGAATATATAAACAACATCGGAAAAATTAAGATTTGGCGTGACGAAATAGAGGCTGTTAGAGTACATAAAATTAAAACTCAAAGTATTCACTTAGCTCTATTGAAAGATGAATTATATAATAAATTTCGACAGGTAACTGCTAAATTCTCTGGTCAAAATGAGTTGATTGAAAGTATGGAAGAACAGTGGGCATTTTGGTTACAAGATATATGTAGAAAATATGAAAGACAGTTTAACTCGGAGTCATTACATAATATAAGAAACGAGTTTGAACAATTTATTCAAACCATTCACAACGATCCAGATATTATTAGTAAAAATCCACAAAGACAAATTAAACGAGGTCATATACTCAGTTTTGGAACTAAAGGTGTGGCTCCGTGTTTCTTGTCTGGTATTGAAGCTTTCACTAAAGCTATTAACAATGATCCGATAATAGCAGTACAAGCTTATTACAATCGCGCCGAAAGTTATATTTTTCAAAAGGGAAATGGTTACATCGATAGGGTATTATCCGATTTGAAATCTGCTAAGCTTAATTTAGAAGATCATATCATTCCTCAATTGTATTCAGTTATAGTAATAAATAATTTAAACCCCCTTACTAATAACGGACTGGATAATAATTTTACTAGACAAATCTTGTGTAAGGTTGAGTTATTAAAAATGGAAATAAAAAATATCGATCAAAATATTCAGATTATCATCCAATCACAACGCCAAGCGAGAAAGAAAAAGCAAAAAGTAGATTTTGAAGTGTGCGGTTATCAAGATTTACAAGATTTATTTCCTGACCCATCTACTATACCAATTGATGAAATTCGAGAATTACATTCTACTGGACTTAATCATTTGTTTTATTTAGCACCTCATTTCCGCAAAAGAAAAAATAAAGGCGGATTTTGGGGCGGTTTATGCGTGGCTTTCTTAGGAGTATTACAAATAGTAGTTGGAGTATGCGTTTCTTTTACAGCTCCTAATATCGGTTCTATGTTAATACAAGAAGGTATTAATGATTTAATGATTGCAGCTCGAGCTTTAATTACCGGTGAGTTCAATTGGAATACATATTTAGCAAACAAGATAGCTAGTGTTTCTATCAGTGTTATATCGATGGGGTTGGAAATGCTTAAAAATAACGCTGGATTAGAAATGGCTAGTGAAGCTGCTAAAGGACAATCTGCTTTAAATAATCTGACTACTAGACAATTAAATCATCAAAAAGTATTGGAACTGGCTAAGAAACAAGTCGTCGAACGTTTAATTGATACTGGAATTCGTGAAACTTTTAATTTTGCAGTTGATAAACTTACTACAGTGGCTATGGATAAATTTTCTGATGGTATAGAAGATTTAGTAGTTAAACGATTAAAAGACAAACTGAATGAATCAGAAATACTAGATATAATATTCCAAACAGATACAAATAATGGAAACAGAGTTATACAGGAACAATTAAACAGTTTGGTGAATAAATCTATTCAAATCAAATCAAATTTAGTTCGTAATACTGCTACTAACATAATCAAGGGCGTATTGGCTAATCAAGATAGTAAGTTACGATCAGTATTAAAGATAACTGATATGGGGTTAGCAGTTGATAAGATTTTATATTTAACTGATGATTTTTGTCAACGACTTAAAACTCAATTGGTCTATTTAAAACATCAAATGTCTAATTCAGTAATAAATATTGATAAGTCTATTATTAACCCTATGAAAAATAGTTTCTATGCTACTACTGCTAATAGACTCACTCAAATAATCATATCTACGGCTAAAGGTCAAATTATTAATCCTACAATTAATATGGCTATGGATCAACATATACAAAATATTAGTAATTTGGTCAAAAATACGGCATTACAGCCAACTAATGTTGAATCATCCGTATTTGATACGGATAAAGAATCGAGTATAGCTTGTTCTTCTGGTACAAATATTAATGTAAAGACTTATTTATTGGATAAACAGTCCGATATGCAAAACAGAATGTTACAAGAAGCTTTTGGTAAAACTATAAAAACCGATGGACAAGAAAAGACACTTCATATAGACACTGTAAATAAACCATCAATTATTAATTCAAAGAAAGAGAACATAAAGAATTTGGTAGTTGGTAAAAGTATTAATTCAAATAAACCGTTAGCTGATGATCGGTCAATAGTTACTAAAATTATGAGTAGTGGGCAAATATTAATTAATGATCGATACGGACAAGCTATTAATAAAGGGATTAAATCGGGCATCTCAGGATTAATTAATACTGTTTTGCATCCTATTGACGAAGTAATAATGCCTGTTATAGAGTTGATACATGATACAACTGTCGTAATGGGTGCACAATCCCCAACTCAAGAAGATTTTGCAATATTACAAAGTATAATTAAACAAAATCCTGAAATATATCGACAGGCAGTTAACAGATTAACTTTACGAGGAGAAAATATTAAACAAGCCTATTTAAATTTCTTAAAATTGTCTGGACCGCAGCGAGCTGAAATATTAGCTGAAATAGCCACTGGTATCGCAGTTCCAGGATATGCTATTAAAGGTATTAAAGCTGTTTCAAATTATAAACAATTTGGTATGATCCATAAATTGCCCGAATTTCATAATATCAGAAATTCTCTTCCTTTTGTATCTGATATTCAATATTTTGACCACAGTTTAATATCAAGTATCAAAGGGGAGAAAAAATTAGTATATGTTATTACAAAAAACGAGGGATTGTCTGTTGGACCACATTCTTATTTTCCTTCTGCTAAAATAGATCAAGGAGTTAAAGAAATAAAACTTAACCATCCGCAATTGGCTAATAATAAACCAGTTCAGGCTGCGGGAGAAATCTTTGTTAAAAACGGAGAGATTAAGTTGATCAATATTAGCTCAGGGCATTATATTCCGAAAGGTAATCATTTAGAGAATTTCGTTGTTGATACCTTCCGGCGGAACAACTTCCAAATAGAAAATAATATCTTTAGGTTTCCAGAGAAAGTGAGATCATCCAACCCTATAGTAACACAAGAGAGAATTGGATTATTACCTAAAAGTACTGAATCTATTCCCGGTATATTTTTACAGTCTTCTTCTGATAAATATTAACTTTATTTCGCTTGTTTGTTCATACTTCGTTTAAATAAACGAAGTATTTTAAGAGAATAATTGTTCTGGTATTTTAGTTATATTAATTTTATGTTTACCTGTTGATCTTACAGATAAACTGCGTAATGAAGGGAAATAATTATTTAATAAATCTTCAATTTCTGCATATCTTTCATGAGAAGTCTGGTATAAAATACTGTGGTTAGATCTAGTAACGATGTGTGGAATGGCTCCATATAATAACAAAATTTTAACTATTTCTAAATATCCATCCAAAGAAGCGGTTAGCAAAGGTGTTTGATTAAATGTGTTAGAAATATTTGGATCGGCACCGTTTAATAATAGAATTTTAACCACTTCTAAATGTCCATTACGAGAAGCCCAATATAAAGAAGTTAACCTTCTATAGTTGGGATCGGCACCGTTTAATAATAGAATTTTAACTATTTCCAAGTATCCCCTACTGGAAGATACTTGTAAAGGAGTTCGTCCATACTCAAGGATATTTGGCTTATATCCTTGAGATAATAGTTCCTTAACACGTTCTAAATCTCCTTTGATAGAAGCATCAAATAAGGGTGAACTCATACTTCGTTTATTTAGACGAAGTATTTTTTCTCTGTTAGGAGAATAATCGTTCTGGTATTTTAGATATGTTAATTTTATTCTGGGTCATACATTTTGTAGATAATGATAGAAGAGTTGGAAAATACGTCTCTAATAATTGAATAGTATTAGATCTATTATTAATACGAGCTAGATATAATGGAGTTTTCTCACCGATATTTGGATCCGCCCCGAATAATAATAACTGTTTACTTATGTCGAAATTATTACCGGCACAAGATATGCCTAACATCGTCATACCAAAAAGATCGATAGTATTTAAATTTATCCCGCCGGTTGAAGCTGTAAGTAATTCAATTACTATTTCTGAAAATCCAAATGAAACAGCGTAATATAAAGCAGATCTATTCTTACTATCAGTAATATTCGGATCTGATAAATGCGATAGTAATATTTTAACCATTTCTAAGTCTCTAAATCTAACAGCATAATGTAATGGAGTTTCTCCACATTTATCAGAAATATTCGGATCTACTCCGTTACCAGGAGCATTAAGTAGTGCTTCTATTATCTGGATGTGTCTAGCAAAACAAGCTAGATGCAAAGCAGTTCTGCCTAGTTTATTCTGTTTATTAAAATCTCCACCTTCGGATAATAATCTCTTGATAGTTTCTAAGTCTCTTTCATGCGAAGCTTCCCATAAATCCATTTTAATAAGGAAATAATTGTCTGGGTACCTTCGTAATATCAATTTTATGTTTCTTAATACATCGGGTACTTAGACTTTGTAATGTAGGAAAATAATCTTCCAGTTCTATGATAACATAAGAATGCTGTTTTCGCCAAGCATAATCTAAAGCATTCATATTTGCACCATCAACAATATTTGGGTCTGCTCCACCCGCTAATAGCATTCTAATTTCTGCTAAATTTCCTCTATTAGCTGCCCAAGTTAAAGGAGTACCATTAGCATTATCGGGAATATTCGGATCTGCTCCACAACCCGGAGCGAGTAACAATTCTTTGACATATTTATCATATCCGTAATATGAAGCCAAATGTAATGGAGTCGTACCTACGGCATTTCCAATATTTGGATCTACTCTAATATTAGAACCCTTCAGTAATTCCTTTAGAGTATTTAAATATTTATCGAAAAAGTTACCAAATTCATCAAATCCCATACCCCAATCTTCGTGTGCAGATATACAAATTTGATATAAGGCAGTTTTATGATCATGGTTGAGTATATTTGGATCACATTCGGGTACTGTTAATAATTCTCTAACAATATCCGTATATCCGTATTCACAAGCTACATATAAAGGACTTTCGTTATTATCATCGACAATATTTATGAGAGCTCTTCCTTCAGGGTTGGAAAGTATTTCCTTGACAACATCTAAATGTTCATAACTACAAGCCGTAAGTAAACACGACGCATTTAAACCGCCAAGGATAGCTAAATTTGCCCCATTTGATATTAATAATTTAACAATATCCAAACGTCCAGAACAGCATGCGTTTATTAAAGCCGTATCTCCATTTCGACCAATATAATTGGGATCTGCCCCTTCGTGTAATAATTTTTCAACTGCCTCAAGCAAAGCATCACCCGATACGTCGTTCATAATTCGTTTAATTAAACGAATTAAATTTCTCCGGTTGGTATTTTAGATATATTAATTTTATTACTATTGATAGTTTTCAAAGATAGGGTTCGTAATGAGGGAAAATGATTCTTTAAGATGTTGTCAATATCAGAATGTATAGGTTCAACATTAGGACCAAGATTATTAACATCCGCTCCAAACGTTAACAGTAACTTGGTAATCTTTAAAGATTTCTTTAAAGAAGTTCGATTTGAGTTAGAATCCATCTTATATTTATAAAGATTTGCATACAAGGGCGCTTTGTTTCCAATATTTGGATCGGCTCCACCCACGATAAGTAATTCTTTAACAGTTTTTACCCGTTGATTAAAACAAGCTATACCTAGAGGTGTTGCTCCTATATTATCTTGAATATTTAAAGTTGCTAATCCTCCTTCGGTAGCGAGTAATTCTTTAACCATATCTGGAGTTTTCTGAGAACAAGCTAATTGTAAAGGTGTTTGTCCTAAACTATTAGCAATTCGTGGATCTGCTTCGTTTCCTGGAGCTGATAATAATTTCTTCACAATTTCTAAATATCCCCAAAAACAAGCAGCTATTAAAGGTGTGTTGCCTCTATTATTGGTAATATTCGTGTTTGCACCTTTCGATAATAATTCTTCGAGCATCTCCATGCGTCCATCAAACGCAGCCCAATATAATGAAGTTGATCCGTCTGTATCCTGGGTATTCGGATCCGCACCTTCCGATAAAAGAGTTTTAACTAAAATTAGTTTTCCCTCTTTAGCTGCTCTAATTAATCTTTGATCCATTTTTTAAGGAAAAAAAATTAGGTATATATTCCGTATTTATTTTGAAAGTTAAGTGTCGAGAAATAAAGCTCTTGGTATCTTCGTAATATCAATTTTACATTTCCTAACCAATCTAAGACATAAAATTTTGAGGGGAGGGAAGTAATTAAATTTAGCAACTCCCGCACAAGGAGTAGCTCCTCCCTTTAATAATTTAATTTCTACCTCTCTACTTCCGAATGAACTGGTAGCATAAAATAAGGGAGTCTTATTTCTATTATCCGTAATATCTGGATCGGCTCCTCCGATTAATAATTCTTCGGTAAGTTGTTCATAATCACTCTTACAATATCCATTTAGAGCACATTCATGAAGCATCGTATGGCCTTTATCATCAACAATGTTAGGATCTGCACCGTATGTTATTAGATTTTGACATATTTTTGGAATATCACCATCGTAGTAATCGTGTAAAATGCAACAATCGTCATTTATGATAGATTTAATGAAAGCGAATAAAGCGTTCCATCCGTTATTTGCGATAATATTCGGATCTGCACCTTTTTCTAATAAAAGATCTATCACAATTTTATAGTATCTGGATGAGGTTTCTACATTATAACAAATTCGATGCAAAGGAGTTTCTCCTTTACTATCGGTAACATTGAGATTTGCACCTTTATCTAAGAATTCTTTAATAATATCAAGATACATATCATCACATGCTAAATGTAAAGGGGTCTCGCCGTGGATATTGGGAGTGTTTATGCTTAACATCCCCGTAGGGGTATTAAGTATTTCCTTAACAATTCCTATATAATTTCTGTTACCATACATAGTTGGTTCTCCGTTATGATACATAGTTGAATCATCAAAATCTACCATACAGGCTAGATATAAAGGTGTTTCGTTAGAAACTGTTAATACATTTAAATCAGCCCCGTGAGATAATAACATTTTAACCGTTTCTAAGTTACCATTTTCACAAGCTATATGTAAAGGAGTCTCTTTATTAATATTAACCTCGTGTAAATTCGCACCTCCTAATATTAGTTTGTTAGCTAACTCTGAGTCACGCTTTCTACACGCTGTATGCAAAGGAGTATCTCCTTCTTCATAATCATCGTCATCCATCTTTTAATGTGTTGAATATTGAACATCGATATTTGATGTTCAATTGTAATTAATATTAATTTGTTTCAATGAGTGTTACGTACACTACGCGTGTTACGCGTAACGTCAAGCGTTCATTTTTTAAACAAAAGAATGAAACTAAAATAATGAATCTGGTATTTTTGTTACGTCGATTCGATGTTTCCTGATACTCCTCAAAGAACACATTTGTAACGACGGAAAATATTCTTCAAGTAATTTTGCTGCATCTAGATGTTCTGACATAAAAGCTAGAGTTATAGCAGAATTTCCATCATGACTCACAATATACGGATTTGCCCCGTATAATAACAACTCTTTAATTATTTCTAAATCTCCTTTGAATCCAGCCGAACGATATACAGGAGTTCGGCTTTTATCATCTGCTATATTTGGATCTGCTCCGGCGGTAAGCAATTCCTTGACTACTTCTAAAGCTCCTATAACACAAGCCCAGTATAAAGGGGTTTGATTCTTATCATTTGAAATATTCGGATCTGCTCCACCTGCGAGTAATGTTTTAACAATTTCTAATCGGTCATCTTCTATTTCAATAATTAGACGTAAAGGAGTCACGCCTTGATCATCTGAAATATTTGGGTTCGCACCTTTAGAAATTAATGCTTCAATCATTTCTAAATTTTGATTATAGCAGGCAATATATAAAGGAGTTTTGTTGTCGTAACCATAAGTATCTATAGTTTCTAATCCTTTCGGTGTATTAAGTAGTTCTTTGACGACATCTAAACTACCACTGCAACAAGCTAAGAATAAAGGTGTTCTACCCGAGATGTTCTTAATAGTTGGATCTGCCCCGTGGGCTAATAATTTCTTAACAACCTCTAAAAATCCATTATGAGAAGCTACTAATAATGGAGTTTCTTGACCAAGATTGAAAATATTTGGATCTGCACCGGCAGTAAGCAATTCTTCTACAATTTCTAAACGTCCATTATGAGAGGCCCACCATAAAAGAGTTTCTTCATCTTCATTTTGAGTATTCGGATCTGCTCCTGTCAATAAAAATTCCTTAATTAAATCTAAGTTTCCCTCTCTAGCAGCATCAATTATTATTCGATTCATCCTTTTATTTAAAAATATATTTTATGTTGTAGAGAATAATTCTTTCGGTATATTTCTAATATCAATTTTATGCTTTCTAATAAGATTTACCGATAGCTGTTGCAATGATGGAAAGTGGTGTTTCAATAATTTACTGACTTCATCGTTATATGCATAATTTAAGTCGGTATCTTCTGTCGGGAGTATAGATGGATCGGCGCCGTTCATTAATAATTCCTTAACAATCTTCGAACGACCATTGACAGCAGCCCAATATAAAGGAGTTCCATTAAGATTATCGACAATATTCGGGTCAGCTCCACCGCTTGGAGCACTAAGCAATTCTTTAACAAACTCCAATTCGTTTTCAAAAACGCCAATATGTAAGGGAGTTTGACCTTCTTTATTACGGATATTGACATCTATTTTGGATGAACCATATAATAACATTCGGATAATTTCTAAATTTGTAAAAATACAGCACACGTGCAAAAGAGAGTCACCTTTATAATCAACAGCGTTTAGATCGGATAAAGGTATTAATTCTTTGACAATTTCTAAGTATCCATACATAACAGCTATATGTAAAGATGTTGTACACTTTCCATTAGGTATAATACTAGGATTTACACCTAATTGTAATAATTCTCTAACTCTATCCAAATTTCCATGACAACAAGCAGTAAATAATTCTAGTTCCATAATTCGTTTAATTTAAATTAAACGATAAATATTTCACTGCTAAAGAATATTTTTAGAAAATTGTTATAAATGGCGGCGGCGGAAGTTATCATATGGATAACTGTAATTCTTGTATTTATAATATTATTTGGAACAATTATTTATCTTTTAAGTAGAGATTCGAATCCTCCGGAAGAAACTGATTCGACAGATCCTAAAATTAGTCCACCAATAGAGCCTCCAGATCCTACAGGATTTTTATATTCATGTGAAACAGATGCAGATTGTCAAGAAAACTTAGGGTGTGATACGTTCTGGGGTCAATGTAAAATGTCTAATAATAAATTATGTCATTCAAGCTTTGATTGCTTAACGGGTTCTTTTTGCAGTGGAGTATGTTTAGATAAGTCTTTTACTCCCAATGTTGTATCTGGTGATGCAAATGATCCTTGTCCTTGTCAACTTGGATTTGGTTGTACTAATAGTGTAAGTATTCCCGATAGAAAAGTATGTCTAAAATTTGAAGGTATTCCTTGCACTCAAGGAAAGGAGTGTATATCTGGTAAATGTAATACGTTATTTGAAATTCCTATATGTAGTGGACCTAGGCGAAACGGAGAATCTTGCGAAGCTTCCTCTCAATGTGACAGTCAAAATTGTTCCAAAGGATATTGTCAGAACCCCGGATTAATTACTGGTGAATTAAATAGCTTTTGCGCTTCCAATAATCCTCCTACTTGTAATTCTGGGTTAATTTGTTCGGTTGCAAATACATGTGTAGAAGCAACTAATGGGCTTCTTTATCCTTGTAATGAAGTTGTGGGTTGTCCAGCGTATTTTAGTTGTTATTATTTACCAGATGTTGATGCTAACGGAAAATATAAAGCTCCGGGTACATCTGGAGGATTTCAATTATGCAAACCTACGAATACCGATTCTTGTACCTGTTTATTCTCAACTGATGTTAATACAGCTTTACCTAATCCAAATCATCAATCCACTACCAATGCTTGTGTCTCATGGCAAGTACCTGTGACTGAAAGTGGAAATAAGGTGTGTAAAAGCAAAGCAAAAAATCCTTGTAGCGGCGGAATTACTAGTACCGTTAACGGAGGTTGTGCTAATGGAACTACATGCAATCATACTCCTGGATTTTATCGAATTGAGACGACTTTTTCCGGAGATGATAATTGTTATCCTTTACCAGGAGTTGTTGGAACAACTGATATAAGCTATGAAAAGATAGAGCTTCCTCCGTCTGTTATTCCTGCGAAGATTATTGGAACAACTATTAACTTTTCAGTTCCTAGAGACAGTAGTGGTAATATATCAATTGAAAATTGCAGCCAAATAAATAAAGGTGTAGATAAAGTTTATATTTTAACAACTACAGGTAAAACACCAAATCCATCTATACCAGATAATCAAACCGTTATTTGGGGATGGTCTTCTGCTTCGTCTCAAGCTGGATGGTCGCCAATTCTCACATATAAATTTACAGATAGAGTTGGAACTAGTTACCAATTCGTTAATGCTACAAGTACGACAATACTAGCTTCTAATGATAATTCAGAACGGTTATTAATTGCTGGTCTAATTCTAACAGGAAGCAATAAAGATAAAATGGCTATTTTATTGTATAATTTCGTTGATGGATCTATATTTCCATATATTACTATTAGTGGAATTCCTGTAAATGACAGTGGTGACGTTATTGATTTTGACGATTTATCAGCGACAGATGCGCAAAAACCAGGTAACTCGTTTGCATCTATTTTACTGATAAATACTGCGGCTGTCAAAATTTATTATAATGAAAAAGATGTTACATTTGTTGATCGGTCTCCTCGTATTCCAGAACCTAGTAAAAATCCTATTGAATTTCAATTAAACTATGGGTTAATCCAAGATCTAGATACTGGAGTATTTACATCATTTCCAGTTATGACTTGTATTACAGGCGATAATGGTAATAGATTTGTTAGGTTCTCTCAAGGATTAGGATATGACGTAATTAAGACATATGTAAATGTTAAATATCCTAGTCCTATGTATGGTAGTGCTTTCAGTTCTACAAATGTTAGAAGTTATTCTTTTGCTCAAGTAAATCCTCTTAAGTTTGGATTTCAGAATGGTATATTCTCAAGTTTTACAGATTCGGATCAAGTACCCACTATTTATACCTTTTCAACTGGTTCTTTATCTGCAATACCTGGTTATACTACTAATTCTGCTAAATTCCTAGCTACAACTGCTAATTTATACGTTTTTAGTTTATACAACTGTGCTTAAAAAGAATATTTAACATTAATAAAAATGAGCGGAAACGAATGCTTTGATAGTTCTGCAAGTTCATCGTCATCATCTCCATCTAGTGGAAAGACATTATATCTTGATCCTAATTCTATGAGTTCTGAAAATTCAGAGTGTCATCGCGGAAGTCGTTATAGTGCTGAAATTGTAACTGAACTTCCTTACGGTGCAATCCCAATTGGTCAATTTCAATCCCATTTTGGCTATCAGGGTGGTAATTATCCAGAACATCGACCTCGATCTCGATCTGTTGGAGCAAATAAATTAGATATACCTGTTATGATAGGATATCTTGTTGGAACTATCGGTGTAAATTCAGGTCGAAGTGATGGACTTATTATGATCATGGTACGACGACGTAATGATACCGTAACACTTGAATGGGAAACATTTAAAGGTCAATTAGCAGCCAATTCTATTAAATATCTCACTCTTAATGCAGCTATTGGAAATCTTCCTAAATTTGATGTACAAACCGCTGTTCGAATTGAATATAACGGAGTCGCTAGTTGGGGATATCTTTACATTAACCCAATATCGACTACCGAGAAATATCAGTTCCACTTCGACGTTGACGATAGTTTAAATGTTAAACAACACGATTCTGTTACTGTATATGGTGGTTCTGCGACATGGATTACTGAACCTTGTTAATTATTTGATTTAACAATCTTTTGGATTGTTAAAATAAAAAATCTATTAAATAATAAATGGCTGTTAATTATAGACTTGGATCAAACGCGTATGATCAAGATTTTGACTTCGTTGAAACGTACGTTCAGTTTGCTAATGGAACAATTACTGAAGATGGGTTAAAATCATTAAGACTGGGATATGTTTCATCTTTATATAAATATAAAGATAAAATAGTTCAATTCATTAACAATTATCCGTATGAAGTTCCTAGGTGGATGACCTATGATTATGCAACCTATAAAGCTCCAAAAGAATATAACGAAGACTTACGACGAGAAATGGGAATAACATCGGAATCTTCTTTTGATAAGGTTACCGAATTCATGGACCGAGCAATTGGATATAGTGAATATGTTAAAAATGTTATTCTTACAAAATATTTAAATGATAACATGGTTATTATCTCGGATGAGATTAGAGCAATTGAAGAAAATTTTGTAATTGAGCGCGTTCAGAGACTTACATTGTATATGTCTTCGTTATTTTGTTTAAATCAGCATCCTGAAAAAATGTTAGAAGAAACAAACTACTTGGGTAAATTTTATTGTTATTTAACTAATGATACTGGGTTATTCGGATTTAATACTTGGCTATATGCATATTGCAATGATGTTCATATAGTAGGCGTTCCTAGTCAAAATATGAGCTACGATTTCAACTTCAATGAATGTCCATTGAATTTTCAATTTCATGACTTACAACATATTGGTGAAATAGAAAAAACAATCAAAGATAAAGAAAATGTATCGAAACTTTATCATAAAATCATAGAAGATACTGAAACCACTTTGTTACAGAAAGAATTGTTAATAACATCATTATGGTTGCAGGTACATGAAGTTATATTCAATACAGGAACAATTTTAGATTTTTTCCATGATTCCAAAATTATTGAATCGTTTATCCCATATGCTAATAAATCAATAGATCTTCACGGAGAATATAGTCGTTTCAGATCTCTGATATTGGAACCCAGATTACTATCTTTGTTTGAACACGAAATCGTAAACGTAGCTGACGCGGCTCAACAAGCCTGGATTATCAGTACAGATATCGTGAAGCCTTCTTATGGTAATCTCAATGAGTATTCTCGATTATGTGATGATGAAAAATTAATCAGAGAACGAATCGTAGGAAATCGAACATCTAGATATATATCGGATTTGGAAACACAAATTCGCGATATTAAAGTTTTATTATTACAACAATTAGTATTATTCTATTATCGGCAAATGTGTAAAAAATATTATTTGTAGGAATTTAATTAATCATTTCTTTTAAAGATATTTACGACACGGTGTAACATGATCAACTTTGAAGAATTTCTTTATTTTCGCAATTCTAATTCTCTAGAAACCCTCCAGAGCTTTGTTGTGTACATATCACGAGATAATTAATTTTCTAAAGATTTTCTGACTTGTCGGACTACACAACCGTGTGTCGCAAGGCGACAAAGAATATTTTTCATTATTTGATATTCCACCAAATAAATATTTACTAAAAATTAATAAAACGATTAAAATGAGAAATTATTTAGGGTGTCCTATTAATACATTTAGATTAAAAAGTTATTTATACTGTATTAATATGGGAGGAAAACTTTTCTTCTTCTTCTTCTAAAACATCTCCAAACTTCTGGAGCTCCAGAAAAATTCCAGAGCTTTTTTGTGAGTGATTTACGAGAGATAATTTTAAGATAATTTTCATTATTTGATACCATATCAA
>C687J35021_10001644_pt1 | contig 16767 bp, 12 predicted proteins | sample RifCSPhighO2_12_FD_35021 | JGI IMG/M metagenome (IMG submission 35021)
CAGGCGAAACCGCCATACATCACCACCAGGCACACCAGGGTAAACAACGCCACCAGCCACCACGGCACGATGCGCACCAGGCGCCGGCGGGTGTCTTTCAGACCCTGCCAGTGCGGCGAAACCTCGCGTGGCACATCGCCGCGCATCTGGCGGATCTGCCGGTATAGGCTGTCGCGTACCGCTTCCAGTTCGAGCATGCCGCGCGGCAGCACGCGGTACTTGCCCTCGAAACCGAGCGACAGGCACAGGTACATCAGCTCGAGCATCGGCAGGTGCTTGACCGGGTTGCGCGACAGGCGCTCGAGCAGCTGGAAGAACTTCTCGCCGCCGAAGGTCTCGTTGTGGAACGAGGACAGCAGGCTCATCTGCGACCACTCGCTCTCATTGCCCCAGGGCGTGGTCACAACGGCCTCATCGACCACGGTGCAAAGCACGTAACGTGCGGCCATCACCTGGCTGCTTTCCGCACCCTCATGCAGGGCGCGGTGTTCGAACAGCTTGATGGCGCTGGCCAGGCGCTGGTTCAGCGCATGCATGTCTTCGCTGTCGAAGCTGTGCTTGAGACGCACCACTTCCGAGAGCAGGGTGGCTGCTGCCGCGACCAGTGGGTTAAGGCTGATATTGAAGCTTTCCGCTGGGCGCAGACGCGCGGCGTAGATCATCCGCTCTTCCAGCTGCTCGAATTTCGGTGGCGCGGCGAAGTCAGTCAGCGGGCTGTGCGCGGGGGCATCACCTTTGCGGTTGAGGATGACGGTTTTGTCGTCCTGGCCGTATTCCATTTCCTTGGTAGTCATCGTCAGTTCCTGATCGCCCAGAATTTCATCTCAAGCCCGGAGAACTCGCCGGACACGTGGAAAGCGAAGCCGCCGGAGCGTTCCAGCTGCGCCAGTTCCTCGGTGCCCAGTTCCAGGGCGAAGTAGGTCTTGCCCGAGTGGAACGGGATCTGCCGGGGTGCCACGGGCATGGGTTTGACCTTGATCCCCGGCAGGTGCAGGTTGACTAGCTGGCGGATCTGCTCCACCGGGCCGACCTTGAGGTGCGCCGGCAGGCGATTGCGCAGCTCTTCGGAGTCGCACTGGGCGCTGGCGGCGAGGACGAAGGTGGAGGTGGCGAGCAGCTTGTGGTCGTGCAGCGGCGACACCTGAATGCCGTACTGACGCTGCTGCAGGAGCATCTCGATGGCGTGCTGTTCGAGCACCATCGACAGCACCTGGCGGATCGCATCCATCAGCTTGCGGAAGCTCAGGCCCTGGTCGCTGTGCAGGTAGCGGCCGTCCAGGCGCGGGCGTTTGATTTCGCTGGAGAAGGTCGCCAGCTCACCGAGCAGGCCCAGTAGTTCGCGGTAGATCTGCTCCGGGTGCACCTGCTCGATGCCCAGGTAGTGACGCAGCACCGGCTCGAAGCGGTTGATCAGCTGCAGCATCATAAAGTCGCCGACTTCCGCGCCGCCGACCTTGCCGGTGGCGCGAATCCGTTCGGCGAGGATGTCACCACGGTGGGCGAGCATGCTGATCACTTCCTTGAGGCAGCTGAGCAGGTAGCCGGAAGCCTGGAAGTTGACATAGGTGGGAATGAATTCCGGGTCGAGACTGATCACCCCGTCCGGGGTGGTGTCGAGCACATCGCACAGCTTGAGTTTCACATAGGCCTGGTCGCTCTGTTGCTCGCCGAGCAGCAGGCGGAAGTCCGGGCGGCCGCAGCTGACCTGGCTGGAGGCGCTGTCGCCGGCGTTGGAGTCGGCGATTTCCTCGTCGAAGGCGGTGAAGCGCGCCAGTACGTCCTGCTGCTCCGGGCGGCGGCTCTCGATATGGTTACCGGTGACCAGTGGCAGGGCCAGGTACACCGGGGTGTTGCCGGTGTTCGGCGGCACGTCGAGGGCCAGCGGCTCGCGCTCGGCACCGATGTCGAACAGGGTGCCGTCGGGCAGGATGCCGCTGGCCTTGCTCACCACCAGCTTGCCCATGTTGAGGAACTGGCGGTCGATCTCCAGCTCGAAAAAGCCCCAGGCATAACTGTCGAGCTTCTGCGTGCGGGTTTTCAGCTGGTAGTCGTGGTAACGGTCGTTCTGCTGGAAGTGCTGCGGGCGCAGCAGCATGCCTTCCTGCCAGACCACTTTATGCATGGCCATGGCTTAGTCCTCTTCCTTGCTGGCGTCATCCTGGGCCTTGATGCCCAGGGCATCGAGGCTCAGCACGCTGCTGTTACGCTCCTGCTCCTGCAGCGGAATCACCACGCGCCAGTTGCTTTCCGGCAGGTCGCGGTAGGCCGCCAGCACGCCGACATAGCGGCTGCCCGGCTGTACCGACAGCTTCATTTCGCGCTGCTCGCCCGGGCGCAGCTCCAGCTCTTCGAGCACCACCATGTCCGGTGACAGGGCTTCTTTCGGGCGCTGGTAGAGCGAGAAGAAATCGGCGGTTTCAAAGGCCACCGGGTGCTTCAGTTCGATCAGGCGCAGGACGATCGGCGAAGGGCGGCCATTGAGGTCCGGGTTGAGCTCGTCGCTGCCGTTGAGGGTCAGGTCGAGCTTGGTCATATCCGAATAGGGCGAAAGCGCCGAGCAGCCGCTCAGGCCGAGCAGGGCAGCCAACAGGGCCAGGCAGGTGAAACGGTACATGGAGATCATCCTTGAACGTCGTTGTTGAGGGTGGTGATCAGGCGAACCTGTTCTTCATAGGTGTGGGCGAAGTCGCGGGCGAACAGGCGGTCGCTCCAGTCGTCGTTCTGCTCCAGCGCGCTGTGCAGACGGCGGTAAGCGCGCCAGCGGCTGCCGGCGGTGGCGATCAGCGGCTTGCGGCCTTCGCGCTCGAAACGCAGGCTCAGCTGCTCCGGCGACAGTTGCTCGAACATGCCCTTGAGCGCCGCGCGGCTGGCGGCGAGCAGCGCCACCTGGTGCGCTTGCAGATCACGGAAGCTGCGGCTGATGGTCTGCTCGGCGGACAGCGCGCCGGGCTTGCCGCCGCGTAGCAGGGCGGTCAGCGCTTCGCTGCTGTCGGCGCTGTGCTTGAGCGGGTTGTTGCCGGCGCTCTGCACCGTGGTCAGGGCCAGGCGTAGCTCGTTCTTCAGCTCGCTGCGGGTACGCAGGGCCTGTTGCAGACTGCCGACGCTCTGCTTGAGCAGCTTGGCGCTGTGCAGGGCCAGGGCTTCGCGGGCCTCGTCGTCGAGGTCATCCAGCTTGACTCCGAGGGCGTCGCCGAATTTTTCCCAGAAGGTGGGCGGCAGGCGTACTGGCGCAGGCACCGGCTTGGGCTGCGGCTCGGGCGTCGGCATCACCAGTTCGGGCACCAGTAGGTTTTCTTCATCGATCTGCGCATAGTCGCGTTGCTGCGCCTGGACGTTATGCGGGTGCAGAATCGCGGTCAGATCATCGACCTGGGCGTACACACGCTCCTGCTGATCGAGGGCGGTCAGCGGGTCGAGGTCGAGAAAGGCGTCATCCGGGATGATGCTGCCGGCCGGCTGCGCACGGCCGATATCGCCAGCAAACAGCGCCGGGTCCTGAATCAGCCGCGCACGAATCTCGAAGTCGCCGAAGCAATACACGCTGCCGTGCTCGATACGCTGCGCCTGGCCCTTGCGCAGGCTGGCACCGCTGTCTTTGAGCTGAATGCCATTGCTGCTGGTGTCGGTGAGAAAGAACGAGCCATCGCGGTAGCTCACCTCGGCATGCCGGCTGGACAGCACACGCTTGCGATCCGGAATCACCCAGTCGCACTCTTCCGCCCGGCCAATAATGCCGCCGGCTTGCTTGAAGGTTTTGGTGGTCAATAGACCTGGCACGAACTGCTGTGCACTGACCACATCGAAGACCAGTTCCATGGTGTTTAACTCCTTGCGGTCAGTTGCCGCGGGTTTGAGCTTGCGGGTCGCCCAGCGGGCGGTATTCGTCGTCACTGAACTTGTAATTGCCGCTGCAGGCGGAGAGGGACAGGGCCAGGGCGAGCAGTGCGGTTGGGTAGAGGCGTTTCAGCATTGGGTGCTCCTTGTATTCAGTGGGCAGAGGGTGAGCAGTGGCTGAGCAATCAATTCAGAGCGCCGTGTGCAGTGGCAGCAGATCGCGGTCTGCAAGGCTGACTTCGATGGCGTTGGCCGCCTGGATATGTGCTGGGTTGCGTACGTCAAAGACCGCATCGCAAACGCTGGCGATCAGTGTTCCAAGCTGTGTCTCTGCGCGAGAGACTGGGAAGAGGCCTGCGCTAGCGGGGAGTGCGTCTTCTGCAATGATTTGCGGTAAGTACAGAATCCAGCCGGCCCCCAGGCGATCCCTGAAGACCTGATGCAAGGCGAAATAGCGGGTAGGCCCAATAGAGGCCATGGTCACAGGCCAAGGCCATGTGCTGATCAGTCCACGCAGTAGTTCAATCAGTGGCTCAAGTTGGTCAAGGCTAGGCAATGATTTGGTTTGCAATGTCAGGGTGCAAGGTGAGCCGGGCATGGTCGACAGGGTCAGGTCGAATGCAGCAGCGCCCTCTTTCTCCAGCCCATTCCAGACTCCCAGGCTGCGCCAATTGCCTACCAAGGCATTGGGCGAGTCTTTTTCGGCCTGTAAGGCGGCGTCTACAAGTGCATGCGTGGCACCGCTTGGCTCGAACGCTTGCAGGGCTATGGATGCCTGTGGCGTATCCGCTGGCGGATGCCATTGATGCTCTGGCAATCCATAACGTTTCAGCAGTTGCGCCACCTGCCAAAGGGCATCGGCATGCTCCTGGGCAGTGGGCAGTGAGGTGGTCAGGCGAAAGGCCAGGGATAGATTGATACTGCTCATGGCTGCAAGAAGGTCTGAGTTCTGAAGCCGCAAAGGGGACACGTTTGTTATGTCCGCATCGGCAATGGCGATAGGCGTAGACATCAAACATCGCCCTCGCCGGACCAATACCAAAGAGTCGCGCCCCAACGGGAACCGTCGAAAGCCGGCATGATTTCGCCTTGCTTGAACGCACGCCGGGAATTGGCCTGGGCCGGGGTAAACCAGTAGCCCGCTTTGGGGCAGGGTTGCCCGGATTCGATGCGGCCAGTCTGCGTAGAGTTAGAGGGCGAGCTTAAATTACGGGCGTAAGCCACCAGATCTTTGGGGTAGACCATATGGTCTACTGCGCTGTCGTCGATGTCGTAAAGGAAGGCAATAGCAGCTGCTTCGAAGGCCCAGTAGCCGTAATAGCTGCCACGGTCACCGTCGATATCCAGATGGGTATCGTGCCAATTGGTCTGCTTGTCCTCGAACGCGCTGTACCACTGATCGCAATAAAGTTTCAGTAACGCCGATGCCTCTTCTTTGCTGGGGGCATAAATGGCGCGGATCAGTGGCGTATAGATATCGTGGTACCACTCGTCCAAGTCCTTGCGATTTGGTAGCACCTTGCGCAGCAGGTCTTCATACAGCGTGTCTTCGCCGGCATAGCCGGCGTTATCCAGCAGGGCGACGAAGCGTTCCAGCAAGTCGGCCCGATGCAGCAGGATGCACAGGCTGATGACCTGCACGGCCTCTTCATATTCTCCTGGCCAATCGTCGATAGCGAGGGGAGAGATATTGGCTACTTGCTCATAGTCGGCGAGAGCCTGCTGGTAGCGCTCAAAATTAAGAATGACTTTTTCGAGCGGGTGGATAAGTGACTCTATGGGCTCTCCCGCGGTGTAGCGGATGATCAGCGCGCTGAGCGCGTCCTGTTTGTATTCATAGGCTTTAAGTGATGCCTCCTGACCTGGAGCGTCTTCATCCAGGTCCTTGTCGTGCCAGAATTCCTCTGACGAGTCATAAAGGGATGCGAGGCTCTTATAGTAAGTTTCGGTTATGAAAGGTTGTCTTCTGTTCATATCAGGCCTCAATCTTCAGGGACGGCATGCTGCCGTACTTCTTNCTGAGCGCTCTCTTACGTTTGTTCACCGCTTTCTTTACGTCCTGTTCGTTGTAGTGAAAGGAGGAATGCCCGCCATGGTCGGAGTCAGTTCCACCTGTGAGTCGCACTTGGGCATGTTTTTTTGGACTGCCAGACGGGTGGTATAGCGGAGCGAAAAACAGGTGTCTGCTGTAGGAGAGAATCACTTCTCGACGCAGGTGATCGTCCATTTGTTTTCTCAGACAGGCAGCTACCCACTCCTTGCTCATCTGCACTATCACCTTTTTTGGGGGGGATTCGGCGGCATCAGGAGTGCGCTTGTTCGGGGCGCTATTCGAGTGCTTTCCAGATGATTTTCCACCGCTGCGACCGCTTGGCCGTTTGCTTGGCGCGGCACCCGGGCTGTCTTGCTCAATGGGCTCCAGCAGTTCACTTGGATCCGCCAGGCCGGAGACTCCCAACTTGGAAGTAATGGCTGGTTTTCGCGTGTTGTTCAGACGGCGCATGAACTTCGGAGCATCTTCGTCCTTGCTGGCCTTGGCCTCGACGATGGCGAATTTCTTTCCACCGTTCGTAGCAGGATTGGCCCGCCAAACAGCATCAATACCTGTGCCGTTGGCACCGTCAGTTAGTTTGTAAAGCACATGGGGTGATTTAGGGCTACCGCCTTTAGAAAGCTTGCCCATCTTGCTGGCGCTGGGTTTGCCTTCCAGCCACTGGCCTTCTGCTCCCTTGTCGTGACCGTCCCAGTCTTTACCCCAGCCGAATTCCTCGGCGCAAATGTAATCGGCGATATGTTCACCGCTGACGCCTAAGCCTTCGTTAGTTAGGCTGGAGAGTGTTTGGGTGCCGAGGCTGGAGTTATCGATTTTGTTGGAGTGAGTTTGGCTCGCCCCGTCTTTGCCCTCTGCGGCCACTTGGCCATCTTTGGCTGCTGGTTTTTGCCCTTGACTGGAGCCTCTTCCAGCCGATGCCGCCGCGCTATTGCGTTGTATACGTTTCCACTTGGTCAGGCGTTTTTCGACGATCCCGACAAGAGCAGGCATGCTGTCTCGTGAAGTAGAAAGTACCGTCAATACGGCGCTTTGCATCCAGGCGGGCAGGCTTTTGAATGCAGATGAGCCTTTTACCCCAGAGATGATTTCGTCCAGTTCGGCACGCAGGGCACCTGCGTTAAATACCTGTGCCAAAAGCTCTTCCGGACTGGTTTTGACGCCACACTCCTGCAGAACAAAGCGCAGCAGGTCAAACAACACAGGTGCAAAGCGTTGAGGATCCTTGTTGACANTACGCAGGCTTTTTTTCAGACCGTCGCCCGGCCCTGGAATCCAGCCGATGATGGCCATTAACAAGTCAAACTGGGCGTCTTCTTTGCCCTGGGCAGTCTTCTCGTTGTAGAGATGAATACACGACTCAACCGTGTCATAGGCATCAATCGCTTGGCCTAGGAAGGGCACTGCACCGAGTGCAATACCAGCAGCCAGTTCGGTTAATGCTTCGTTGTATGCCGCCTGCTTTTCTCCAGTGCTCATGCCAGCCTCCCTGCTGCTTGCTCAACCAATTGCTGTAAATCCACTTGACTGGGATCCAGTCCAAGTTTGCGCAAGTCGTCCTCAATACGTGCATCGGTAACTTCGACTACCTTGACCGGCGTGCGTACGAACGGGCGAGGGTCTTCGCCGTACCACACCTTGGCCGGCCCAGGCGGTACATCTTCTAGCCGGGCAAAACCGTCCGTGTCTAAAACACCCTCACGAACAGAGCCGTCTGCTAATTCGACGCGGTAAGCTGCACGCGGCACGGGCTCCAGGTTTTTGTAGTGCAGGTTCAACTCCAACCAAGTGGTGTTGGCATTAGCGCTATCAAGCAGATTTCCCGCTTTATCCGTATCCGCTGCCCACGGAATCACCGGCGGCAGAATGCCGATCCCCGTGCCTTTACCCGGCGCACCACCGGAGTTCATTTTGATGGTCGCGCCGCTCAGGGTGATGCCACCTGGGTCGAGTTTGAGGAAGCTGCCGCCGCCGCTGGCGGTCAGTTCCATGCCGGCGTCGATGACCACTTTGTTGCCGGCGTAGTAGTGGATTTCGTTGCCGGCTTCGACGAACTGACCGGTGCCGACTTTCACATGCTGGGTCGTACCGACCGTGAGGTGGTCGTTGCTGCGCGCTTCCACTTTGCGGTCGGCGTGGGTGGTGCGGTGTTCTTCGGCTTGAAACTCGCTGTAGCTGTTGGCTTCGACCGTATCGTGGCGCTGGTTGCCGATGCGGATTTTCTGGTCGTGCTCGATGTTTTCGTCCCAGTCGCGCTCGGCGTGCAGGTAGATCTGCTCCTCGCCTTTCTTGTCTTCGATGCGCAGTTCGTTGTAACCGCCGCCACCGGGGCTGCTCAGGGTCTTGAATACCGAGCGGGTCTTGTTGGCCGGCAGCGCGTAGGGCACCACATGTTCCTTGTGGTACAGGCAGCCGGTGACCAAAGGCTGATCGGGATCGCCTTCGAGGAAGGTCACCAGCACTTCCATGCCGACCCGCGGGATGGCGATGCCGCCGTAGCGGTCGCCGGCCCAGCTGGAGGCGACGCGCAGCCAGCAGCTGGTCTTGTCGTCGGCCTGGCCGTGGCGGTCCCAGTGGAACTGCACCTTGACCCGGCCGTACTGGTCGCAGTGGATTTCTTCGCCCTGCGGACCGGTGACCACGGCGGTCTGGCTGCCGAGCACCTTGGGTTTCGGGTGGTTGAGCGGTGGACGGTACAGCACGTCCCAGGGCGTGGCGCTGAAGCGGTTGCGGTAGCCCTGCTGGAAGCCGTCGCCGGTCTGGGTGTGGCTGGTGACGGACTCTTCCAGCACCTGGGGTTGCTTACCCTGATGGAAGATTTCGTTCAGCAGCCAGAGCTGGTTCCACTCCTCGCGCGGGTGCTCGCTGAGATCGAGGAAGTGGCCGCTGACCAGCAGCGGTTGGTCGCTTTCACCAGTGGCCAGTTCGTAGTCGCTGCGGTGGCGTTCCAGGTTGCGCTTGCTCAGGTGTTTGCCGCGCTGGCGCTCGACGAAGCGGCCGGGGTAGTCGTAATCCTCGAGGTCGGGGGCGAACTCGCTGTTGAACGCCGCCTCCATCAGCAGCTTGGGCTTTTCGAAGTCGTAATCGCGGCGGGTGACGCGGTTGGTGCGGGTTTCCAGACGCAGGGCGAAGCGTTTGACCACCGGCTCGCTGGCGACCAGGCCGCTGTCCTGCTGGTAGGCGGTGGTCGGCAGTTTCGGGAACAGGGTCTGATCGTCGCCGAACACCAGTACATGGCCGTCCGTGCTGTGCTGGAAGTGGTAGTGAATGCCTTCTTCTTCGCACAGGCGCTGGATAAAGTGCAGGTCGGATTCGTCGTACTGCACACAGTATTCGCGCTCGGGATAGACGCTCGGGCCGAACTGGAAGGCGTAGGCGTTGCTCTGGATGCCGTGTTCTTCGAGCACCTGGCTGATGATCTTCTCCATCGTCAGGTGCTGGAAGATGCGCTGATTCACCCGGTGCGCCAGATAGGCCAGCTGTGGGCGCAGGGTCACGTGGTAACGGGTCAGGCGCGGCCCGGAGTCGCCCTGGGCGACGCGGTAGATCAAACCATGAATGCCGCTGCCGCCGGGGGCGAAGGCGAGAAAGGCCGGCTGGTGCAGCAGGCTTTCCAGGTCGAGATCCGGACGCTCGCTGATCAGTTCCAGCTCGAAGGCGAACGGCTGGCTGATCGCCTCGCGGCCGCTGAATTCGAGGACCTGCAGGTCGTGGCTGAGGCCTTCGATGCTCAGGCTGAAATGGGTCTGGTTGGCTGCGTTGAACATGCTCTTCTCCTTAAGCCTTACACGTCAGCCGGGCTGATATTCAGCCGCTGCATGCGGTACAGCAGGGTGCGCCGGGGCAGGCCCAGTTCGCAGGCGGCGCTGGTCTGGTTGCCGCGGTTCTTGCGCAGGCAGTCGAGCAGCAGGCTGCGCTCGACCCGCTCCATGCGTTCACGCAGGTTCATGCCGTTGTCGTCGGGGTTGCTGTCCTGGCGCAGGTTGAAATGCTCGGGCAGCAGTTCGCCGCCTTCGCACAGCAGCACCGCGCGCTCCACCAGGCCTTTGAGTTCGCGCACATTGCCGGGGAAGGCATAGCCGGCCAGATGATCGAGGGTGCGATCGGCCCAGCGGCAAGGATCACGCTGCAGGAAGGCGCTGGCCTTGTCGGCGAAATGCCGGGCCAGGGTGAGGATGTCCTGCTCGCGCTCGCGCAGGGGCGGCAGTTCGATGGGGAACTGGGCCAGGCGGTAGAACAGGTCTTCGCGAAAGCGCCCTTCCTCCACCAGGTTGCGCAGGTGGTGGTGGGTGGCGGCGACGATGCGCACATCGACCTTGTGGGTGGCGGTCGAGCCCAGCGGGCGTACTTCGCCTTCCTGCAATACGCGCAGCAGTTTGGCCTGCAGGCTCAGCGGCATGTCGCCGATTTCGTCGAGGAACAGGGTGCCGCCATTGGCCGCGTCGAACAGGCCCTGGTGGTCGCGGTCGGCACCGCTAAAGGCTCCCTTGCGGTAGCCGAACAGCTCGCTCTCCAGCAGGTTTTCCGGCAGCGAGGCGCAGTTCTGCACCACGAAGGCCTTGCTCCGGCGCAGGCCGCAATCGTGGATGGCTCGGGCCACCAGCTCCTTGCCGGTACCGGTTTCGCCCGCCAGCAATACGCTGACCGGGTTGTGCAGCACCTTGCCGATCATCTGATACAGCGCGCGCATCGGTGCGCTGTCGCCGATCAGCCCGTAGCCGCTGGCGCAGGGCGCGCTGGAGTAGAGCGTAGGCTGCTCGCTGCGTGGCGTGCGCAGACGCTGCAGCAGATGCAGCTGGGCGATCACGAAGCTGCCAAGGTGGCCGAGCGAGCCGGCGAAACCGAGCAGGTCGCGCGGCGGCTGGCTGGCGAGCAGGAGCAGGCCGTTGACCCGCTTCTGCTCATCCAGCAGTGGCAGGCACAGCAGGCTGCGCCAGGGCTCGCCGGCTTCGGGCAGGAAACCAATCTGGTGCAGGCTGCCGTCCAGTTCGTCGAGGCTCAGCACCTGGTTCTGGCACAGGCAATATTGCAGCAGCTGCTCGCCATCATAGTCGCTGGACAGGCTGGCCCCGGCGCGCGGTTGCAGCAGGCCGTCCTGCCATTCGGCGCTGAGGGTCAGGCGGGTGTGAGTGTCGTCCAACAGGTACAGCTGGCTCAGGCCGCAGCCAGAAAGCTGCGCGGCGGCTTCGACCAGGCCGCCGAGCAGGGCCTCGCCACTGGCGGTGCGCGCCAGGCCGGCGAAGCGCTCAAGCAGCGCCTCGGCATAGTGCAGCGGCTGCGGCACCTGATGGAACATCGGCGGCACCTTAAGCGAACTCACAGACCACCGTTCCTTCGCCGTCGAGGGTGGCGTGCACGCGTTGCAGGCTTTCGCCGCTGGCCATGGCATCGAGCAGGCGGTCGACCACCAGCGGCTGCAGGTGCTGGTCGATCAGGTGATCGATCAGGCGTGCGCCGCTGTCGCCGTGGCTGCAGCGTTCGGCGAGGTTTGCCAGCAGCGCGGGGCAGTGGCTGAACTGCAGCTGACGGCGGGCCAGGCGCTCGGCGAAACGCGCGAGCTTGAGACCGACCAGCTCGTTGAGCACGTCGCCGTCGATCGGGTAGTAGGGCACCACGCGCATGCGCCCGAGCAGCGCCGGCTTGAAGTGCTGCGACAGGGTCGGGCGGATTGCCTGTTCCAGATCGTCCGCCGCCGGCCGCTGGCCGCCCTGGCAGAGGCTGGCGATGCGCTCGCTGGCGAGGTTGCTGGTCATCAGGATCAGCGTGTTGCGGAAGTTGATCTCGCGCCCTTCGCCGTCGTTGGCCACGCCTTTGTCGAAGATCTGATAGAAGACGTTCATCACGTCCGGGTCGGCCTTTTCCACTTCATCGAGCAGGATCACCGAGTAGGGCTTCTGCCGCACCGCTTCGGTGAGCATGCCGCCTTCGCCGTAACCGACGTAGCCGGGCGGCGCGCCGATCAAACGGGAGACCGTATACTTCTCTTGGAACTCGGACATGTTGATGGTGGTGAGAAAGCGCTCGCCGCCGTACAGCAGGTCGGCCAGGGCCAGGGCGGTTTCGGTCTTGCCGACGCCGCTGGGGCCGACCAGCAGGAATACCCCGACCGGTGCATCGGCACGGTTGAGGCCGGCGGCGGTGGCGCGCATCGAGCGGTCCAGGGCCTCGATGGCCTGTTCCTGGCCCCGCAGGCGCTGGCGCAGGTCGCTGGCAAAACTCAGCACCTTGCTGTTGTGCTCGCGAGCCAACTGGCTCAGCGGCACGCCGGTCCAGTGGCTGATCACTTCGGCGACCAGGCGCGGGCAGACTTCGAAGCTGACCAGACGCTCATTGGCCTGGGCGCTGGCCAGTTCGACCTGCACCTCGCGCAGCTCGGCTTCCAGCTGGTGCAGCTCGGTCGCTTGCTCGGTGTTCTCTTCGACGCTCGCCGCACGCGCGCTGGCGCACTGCTTGCGCAGCTCGAGCAGGCGGGTGGCCAGATCGCGCTGAATGGCCCAGCGGGTTTCGATCTGCTCCAGCTCGGCGCGGGCTTCGCTCAGGCGCTGCTCGAGCTGATCGAGGGCGTCGCTATCGATATTCAGGCCGGCTTCCATATCCCGGCCCATGGCCTCGCCCTGGCGCTCGCCTTCGGCGATTTCGCCACGCAGACGTTCCAGGGCTTCCGGCGCGGCGGCCAGGCTGATGCGCACCCGGGCACAGGCGGTATCCAGCACATCGACGGCCTTGTCGGGCAGTTGGCGGCCGGCCAGGTATCGCGCGGACAGCTCGGCGGCGGCGACCACCGCGTCGTCGCGCAGGTAGATGCCATGGCTTTTCTCGTACACCGGGGCGAGGCCGCGGAGGATGGTCACGGCTTCGTCGACCGTGGGTTCGAGCAACTGCACCGGCTGGAAACGGCGGGCCAGGGCGGGGTCTTTCTCGAAGTACTTCTTGTATTCGCTCCAGGTGGTGGCGGCGATGGTGCGCAGCTCGCCTCTAGCCAATGCCGGCTTGAGCAGGTTGGCCGCGTCGCCGCCACCGGCCTGACCGCCAGCGCCGATCAGGGTGTGGGCTTCGTCGATAAACAGGATGATCGGTTTTGGCGAGCCTTTGACTTCATCGATCACGCCCTGCAGCCGGCGTTCGAATTCGCCTTTGACGCTGGCACCGGCTTGCAGCAGGCCGAGGTCGAGGCACAGCAGTTCGACGCCCTTGAGCGCGTCCGGCACTTCGCCAGCGGCGATGCGCAGGGCCAGGCCTTCGACGATGGCGGTTTTGCCGACACCGGCCTCGCCAACCACGATCGGATTGCTTTTACGCCGACGGGCGAGGATGTCGATCATCTGGCGGATCGCCGCGTCGCGGCACAGCACCGGGTCGAGTTTGCCGTCGCGGGCTTGCTGGGTGAAGTTGTGGGTAAAGCGCTTGAGGTTGGATTCGCCACCCGCCGCGGCTTTGCCGGCGGCTTCCTGCGGCTGCTGGGCCATGGCGAAGTCGCGCAGGCGTTCGGGGTTGAGTTTGGCCAGCAGCGCCTGGTAGTGGCTGCCGGCATAACGCATCGGGTTGCGCAGCAGGGCGAGGATCAGCGCAGCCTGGTCGACCTGGTTCTGGCCGAGTTCCAGGTTGGCCACCAGCAGGGCGTCCTGCAGCCATTGCACCAGCTCGGTGGAGAACACCGGGTTGCGTGACTCATTGTGCTCGCCGCGCGGTTGCAGTGCGCGGGCCAGCTCGCTGGCGTCGACTTCGGCGTCCTGCAGGGCGCGGCCGAGCAGGCCGTCCGGGCGCTCGAGCAGGCCGAGCAGCAGGTCTTCGACCAGAATCTTGCTGCCGCCACGAACCACGCAGCGCTCGGCCGCGAGTTCCAGATCGTTCTTGGTGGCGGCGTCGAGGGCCTGTACCAGCTGTTGCAGATCGACGTTGATCATTTCATCAGTCCTTAATGAGTTTTGCTGCCGAGGGTGACCACGCCGTCGGCGTTATCGCGGCCCAGCCAGGTGGTCCAGCCCAGCAGGCAGGGGTTGTCCGCGCCGAGGCGCAATTCGCGTATTTCGTCCTGGCGCAGTTCCAGGCGGATGTCGTAGTCCAGTGGGTCGCGCAGGGTGAAGCGCACCAGTGCGCAGAGCGGCTGGTAGCCGCTGCCGATCGGCAGGAATTCGTGGAAGCGCTGCCAGCCGAGCTGGCGCACATGGATGCGGAATTTGCCGCCGCGGTCACGCACGAACTCGCCGAGCACCAGGCTTTCGCCCAGCTGGCTGTTGGCCAGGCCGAGGCGATTGCGTTGCTCGCCGAGAATCTCCACCTGGCGTTCCAGGCATTGTTCGATATGCAGCGCGGCGTGCTTGAAGTAGTAACGCAGCACCGACTCGATCAGCGCTGCCGAGTGGGCGCGCAGGCTGAGCAGGCCGAGGTAGGGCAGCAGGCGTTTCCAGTTCAGCTCCGAGGCGGCGCGGATCTGCGCGCCGCCGAGGCCGATCAGGGCGAACAGCTGCTCGGAAAAGGGGTCCGCTGCGCCGCTCTGGAAGCGCGCGTGGTAGCGATACTTCTGCCAGGTGGGCAGCAGCAGGCGCTGCAGGCGATTGTTGAACAGGTCGAGAAAGGCCCGGGTCGGATTGCCGTCCTCGCTGTCGCCCAGGGCCTGCTCGCCATAGAAGGCCGGCAACGGCGAGCCGGCCCCGAACAGGCTGACCAGGTTGATGCGCAGGCGTGCGCGTAGCTCGCCGTGCTCTTCGAAGAACTGCACGCGATCGATATCACTGCCGGGAAAACCCATGCTCGGGTTGGCCTGCAGTTCCAGGTGCTGATACAGCGCCTCCTCGTCCAGCTCCGGGTGGGCGGCCTGCAAGCGTTCCAGCACCAGCTGCACGCCCTGAAACAGGCTGTACTCGCGGATGCCACGGCTGAGGCGGCTCAGCCCCGGCTCGGTCGAGGCGCTAGGTTGTTCAGGCGGCGTTGCCGTGGGGATCGCAGTGCTCATTTACACCTCGTAAAGTCGGGTGCGACTCCAAGCCTGTCTGCGTCCGCCGGTGCCATGCCGACTACCCGCTCGCCTGTCTCTGTGCGCAGTTTCATAGCAGGGGCTGCTGCCCCATGCGTGGCGTCCATTGGTACAGCTCTCCCTGGGTGCTCTGCACGCGCAGCTCGTGGTACGAATTCAAGCTGGCGTACAGGGCGAAAAACTCATTGAGCACGGTGGCGAACAGGAACAGATCGCCCTCACCGACATAGCCCTCGGGGTTGATCGTCAGTTGGGTGCGCACCCCGCGCACCGGCAGGCCGCGGTGCAGGCGGTCGACGTGTTGGTGGCTGATGCTTTTCAGGCCGTCGAGCAGGCGCTTGCTGACCTTCTCCGCGTGCTGGTCGTAATAGCGCGGCAGGTCGTAGGTTTCGAGGATGACCTTGAGCGCCTCGACGTTGGCCAGCGACAGGTAGTTCAGCGACATGTTGCTGATCAGCTTCCACAAAAAATCGCGGTGCAGCGGCGGCGCATAGCTGGGCGTCACCGCGCTGATATTGCGGAAGGTCAGAAACTCCGGAGTGTCCTCGCAGGGCAGGCAGATATCGCCCAGGCCGAGCTGGCGCGGCAGGTTCTGGTTGGTGCAGGTCAGCTCGATCGACAGCGTCTCGTGCTGGTCGAGGTTGCGCAGACCGAAACTCAGGTAGGTCTCCAGGCCATCGCCGAGCAGCGAAGGCTGCTGGCGTACGCTGTAATGCGGGCGGGCGTGGGGCACGTCGAAGCTGGCGTCATGCTCGAAGGACTCGAACGGTACGTACTCCTCATAACCCTTGCCGCCGGGCTTCCAGCCGGTCACCCGGTCCACCGAGAACACCCCGCAATGCTCGGAGTCGAGCTCCGAGGGCAGCAGCAGGTACTGATCCTGCTTGCCGTCGAGGCGGATCGGGATGGCGTCGTGGGCGAACAGGTTGACCACCGGCGTGCAGTACAGGCGCACGTTATCCAGGGTCGGACGGATGCGCTGCACGCCGGCCTTGTGGATATCGAAGCGCAACTCGATGCCGCGCGCTTGTTTGAGCAGATCCGCCGGCAGGCGCTTGAGCGCATCCAGGCCCTTGAGGTCGACGAACAGGAATTTGTCCTGGAAGGCGAAGTATTCCTGCAGGTAGCGGTAGCCGCGGAAGGTGTTCAGCGGGTAGGGAATCAGCGCCTGGTCTTCGTCGAAACCCACCGGCTGCACATTGCTGGCGGGCAATTGCAGGGTGGCGACGGGCTGCTGGAGCGCATCGACCAGGGGCTTGCCTGCGCCATCCAGCAGTACCAGCCGGATACCGCCGAGGTGGCGCAGCAGGCCAAGGTAGAGCAACTGGCTGATATAGCGCTCGCCGGCCAGGTGCAGGCGCAACTGCTTGAGGTCGAGATCACCCAGGTGGCCATCGGCGCTCATCGCCAGACGCAAGCTGAGCAGCGCACCGTCGCCCTTGACCGAGTAATCCAGGCCGTTGAGCGCCAGCGGCAGCACCTCGGTGGCGAAGGCGGTGCGAAAGCGGCAGGTCACGCCCTGGATCGGCTTGGACTCCACCGGCGTATGCCGCGGCACCGGCAGCGCCGGACCGGGCCGCTTGAGTGGGTCGAACTGCAACATGCTGAACGCCGGCAGCGGACGCATATAGTTCGGCCACAGCAGGTGCATCAGCGAATGGGTCAGTTCCGGCAGCTCGTCATCGAGTTTCTGCCGCAGGCGCCCGGTGAGAAAGGCGAACCCCTCCAGCAGCCGCTCGACATCCGGGTCGCGGCCGCTCTGCCCAAGAAACGGTGCCAACGCCGGGCTGCGCTCGGCAAAGCGCTTGCCGAGTTGGCGCAGGGCGGTGAGTTCGCTCTGGTAGTAATGGTTAAAAGACATCTCAGCGGTTCATCCTTGTGGCTGCATCGGGTCAACCGCCAATCAGTA
>C687J35021_10001653_pt1 | contig 16724 bp, 25 predicted proteins | sample RifCSPhighO2_12_FD_35021 | JGI IMG/M metagenome (IMG submission 35021)
CTGTGTTCTGCTTCGAGTAACGGTGGGTTCAGACTCAATCTNAGNGCNTCNACNGCNTTNATNGGTGCNTCNACNATCTANTCNAGNTCNGANGGNTTAACCTTCACTTCGGGACAATGGTGCTACGGCCAAATGCTTACTGCCGACGCCTTCGCCACGGCCGACGATTACACAATTTGGGTTGTAGCCTCGGCCACTGGGAAGCACTTCATTTCGCCGACTCAGACCATCACGGTTGACGCATGAACAAGGCTAGGCTTAGGAGAATAGGTAAGGTATTCGCTCATGGTTTAGGGATGAGGTTTTTTCATCCTAGGCGGATTGATTTAGGAGTTGAGCAGGCTCAGTTACAGGAGCAGATAGCTCCGCCTCCTTTGGCCTACATAGAGCCAGAGATTCACAATAATCGTGTGAGGGCCTTCCTTGCTAGTTTCTTGAGCGAAGAAACGTGTGATTTGTGGTGTTTCGAGAAGAAATCCGAAGGTCGTGAGTATCCAGTTATTGCCAATGAGATTAAGGCCGATGTGCGGAGCTTTATTGTTGAGCATCATTTGACGGATAGAACCGCACCGACTAAATGGCTTGACAGATGAAGCCTATTTTCGACTGGATAGCCATTAGGGCCATGTTCGAGGCCGGTAATAGCATCTCCAGCATCGCCAGGAACGACGGCTACCCAAGCAAGCAAGCCATTAGTAGACGATCTATTGACGAGGGATGGACGGTCATTGACAAGCCGCCTCCTGAGTTGACAGTGATTCCTTTTGACGGACTGAATGCACAGCAACAGTTCATCGTGACTCAAATCGCCAATGGAGCCACGCAGAGATTGGCTTCCCAAATGGCCGGCTGTCACGAGACCACCATCTCAGACTGGAAGCGTGACGAGGTATTCAGCCGAGCCCTAATGGCTGCTAAGGCTGCTAAGGTAAAGAGGCGGCTAGATAAGATCGACACGAGCGACGACTGGCGAGCCGCAGGATGGCTTCTAGAGCGAGACGTGGACTCTAGAGACGAGTTCATCCCTCCGAACAGTTCTAGAGGCATGACCGGAACTACCTTCAACGTGCTAGGCCATGTGAATCTAGGGTTTGACCGAATCGAGGAGATCAAGCCTGTTATCGAGCATCAAGGCTAAGGTCGCAGGCCAGAAGGGCGGGAGTGCTACTAGGGGCGAGGCGAAGGGAACGGCTAAGCTCACAGAGCTTGAGGTCAGGTCCATTCTGACCAGTTGCGAAATCAGTCCTGAAGTAGCCAAGGTCTACGGAATCAGCGCAGACCACGTTAGGTCTATTCGCACTCGAAGGTGTTGGGCTCACCTAGCTTGAGGTCGGGTCCATTTTCTCTGTGGGCTCAAATGAAACGGCCCGCCAGGGGACGGGCCGAGTAAGGCGACACTTGTTGAGCGCCAAGCCTCACGGCGCTGCACCATCGGTTAGGCGGCGGCAGTTCTGTCCAGTAGCCAAAGAGCTGACAAGGCTGGCACTAGCGGCCATCGTTCCCCATTGAAATGACGAACAGTAGCCATTACGTGTCCGCGCGATTCATCGCGCTCTATGGTAACGATTGTGCCGAGTAGGACGCGGCCAAGTGGAGTGCGTAAGCAGACATGCGCGCCAGTGTAGTCGTGCTTCGGACCAAGCTTTGTAAATTCCGGCCGGAAGCATTTACCGTAAGGTCCGGGCGTATGTTGCGCGGTCATGCTGCCACCTCTTCGTCGGGCAATGCCTCTAGCTGATCATGGGCACCGAGAGCCCAGGTCTCGACGGCTGTTGAGAGGTAGAAGCAAGCCATGCCCGACCATGACTCGTCATCGCTAGGCTTCGGGAGTTCGCCGTACACGTCTTGGATGTACTGCAGCACGTCGTCGCCGTGACGGCGCATCGTCTCCATAGCGTCAGAGTAGGTCACAGCCGGCATGTAAGCGCCGGAAGCACAGCCGCCTTGAACGATGGCTGCAACGTCTGAGCAAGTGATGTCCTGCTCGATCCAGGCAGGAACGTCGATATCGAACTGCGATACGGGTTTGTCAGTGTTCCAAAGGTCCATGTGATTCTCCGTTAATGGTTGGTGCGATGGCTTGAGCCATCCGGTAGCAGCCTAGAGGCAAGCTGCTAACGGCTGGTTAGGCCTGAAACTCGGTGCGAGTGGTGACGCGGCGTGAATCACGAGCAAGGCGCTTGTAATCACGCTCTGCTCGTTCGAGCTCGGAGCAGCAAGCGTGCGGCGCACAATCGAAGCCGTCATAGTCCCAATGTGGGCAGGCTTCTTGAGCGATCCTATAGCGCGATCTGGCAGCTGGCAGGGCAATCAGCGGCGAGTGTTTCATGGTGCGTGCTCCAAATGACTTGACTCCTGTGTCGGTGGAGTAGGCGGGCAGATCGCGCACGCGGTCTCGCCACATGCGCAGGGTGTTGGCGGTGAATTTGAGGTTTACGGTGCGCGCCTTCGGGTCGCTGTCTCGCGCTTCTGCGACTTCGAGCATCCATCGCAGCAATTCAGCCGCAGTGCGCCCCATTGTGTCTGCGTCTGCGCCAGGTGCGTGCTTTCTGGTTTCCATGGTCGGTTACTCCTTGAATGCTGAAACAGTCAGCGGGTTAGGGTGCATTCTTGATTAGCCGCTCCCATGTACCAACATGCTTGGCTCGCAGATTCACTCGGTCGCCGGCATGTTTTTGCATGACAATGTTGCGGTAGGCCATTTGCTCTGCGTGTTGTAGTTGCGCGCCTTCCAGTGCTGACCAGCGCAAACCCATGTACGCAGCAATCTGTTGCGCGTCGCCTAGGCTCATCTCGATTGCGTTCATCCTTCGGACCTCGGTGAAACAGTTAGAATTGCAGTGTGTTCTGCACAGTCTTGGATTTCCGAAGTAGCGCGGTCCCACTGCGACGCGAGGACGTCATCGCTGTAGCTGGCGGAAATATGCGGAGCCTTTTGATTGCATATGCCGGCAATCTCGCTTAAGACTTGCGATAAGCCGTGTTTATCTATCATGACTTCTAAGGCTATCTGTTCTTCATTGGTCCACATGGCGTTAGTACTCCAATAGGTTAGGGTGCAAGCCAATACTCAGGTAATGCGGCGAGAGTTCATATACGTACTAACCGAGTAGATATCCGTACAGTGTCGAAATCCTTTACACACACACTGTCGATAAACCTTACAACTACAGAGNGTCGAGATTCTTTACACAAGGGTGTCGGAGTTCTTTACACATGGTTAACCCCAGGCTTCGGAGAGTGCGCAAGCTTCCTGACGGTAGATGGCAAGTGAGCAGAACGGACGGAGCTTGCTTGAGCTTGGTTTCAGAGGAATGGATAGCAGTGATGGAGATGATGGGGTATAGCGTCTTGGAGACTCCAGGATGGCGTATATACATGCCTAATCGCTCTCCAGTCAGTTCGCCAAGCTCTCTGCCTGTCAACCCCAGCATCTAAGCCAATGCGGGGTAATGGCCTCGACATGAGCCGTAAGTGGGCCAATGACGAGCTCTAAGCCTGCAGTAGCTCAGGCAGGGTAGGTAGAGTGGGAATTGAGGATCGGGCAGGGGTAGAAACCCGATGGGGCCCAACCTCGCGGCGGAACATGCTTGTGCATGTTTGTCCGCTCGCCCCTCCGACCAAACAAAACAAAAAGTAAACTGTTTACTCGTTAGCAGTTAACTAGTAAACTGTTTACATGGAAGCGCCCAAGTGTCGTCTTTGTGGAGACAAGCACTGGTCTAGTGAGAAGTGCAAAGCTGTTCCGAAAGAAGTGGTGCTCAAGTCGCATCACGTTCTGGTTCCTGAAGTGAGGGACGGGCTCATAGACGAGCTTAGGGCGAAGGTGAAGGTTTTGGAGACTGAGTTAGCCAGTAAGCCGGCAGGCAGTTCGACTGAGAAGCGTAAGGCTTACATGCGCGAGTACATGAAGAAGCGTCGTGCTCCCAAGTAGCCCTCAAGACCGGAGTGGCAAGTGATAAGCCCAGAAGCTCTTAGCCTGATGTCTGCTCAGCAGAAGGCATGGAAGGAGAAGTTCCTAGAAGGAGAGTTTGCCGCCCTACATTGGATGTGTCCTAGGTGTGCGAAGAGATTCTCGTTCAGATGGTTTGCCTGGGTTCGGCGAGACAGGTGCGAGTGTGGGTGGAAGGCTGAAAGATCGCGTCATTACTATTTGGAGGTTTGATTGAGCCTCCCCAATAGCCCTCAAGACATCTACAAGGACCCTGTAAGGCTGTATCAGCCCATATGGGTCAAGGGTCGTGTGAACGACTATTACGCTTTCCAGAGGGACTGTGCTGACCGGTACGAGGTGATTAAGGATCTGGCGAGCAAGTTCTCTCGTCCATTCTCCGTGTTAGACATCGGGTCTAACTACGGGTATTTCGACATCAGACTGATGGAGGACTTTCCTGGGGCTGTTTGTGTCCTGATCGACAACAAGGAGGTCGAGCCGGTTCTGAAGAAGAATCTGAGGCTGGATCGGAGTGTGGTCATCAAGCGGAAGGTGACGGCGAAGGAGTTGGAGAGTTTGGCCCGGAGTGAGAGTTTCGACATCGTTCTTGGGTTATCGGTGCTTCACCACTTTGACGATCCTGAACGGGCCTACAACGCTATTCGGTCGTTGGGATGGTGGAGTGTTTTTGAGATTCCTGGGGTAGATGACATTGGAGCTGCGTTTCCTGAGAAGCACGAAGCGATCCGTGGGTTGTTCCACGTGGAGCCTACCGGAGAGTTCCATTCTCACGTCTCTGACTGTAAGAGGCCCTATTACGTCCTAGAGAACGTTCCGTTCATCGCCGAGCAAAGTATAGATGCGGCGGACAGGGATGCTCCTGGGTACAACCGTTTCGAGTTAGAAGTGGACTTCGACGTGAGTCTGTTCAGGAAGGGGACGGAGAGACGGCCTTTCATTCCTGGGATGAACCTCTACAATTTCATCCGTCTTGGCGGTGGTTGGCCTACGGGGCAACTGATCAACCAAGAGTGTGAACAGTACAAAGACCATCCTGATTTCTACCCGTGGAACTTCGTGGTGGGGAAGGGGATTGCTCCGATAGATTCGATAAGCAAATGAGAGCCCTGGTTACTGGGGCGACAGGCCAGGACGGACACTATCTTGCCAAACACCTTCTTGGGCTGGGTTATCGTGTCTTTGGTGGTTATCGTCGCAGTAGCCAGGCTGTACTTCCTGAGTCCGTCGAGGCTGTCCCGCTGGAGCTCCTCGAATACGAGTCCATCAAAAGAGCCGTCGAAAGAGTAAAGCCGGATGAGATTTATAACCTCGCCGCTCAGACCCATGTTGGGGAGTCCTTTAACTGCCCTGGATACACGTCTGAGCTTAACTATCTGGGAGTCATACGGATACTTGAAGCTATCAGAGCGACTCCTATTCGCTTGTATCAGGCTTCTACGTCGGAGATGTACGGTGGCGGAAGAGGACTTACTGAGACGAGTAACTTTTCGCCTAGGTCTCCCTATGCCGTCGCCAAGTTGGCCAGCCATTTTGGGTGCGGCATCTATAGACGAGCTTATGGCGTACGGGTTTCGTGCGGAATCCTCTTCAACCACGAGAGTCCACTGAGGAGCAAGGACTTCGTGACCCGCAAGATCACCTCGCATCTTGCGCGTAACGAATCGTTCACGCTTGCTAACGTGACTTCCCGTAGAGACTGGGGGCACGCCGAGGACTACGTGAAGGCGATGCATCTAATGCTTCAACACGAGCCAGATGACTTCGTGGTAGCTACCGGAGTGAGTCGCACAGTTGATGAGTTTCTGAAGGAAGCGTGGAAACACGCTCCGTTCTATTCGGGCTCGGTCAAGATCAACGAGGCCGAGCAGAGGCCGTGGGACGTGACTGAGCTTGAAGGCGATGCGACCAAAGCCAAAGAGAAGCTCGGCTGGAAGCCGGCTTACACGTTCGAGGCGTTGGTCAGTGACATGATGGCGAGTGACTTATCGGGAGCGAAGAAGCTTCTATTGGCCTCATGATTGGCAATCACCTCTCTAGACTTGCTGATCGCTGCTGCGAAGCAGCGCCTCGAATTCTACAAAACCGCCTCACGAACGACGGTAGCGGGCGGTTGGTTTTGCAACTTTGACATAGCTGGTAATCCTGGGGCCGGGACTTTAGCGGTTGGCAACACCGCTAACGGAGTTGTTCCTACTGACGCGACGGCGGGGTATCCGTCAATCGCTGCTTTTGGTGGGAGTAATCGCGGCTACGGTGTGCAACATCCGGCTGTTCGATGCCGTGTTTAGTTGTGGTGCTTACGCGTTCAACGCCAACACTGCGTTGGCATCTCAACCGAGCTACTCCGCTAGAGTTTCGTTGGCTGGCGGAGCTGCGAATTACTCCGGGCTCGAATTGTGGGCCGAGATGGTGACGGCCGCGACCGGCAACCAAGCCGTGAACGTGACCTACACAGATCAGGACGGGAACACAGGCAACACGACTGGGGCCACCGGGATCGGTGCCGCTCCGACTGTTGGGCGATGTTGGCCGCTCCCATTCGCTGCCGGAGATTCAGGCGTCCAAGTTGTGACCAATGTTGCTGGAACGGTGGCGAGCGCCGGCACGTTCAACGTACATGTGCTACGGCCGCTAGCCGATTTGTACATCAGCGTTGCGAATGGCCTTGTGGTGCAGAACTGGTCTGATCTGGGGCTGATAGAGCTGTTCGCAGATTCGGCTCTGAAGATGCTAGTCATGTCGCCCGCAGGCACGGCTCTTGGCACGATGGACATCGGAAACCTGGACGTCATCAATGGCTAACCTTTGGCGGAAGTTCCCGAGCACTTCTAGTTCACCGAAGCTCGCGTGGTTCTTTCTTCAAAGAAGGGGAGAGACTAGGCCGCAGATTGCCGACGATTTTTTCGATGAGGTAGTAGCTCCTCCTTCTACTTACAATCCGATTCCTGTGTTGAAGTACTACTATGAGATGATAAGTAGTTGAAACGTCCGGCGAACGTAAAAGACAACGGCGTTACCAAGCTCATCAACAACGACCTGTGGCCTTCTAGGGATAGAACCTGTCATAGAGTCGCTTACGATTTCAGAGGCGCTCACCTCGCGATCAAGCGGTGTAAGAAGCTAGAGATCGTGATTCAGGCTGGGGGATGTGTAGGTGTTTGGCCAAGACACCTTCGAGAAACGTTCTCAACCGTCTACACGTTCGAGCCATCGCGCGAGAACTACGACCTCATGATAAAGAATCTAGGGGACTTGGATATCCGCAAGTACCACGCCGCTTTGAGCGACAAAGTAGGTCGGTGTGGGATGAAGTTGAATCCTGCAAATTGTGGAGATGATCAGACGATTGGCGGGAATGAGGTCGATACTGTGACCATTGACTCTCTCAGCATCGACCCTGATTTGATCTATCTCGACATCCAGGGCGATGAATACTTAGCGATCACAGGTGCTGCTGAGACGCTGAAGCGGTGCTCGCCGATTGTCGGGATCGAAGTAGACAACAAGCTCGCTCGTATCAAGGGTGATGCTGTGACGCTTTTGAAGGAACTAGGGTACGTCCAATTTGGAAAGCATAGCCAAGACTGGCTCTTTGAGAGGTTGATATGACGATACAAGTTATGGCCGCAGTCTCTACGAGCACGAACGTCAACGTCTATTTCAATCGTAGCGACATCCCTGGAACTTCTGTATCGACGGGACTGACAGGCGCTAGGACGTTCAACATCATGGGCGACAGCGATGTTCGCAGAGATACGCGAATCACTATCGCAGGAACCTTTGGCTCTGGCTCTGCTTCCGGTAACGTCGTAGTAGACATTTCTCCGGGAAGAAGCGGAAACTTCTACTTCCCTCTCTTTAGCGTCTCATCGAACTTTACGACTGCAATCCCCATTCAAGCCGATCATGTGATTCGGTTCAGAACGACCTGGACATCGGCAGCTGCTGCGATTGGCATGTCGATTGATGCCTTTATCGGATGATGTACTTCCAGAAAGAGGCTAAGGCGCTTCTAGACAAGATGAGAGAGGACTATAGCGACCAGGACTGCTGGAAACTAGGCTACGAAGATGATGATGGGACAAGCGGTTACTTTCAGTTTCAATACACGCTTCGCCTCGCGCTAGACGACTACCTGAAGAACTTTGATCTTAAGCCGGAAGATTGGTCGCCGAGCCTGAAGCATGAGACTCTCTTACAAACCCCAACCTAGACAGCTTCTCTTCCACCAGACCAAAGCGAATCAGATTCTCTACGGTGGAGCCGCAGGAGGCGGGAAGAGTCATTGTCTTCGCTGGGACGCGATCGACTTCTGCTTAAAGATTCCGAATCTGAACGCAACGCTCTTTAGACGGACGTTGCCGATGCTATTGAAGAATCACGTCATACCGCTGAGGCGTGAGTTACCTCCGAGTCTTGGGCTAGGCACTTACAACGAGACTCGCAAGATGTTCGAGTTCCGTAATGGCTCGATACTCCAGTTTCAGCACATCGAGTACGACCGTGACGTAGACGACATTCAGGGGGCAGAGCTTCACTGGGCCGGAATAGACGAGGCCGGTCAGTTAACTCCGTACATGATCGGCTGGATACTCTCGCGCGTGAGGTTGGGAGAGGCGTCTGAACGGTTCAAGGAGTACGTCAAGGCCGATCCGAAGTTACAGCCTTACGTTGATAGGCTTCCGAGATTGGCGATGAGTTCTAACCCGGGAGGCGAAAGTCATCACTGGCTGAAAGAGAACTTCATCGACCCCGCTCCTCCTGAGAAAATATTCGAGGTCGAGCACAAGAGTCCTCTGACTGGAAGGATCATCACGAAGACACGGATATTCATTCCGGCTTCGATGATGGACAACACCTATCTCGATGCCGATTACGAAGCTCAGTTCGACGGAATGCCGGAGTGGCAGCAGAAGCAACTGATTGAGGGCGACTGGAACGTAGTCCCCGGAGCGTTCTTCGATGTTTGGAATTCACTCAACATCGTCAAGCCGTTCAAAGTGCCCGACCATTGGATGAGATTGTGGGCTTGCGACTGGGGGTTTAGACAGCCGTTCGCGATAGGCGAGTTCGTGGTTTCGGATGGAATGGGGACTACAGACTACACAGGGCGAGAAGTGATCTACCCTGAAGGAGCCATGATCTTAGTCAGGGAGTGGTACGGGCAGGAGAAGGGAAACAAGGGGATCAGGATGAGCGCGTATGACGTTGGCGCAGTGCTCAAAGAATGGTTTCCGTCCGATATTAAAGTGGCCGATCCTTCGATGTGGAGGACGGACTCAGGCCCTTCTCCGGCAGAGCGGTTTGCTCAAGCCGGGATCTATTGGGCGAAAGCCGATAATGAACGAGACGCGGGGTGGCAAGAGATGTACGCACGGATCAAGGACAAGATGCTGCTAGCTGTAGAAACCTGCCATCACTTCCTACGCACCATTCCGACATTGGAGCACGATGAGAAGAAACTGGAGGACGTGGCTAAGAAAGGCGAGGACCACATGGGGGATATGGGGCGTTACGCTTGTATGGCAAGACCTTACAAGAAAGACGCCCCCAAGAAACAGAAGCCTTGGTATGAGGACATACGCCCGCTGACATTCAATGATGTGATGAACCGCAGACAGCCAAGCCAGGGGCCTGAAATCATATGAAGCTGAAAGATCTTCCGTTGGTGGATCATTCGCAGCCAGGTTACGCAAGGCTTTATTTGACCCCATTGCCAGAATCGAATTGGCCGGTATGGCAAGAAGAAAGCGGCGAGTGGTACACAATGACCTTTTCGACGCGCCCTGACGATTGTGGAAACGCTGTTCTCGCCAAGGAATGGTGTCCAAGGCTTCCCGGCTACTCGCTAGGCGATGGTTGCTATTTGGTAAAGAACCGGACGGACTTCGTTGGAAGTTAAAGAGTTCTGGCGTCAGTACGACGTATCAGACAAAGAGCACAAGAAGTGGGAGAAGCGCGCCGACAAGGTTCTCAAGCGTTACCGACTAGAGACCGGGAGCGGGACTGGAGAAGTAACGCCGTCGTTCAACATCCTGTGGGCCAATACGTCCGTTCTACAGCCGGCGCTGTTCTCTCAGGTCCCAAAGCCAGACATTACGCGCAGGTACAAAGACGACGATCCTGTAGGCGCTCATGGGTCTAAGGTAATCGAGAGAGCTTTGGATTACGTCTTAGACGATGGAGACTTCTATGACTTCGGGATTAGGTCTGTACTCGATGTGCTTCTCCCAGGTCGGACGGTTTCAAAGATTCGTTATGTCCCAACCTACGCCACCACCAGAAAGTCAGTCCCAGTGGAAGCACGAGAGCAACTGGGACCGAACGGTGAATCTGCGGGGTTTAGGTTTTTCCATGAAGACTCAGAGATCGAGCCTGCCGAAGTAAAGTTTCAAGAAGGCATTGCGTTCATCGAACAAGAGGTGGAAGAGGTTGTCGATGAGCATGTAGAGATCGAGCGCTGGCCGTGGAAGAACTACCGCCACCAGAAAGCAAAACGATGGAAGGATGTGGGATGGGTTGATTTCATCTCCTACCTAGACTTAGATCAGCTTGAAAAGCTCATTGGTAAAAGCAAGGCAAAGGATATCGAACTAACAGTCGATGGTTCAGGGAACGAGGATGCCAAGGATTCCGCGTTCAAACCTACTCATGCTGAGGTCCATGAAGTCTGGTTCGCTCGTGATAGAAAGGTTTGTATCGCCGTTACTGGCGTTCAAGACGAATGGCTCAAGAAGAGCGAAGACCCGCTGAGACTGAACAACTTTTACCCGTGTCCAAAACCTCTTCTTGCCGTAGACACGAATGACTCTTTACAGCCGATCCCTCTCTTCACTCTTTACCAGCATCAGGCGAATGAGCTCGACCTAATCACCAAGCGTATCTCGGTGCTGATGAAAGCACTGAAGATGGCTGGTCTGTATGCAGGCTCGGAAAAGGACGTTCTCAAGAAGCTCTTCGAGGCCGACGAGAACCAGATGATCCCCGTCGCAGATTGGGGAACGATTCAAGGGGCTGGAGGTATTTCAGGTCTCGTTGACTGGATGCCGATAGAGCAAGTAGGCAAAGTTCTTACTGCTCTATTCCGAGAGCGCGAAGCGATCGTTGCTCAAATCTTCGAGCTTACTGGCATCGCTGATATAGANCGCGGCTCTACCGATCCCAGGGAGACCAAAGGNGCNCAGACCTTAAAGGCTCAGTTCTCGTCTCGTCGGACTTTGACTCCTAAGCAGAACGTCGAAAAGTACTTCAGGGATGTACTCCGTATCGCTGCGGAGATCATGGCAGAGCATTTCTCGACCGATACTTTGCAGAGAATGACCGGGCTAGAAGTGCCGGAGCAAGTCAGGGCGATGCTTAAGGACGAGCTGATGCGTCAGTACCGTATCGACGTAGAAACTGACTCGACCGTTGCTCCTGACGAAGCGGCTGACCAAGCCAACATGGCTACGGCTCTAGAGGCCGTTACGGGTTACTTGCAAGCCGTTTTTCCTTTGACTCAAGCCGGCATACCTCCAGAACCTTTAATCCAACTCTTGAAGGTCTATCTGCGAAAGTTCAAGTGGGGCCGAGAGATGGAGGAAATGCTGGCGCAGTTGGAGCGCAATCCTCCAGAAGCTAAGCCCGATCCAGAAGAGAAAAAGATGCAGACGGAGGCCCAGCTTGAGCAGCAGGCTCAGCAAGCAGACCTTCAGAAGCAAGAGAAGGAGCTTGAGCTCAAGTTTGCCGAGATGCAGGCCAAGTTGCAGCAAATGCAAATGGAAATGCAGATCGAGATGCAGAAGGCTCAGATGGAGATGAAGGCTCAAGCAGCGCAGCACCAGATGGACATGGCGCAAGGGATGCAAGCCCACCAGATGAAAATGACCCAACAGAAAGAGATGGCCGATGCGAAAGCGGTTCAGGTACGACAAGGAAACAAAACAAGTAATCCCACTCGATGAGTGGCTTCAGAAATACGGAGAGCCCGTAGAAGAAAGCCATCATATCGTTGGCGAGTTTCAGGCTTATCAGCCTGTGACTGGAGACATGCAGGGCAAGTGGATCACGAGCCGCAGACAGCATCGTGAGTTCTTGAAACGCAACAATCTGGTCGAGGTAGGAAATGAAAAGTCCTACATGACCCGGCATGGTGGGATGACCGCTGACAATCCCAATTTGGTTAGTGACGAAAAACGTGAGGAGCAGATATGCCGGAGCCTGGTCAAGAATCTGGAACGGTTGAGAAGTCGGTAGACTGGGCCGAAGCCTTAACAGAAACACTTTCAAAGTCTCAACCTGAAAAGGTCGAGGTGGCAGCTAAGGAGCCCGATCCTAGCGACGTTCACTCCACGGACCATTCGGAAGACAAGCCGATTGAAACGGAGGCCAGCGAGGTTCAAGAGTCGAAGGATGCCCTTGAACCGCCTGAGAAGTGGTCGCCTGAAGTCAAGACGTACTTCAAATCACTTGATCCAGTCGGGCAGAAGTTCCTCCTAGAGCGAGAGAAAGATGTCGAGGGGCACTTAACTAAGCGCACCCAAGAGCTTTCAGAAACTCAAAAGAGATACCAAAAGCTCGATGACGTGTTGAAGCCTTACGAGACAGTCGCGAAGCAAAGCGGTGTAGATATTGCGCCTCACATAGCTGAGGCAATGCAGTACTACATGGCCTTTCGTCGTGATCCCGTCTCAACGGTCAAAGCACTGATTCAAGCGAACAAGCTAACGCCAGAAGCGTTGGGCTTAGTTGAAGACGGGACCGATCCGACCATTAGGGAGCTACGTAACGAGCTGGAAACGACCAGGCGTGAAGTAGCTAGTTTGAAGCAAGGAACAGTTCAAGTTAATGAATCGCAGTTCGTAACTCAGATCAATTCGTTCAAGGACGCGAAAGACGAAGGTGGTGCTGCGAAGCATCCGCACTTCGATCGCGTTCGTTCTTTGATGGCTCCGTTAGTGGACTCAGGGAAGTCTCTGGAAGAAGCCTATGCCGAGGTGGTGTGGGCCTTGCCAGAGTACCGAGAGACACAGATGAAAGCCAACAAAGAGCAGTCTGAGAAGGAAGCAAAGAAGCTGGCTGAAAAGGCGCGTCTTGATAAGCTCAAGAGCGCCAAGAAGGCCGAGACGTTGGCTCCTTCCGACACTGACAAAGGATCTGGGAAAGCTGCGCACAAAGGCTGGGAATCGTCCTTGCAGGAGACCTTAAACAAACTCAGGAGTTAAAGTTATGGCAAGTCCGAATCTAACGGAACTTGTGACAACGACGCTCCGTGACCGACAAGGTGAACTGGCCGATAACGTTTCCAAGTCGAACGCATTGCTATCGCGCATCAACGCGAAAGGCAATATCGACTCGGTGAGCGGGGGCAGGACGATTGTTCGAGAGCTCGAATACGCAGAGAACTCGACCTTCCTGTACTACAGCGGCTACGAAACTTTGAACATTTCGCCTAGCGATGTGTTTTCGGCAGCGGAGTATTCGTGGAAGCAGGCAGCCGTTAATGTCTCATGGTCAGGGTTGGAGAACCGCATTCAGAACGCGGGCGATGCTGCGAGTATCAAGCTCGTAGCTTCCCGTATTCGGAACGCGGAACGAACGATGGCGAATCAAATCTCCATCGGCATCTACTCTGATGGCACTGGAACGGCGGGGAAGCAAATCACTGGGTTGCAAGCCCAGGTTGCTGATGCGCCGTCTACTGGCACTGTGGGTGGGATCAATCGAGCAAACTTTGCGTTTTGGCAAAACCAGAACGTGACGATAACCTCGACGGATAATACCTCTGAGCTAGCCGCTGATATGCGGACCTTGTGGTCTGCATGTTCGCGTGGCACCGACCGTCCCGATACGATTGTGGCTGGGGCTACTCTGTACGACCTATTTTGGGCCGACATGCAGAGCATCCAACGAGTCACGAGTGCAGGGACTGCGAACAAGGGTTATACAGAACTTGAGTTCCGCGGTGTTCCGGTAATTCTCGATGGTGGTCAGGCGACGGGTTCCGCGACTGACTGGGGTGGTGGTCTCTCGGCCACAAGGCTCTATATGCTCAACACGTCGTATCTGTATTGGAGCGTTCACTCGAACACCAATATGGTTCCGATGGATGAGAAGATGTCCTTGAACCAAGATGCTACCGTGGTTCCGCTTCTGTGGGCAGGCAATCTCACGATGAGTAATGCCGGTCTTCAGGGCGTTCTACACACTTAAGGGGATAACAATGACTGACTCAGCATTGAATCTACTGGGTGTAGACCTCGACGTGACTTACACGAGCACGGATCAACTCCCAGCNGCAGTGGAGGTGGGGACGGAAGTCGTCACTAGAAACGGCAGGGCGATCTTGGCTAAAGCGGTAAGCGGTACTCCTCAGTTCAGTTTGGTGGTGATCGAGCTTGCATCAGCGCAAGCGTCAACCTCATGCCATGCCCTACTGGCTTCGACTGGTAACTGTACGAATGGCCGTCTGGCCATCGCTCAGACTTCAGTCGGCAGCGCCGAGTGGGGGTGGTTCCATACTGAAATCAACAAGGAGGGGCGAGTTAACGCGGCTACCGCGTGCCAGCCTAACGTGAGGCTCTACGTCACAACTACGGGCGGGGTAGTGGACGATGCTACGGTCTCGGCAGGCCCTATTCAGGGCTTGTTTATCAAGACTTCGGCTACGTCTGCTTCTGCTCCTCCCTGCGTTGCCAACAACATGGTGGTCGTCCAGAACGCTGGAGGGAACTAACCGTGAAACCGAGAGCGGCCCTAATAAGGCCGCTCTCTTCTATTTTAGGAGGAGTATTTTTTGATTCCGCAGAATCTTGCGCCTTTGCGCATTCACGCTCGTTGCGTGGCAGACTTTCCAACGATCAGAGTCAACGTCGAATACTGTTCCAAGTTAGGGTTGAGGTACTTCATTCCGACTCCCGATAGACACGAGTTGGAAGCGGTACTAGTAGGCTCTGGCCCATCAGTTAGGGGAGAGGTCGGCGGCCTCAAGAAGAAGTCGAAGGACAAGAAGTACATGTTCTTCGGTATCAAGGGAGGGCATGACTTCCTGGTAGAGAACGGGATCAATCCACATTTCGGTGTGGCGGTCGATCCATTAGAGAGAATCCACAAGGAGAACTTTCTAAAGAAGGCCCCAGAGTGCAAATACTTCATCGCCTCTCAGTGTCATCCGACGCTGTTCGATACGCTGATCGCCAGAGGGGATGAGGTCATTGTCTGGCACTTACTTACAGACAATCTGTTGAAGTGGACACAAGAGGAAGGCTCACCGATCTACCAGCACTACACTATCCCTGGAGGCTCTACCTCCGGTCTACGGTGCATCGTGTTGGCTTATGCGATGGGCTTTAGAAAGTTCCATCTGTACGGGTATGACTCCTGTCTTTCTCCTACCGATCCCAAGAAGCCTGCAAATCTACGCAAGGTGAATGGAGAGAAGTACGAGGCGGTGAATAAGGAAGGCAAGCCGAAAGCGATTAGCTTGACGGTAGGGAAGAAGGTCTTTCTAGCCGATCCAGCGATGGCCTCACAAGCCAATGAGATCCAGGAGCTCATCAAGAGCATGTGGAAGCCTTCAGATCCGTTTTGGTTCAGACCTTACGGCCAAGGATTGATCCAACACATTTTGAGGGAGCGGTATAGGGAAGGGGCGGAGGATAGCCGGTGTTAGCAATCACTACCTTCGCTCCAAAGCACTGGGACTTCTACGCCAAGCTGTGCGTAGAGAAAATGGTCAAGTTATGGCCGGGTCCGGTTCGTGTCTACTTCGAGGGTTCGGCTCCTCCGACTCTGGAAGGAATCGAGGCCCGGCCTCTTGACTCGTTAGATAGAGTCGAATTTCTCAAACGCAACGTCCCGAATAGACCGGGGTTCTTGTGGGATGCCAAGAGGTTCTGTCACAAAGTCTTCGCTCAGTTGGATGCGATGAAGGACGGAGAGCCGTTTTGGTGGATCGACGCTGACGTAGCGATTTTCAACAAGATCGATAAGTCGTTACTAGAGCAACAGGATGTTGTGACCTTCCTAGGAAGGAATTCCTACACCGAGACAGGGCTGATTGGTTTCAATCCAAAGCATGAAGAATTTGGATGGTTCGAGGATCGGTACAGAGCGATGTACACGAGCGGAACTATCTTGACTCTCGACTATTGGACTGACTGCCATGCGTTTGACGCCGCTAGGGAAGGTCGAGGAGAGAACCTAACTCCCAATGGGAAGGGGTTTGATAACGTGATGAGAGATTCAAAGTTTGGGCCTTACATGGCTCACTTCAAAGGGCCGCTCAAAGCGGAGTTGTATAGGCTAGGAGGAGCAAGTGAGATTTCAGCAAATCTATGATTGGATAGAGACGAAAAAGCCAGAGGTTCTTGTTGAGATCGGGACGTGGAACGGTCAGAACGCTATAAGGATGTTGAAGGAAGGAGCGAAGAAGTACATAGGGTTCGACTTATGGGAAGACGGGAGCGAGGAAATAGACGATCTGGAGAACAACGCGAAGAAGCGGGTCACGCAGGCAGAGGTTCAAGAGACTCTAAAGGCTTACGACGTGGAGCTTATCAAAGGCAACACCCGAGAGACATTGAAGGGTTATGTCGCTGGGAAGAAGCCTTTCGTGGACATGGTAGTTATCGACGGTGGTCACTCGAAGGGGACGATCAAGAATGATCTTCTGTTGGTCATGAAGATCGTTAAGTCGTCAGGCGTGATTTTCCTAGACGACTACTACTTTAACTGTCCCACTCCGAACGTAGGCGCTCAGACCGTCATGGAAGGGCTTAACATTCCTTAC
>C687J35021_10001654_pt1 | contig 16722 bp, 37 predicted proteins | sample RifCSPhighO2_12_FD_35021 | JGI IMG/M metagenome (IMG submission 35021)
AACCGATTTGCCAATGGGACACTTTGACCGGACTTTTTGGCCTCAGTCTGGCATAGATGAATTAGTCGGGCAGGCAACCCTCCTCGAAGCCCTCGCCAACGCCCTTGAGCAGCGCACGGCAGAGCGAGACGCTTGAAAACTCAAATGGAAAGGAGTGCTTAATATGAATGCGGACGAATTAAAAGTTGCATACGAAAATGTTCAATCGAAAATTCTCGAAAAAGCAAAATCTCTCGAAAAATCAATAAGTGATGATAAGATATTGACCGATGAACAAGCAATAGAAAAGTTAAAATTGACAGCAGAAGAAGGCATTGGGGCGTGTATTGTTCTGTATAATCTATTAGAAGACGAAGCAGAACGTCGTGGGGCTTCTGTTAATTCGGAAGGAAGACTTTCGAAATCATTTGATGAAATTGGATGGTTAATTGCCAAATTTGAATTAATACAGAAGCGCGCTAGAGGCGAACCCGAAAAAATCATAGAAGGGTACGCGTAAATGCTATCTAGATTGTTTATAATCATGTTATTTCTATCGCTACTTTCTGGTTGTTTAAATACTCCGATAGATACAACGTTACATAAAGAATTAGTATCAGAGAATCTAAATATCTATTGTTATAGAGATATAAACCCAAATTCTAAAACATATCTAAAAGAATGGTGTGTGCGTGATTGTGGTGTATGGGGAGGATGGAAATACGCTGCTTGTAAAGCACAAGATACTATAATGGAGTGTAATTCACAAGCACCAGAAACGTTTGATTATAGAACAGGATATCCTAATATTGTTTATCAAGTTTTTGAAATGAAAAAGTGGAAAGTTATTGCAATAGAACAAGATAAAGCACAGGAAGATATTCCATACGTTGTACATGGGAAGTGTGAATGAACTATATGGTTTTTCGAGAATCATTAAAAGATTGTAAGAATTGTGGACATACGATAGTAAAAATGCACAATATTCTAGGATAATCCCGTGCATTGTACAGGAAAAATACTAAAAGCAGAACCATTACAAAGGTGAATAAAATGGGTTTATTTGATAATCTGATACCAGTAATTACCGGCGAGGAGTTAAAGTCCAAACAATGTTTGTCGTGTAATTCGGAGTACGACAAAGAGACGATCCGACAAAAAATACCAACCATACAAGGGCGAGCGATAGGTCCGTGTTGTCAAAAATGCTGGAATAATTCAGACAATATGGAACGTTTAGATATCATTCAAAAATTAGAAGATTTCTGGAAAGAAATAGATGTTTTGGATGAAAAGGCAATCGAGTACCTAACGATTGCAAGAAATCATGTGAAAAACAACTCTTGGGACAAAGAGAAACAATTAGTTATTCAATTGAGCGATCAGAAAATGGATATTTTTTTAGAAAAATTTGGCGATGACGAAAAAATGCGTCCAATGGAGGGACTGAATTTACTATTAGATGTAATCGCATTCAAGGATGATAATAGCGAATGGTTGATGAATTAATGGTTGAATATCCAATAAAAATCGGTAAAACTGTAAAATACAGATTGGTGAAACACGAAACATCTGACGGCCTGATGTCAATATACACAGATGTTCCAATTGGTAAAGTTTATGATGTCATTGAAGGTTCGGAACAGAATGCCGAATTCTTTAATATGGAATTAAAGAAAAAACATACAAAAAAAGTTGTTTGTGTAGTTGATAACGATAAACGAGTATATTTTCCTGTAGAGTGTATGGAACGTGTTCGCTATGAATAGATGCAATGATTGTAACGGTAAAATATTATGTGGAATTGAAGGCAACCATATGGTAGAAAATGATAGTAAACAAGTCTGCTGTGCGTGTTTTGAAGACAAATATTGTATTATTTGCTGTTGACATATATGGACTGGCACCACTCAGTAGACATTAATTTTGAAGAAGATAGAGACTGTGACGCATTTGGATGTGATTCTTATTGCAGATGTAGTCAAATTGTCAGTGCTATGGTTGAATCAGTAAATATTGATTACTGTATAGATAATATAATAGAACATATATGCATAGGAAATGTTCCTAGGAGTAATAAATTAATCTATACTCGTGCTTTAGACCGTGCACATGAGTTAAGGACTGATGAAAGTTCGAGATATGTAGTGGATAGAATTTTGAGACATTATAAAATATATGATTTTACACTATTTGAAGTCAACACCCGCAGCGGTTATTACGGAGAAGAAATAGGTAGCGTTTCTCATAAAAATTCAGATGAAATCATAGCAACTTGTCAAAAAATACTATCGTTAAAAACTCTGACTGAAAAAATTAATGCGTTACTAGAATTAGAATATGGATATGTTTTACCAAGGTTAAAAGGCGCAACTTGGGAATTAATAGAAATTGAAAAATCATCAATTATTTTCCCCCAAAATGAATATAAGAAAAAAATTAAGAACAGTGTTTATTCCGATTACAAACTACCAGTCGCTCTTGTAGACGAAGAATTAAAACTTATAGATGGTTATCACAGAGTTACTTCATGTAATTCAGAGCGAGTAAAAGTGTTCAAAGCAACGGTTTTACCATGAATATCGATAATATTGAATATTGTTGTAATCCATATGAAGACAATCCATTTCCAAATAAAATTACAGCATGGATTCCAGATGGCATTTCAATTATTATTCCAGGAAATACTGGCATTGTATGGCATCATCAGGTTGGAAACGTATCCTGTGATCAGTACTATATTGAAGGTTCAATAATTCCGATAGGTGTAAATTCAGAGTTACTTGAAAAATTAGTTCAGATTAATTCCGAACGAGGTACTCAGAGTGAAAATAGCGAAATCTGGCAAAATATCAAGAAACAATCGGGAATTGATTTTGATATAGTGGCACCGCCTAGTAATTTACCAAACACCGAAGGCTTTTGGTGGGTGAAATTCAGAAAATTTCCTCCAGATGAACATCCATTTTCGATTAAAAATCTTTCAACTATTATTAACAAACGAGTAGTTTTAGTTTACGATAACTCTGATTGAGGAAAACAAACCATGACGACAGAAATATCTTCTGCTGAAACAAAGACTCTGGAAAAACCAATAGATGGAGTATCTCTAATATGTAGACGACATTTTAAAGAAATATTATTTACCCTCAATAAAAAAACTTATAGTTTTAACCAATTGTGTACCGAATTAAATATAGCGGCTAAGGTTCTATCAGATGCGTTGAAATTGCTTGAAAATTTACAAATCGTAAAACGTGAAGTACAATCTAGTTCTCCAATAAGAGTTAATTATTCCTTAACTGAAAAGGGAATGAAAGTTACAGAGGCGATTAGAAATCTGAAACAAACTCTTGAGGGAGATTTAGCCAATGTACAATCCTGAAAAAATTCTTACTAAAAGTGGATTTGAAGAATACAAAGCACATATTTTCAACATAAAAAACGCAATATTTTTCATCTGCAATCATGCAGATGATTTACATATTGGGAATAAAGATATAGAAATACTAGAAAATGCGCTTGGTTTAATGGAGACCGGCAATTTGTTTACCGGCGACGGTGAAGAACATGAACAATAACTGCGGACCGGAATGTTGTTCTAACGTAAACGGTCCTAAGATATTTTGCGCTTGTGAAAATTGTCATAGTTCTGGAGGATGGGTCGATTGACAATGCACTCGCAACAAGAATTCACAATCATAAAATGTGAAGGCATAAAACAAAATACTACTTTGGGCAATGTATCTTTCATGATTGGTGAGGCAATAACTGAACTTTTGGATAGAGGCGCTCGCAATTTTCAAGTAAAATTCGACAAGGATTCTATTGAAATTAAATGCGAAAAGGGATTTGATGGGGACGAATTCGTAAATCAAAATGGTTATGATGCAGAAAGGAAATACAAAAATATTTGGTGATAAATATTACCAAAGAGTTAATTGAGGATTTGAGGAGCGGTACGGGAACGAAAGTTTGTTGGCGATGCAAGAAAGAAGCATCTGAAACATTTCATTGTTCTCAATGTGAAGTAGAAACTTTAAACGAATTTATGCGACCACTTCGAGTCGAAAATGAATCATTATTTGTTGTTGCACGAACACTTCTACAAACCTACAGACCGCAAGCCCGCGATGATTGTAGAGATAATACCTGCTCGCTCTGCCGGGCTCTAGCAGCCCTCTCACCAGAAACTTTGAAGAAATTGAAGGAGTGATTTCTTATTTCCAAAGTTTGGAACATGCGCGACCCGAACAAACCGAAAGAAGCGGTGTACATCGGGCGTCCTTCTAGATACGCTAATCCATACAGCCACAGAAAGGGCAAATACGTTGATGCCATCGCGGGCAATCTGGTTTCCACCAGAGAAGAATCAATAGAAAAATTTAAAGAATATATCAAATCGGTACTGGAAGGAAATACTACATCATACTACACTAATGAATTTATATCATACGATATATTACTTCTTGATTTGAAAGATAAAGATTTAGTATGTTTCTGCGCTCCGATGGGTGGATTGGAATATAGCAAAGATAGAAAGAAAATTTGCCACGGAGAAGTATTATCAGAAATAATTCAAACTAAATCTATAGATGGAAAAATCATCGAAGGAAATCACAATGTTAGATATTATAAAGGATATTAAAGATAAAAAATTCGAAGATTATATCTATCACTCCAGTAGAACGCGAAGATATTGAATATGAGGTTTGAACAAATGTGGACCTATGAAGAAATAGGAACAAAGTACGGTCTAAAAGACGACCGTTTAAAATTATTCATCGATTACATGAAAACACGTTGGGCGGACCAAGAAGGTTTCGATTATTGTTTAGATTATACAGAAGAATGGGCGAATAGATTCAGTGACCATCGAGAATTTCAAGCATCTGATGGATATGGTAAACGTATTCTTCTATCACTAAACATACAAAATACTGACAATAGAGTTTGTAATCAGTGTGGTACTTTAGCAAAAAACATTGTCTATAATGATATATCTTGGGATGCACACGATTCGAATTGCTTTGGGAAATATATATGATAGATATTAAAAACATTAGAAATAATGAAGATTTTGTACGTAAAAATCTTACCAAGAGAAATGATAAATCTCTTCTGGAAGAATTCGAAAAACTAATTAGTTACGATAAATTAACTTTATTGCGACGTAGAGAAGTAGATATTTTACGAAATAACGTAAACACATTAGCAAGAGATATTGCAAAAGAAATATCAGAAACTAATGAAAAATCCAAAATAGAATCGATGATGGACGAACGGAAATCTCTTGATGTAGAACTAAATAAAATAGAAGGAAAGTTTAGAACTGCCGAACTACTCCGAAATGAAATCCTACTGAAAATGCCCAATCTCTTACAAGATGAAGTTCCAATTGGAAGTTCGGATAAAGATAATGTAGAAATACGTAGATTTGGCATACCTAATAAAAAAAATGTACGGTCCCATGGCGAATTAATAGAAGAATTAGAATTGGCAGATTTTGAAGCAGCCAGAAAGTCGACTGGCGCGGGTTTTGTATTTCTAAAGGGGAATTTAGCACGTTTGGATATAGCATTACAAATGTTCGCTCTTGAAAATTTACACAGTAAAGGGTACATACCAATTCAAGTACCTTTAATGATGAATGTAGAATCTTACGAAGGCGTAACAGATATTAAAGATTTTTCGTCTGTTATGTTCAGAGTAAGTGACGATTCAAATGACGTAGATAAACGATTAATTGCAACTAGCGAACATCCAATCGTTGCAATGATGCAAGATAAGGTTATTGAACCAGACAAATTACCGTTAAAATTTGTAGGAGTAAGCCCTTGCTTTAGGAAAGAAATCGGTTCGTCTGGTGTAGATACACGCGGACTGTTCCGTATGCATCAATTCAATAAAGTCGAACAAGTAGCATTTACCACGCCAGAATCATCCAATACGATGTTAGAAGAGTTAATAGGCAACGCCGAGATTCTATTCAAAGAATTAGAAATTCCATATCGTACCGTTGCTGTTTGCACGGGCGATATAGGAACAGTAGCATCTAAAAAATATGATATTGAAGCATGGAGTCCTAGACAAAACAACTGGATAGAAGTAGTTAGTGGTAGTAATTGTACAGATTATCAATCACGCCGTTTAAACATAAAATATGGAAAACGTGGTGGCAAAACACAATTAGTTCATACATTAAATTGTACAGCAATTGCAACCAGCCGCGCCATGGTAGCAATTATTGAAAATAATCAAGAAAATGATAAAGTTATCATTCCAAAAGTATTAAGAAAATATATGGGAGGAATAGAATTTTTATGATAAAACGAACTGAACGAAAAGTAGAATGGACATCCGAAGGCAAATGGGCAATAAGTTCTCTTCCGAATCAGGATGTATTTAGAATAAGTGTAATGTCTGGTAATTCATGGTATGGTATTATTTTAAATCGTAAACAAATGGAAGAATTTTCCAGCACTCTCGTCGAAGCTTCTCGCGAAAAAACCGGCGATATTAAAGGAGAAAATATTGATGAAACAATCAAATCATGAATCTCATTCTCCAGAAGAATTAGGTACAATTTTATTAGTCGAGCAATTACGCAGAAAAGGACACACGATAGAAAGTGCACAATCATTAAATACTCCCGAAGAATCAACAAAATGGTTACAAGTAATTAAATGGGATTCTAAAGAAGAAGCGGAAGATTTTCGAAAATGGGCGATAGAGCAGATTTGTAAAAGTACACAATATAAAGGATTTAGTAAAAAATATCGTATTAGAAGAGCCGAAGAAGAATTTAGTTGGTGGGATTTAGACTTGGGATTATCGATAAAATCGGAATGAATTATGCTTGATATGACGATGGTTTAGAACCGTGGCTCTAAAATGACCGCCTCATAACTCGGTACAATGACCAAGGAACTCATCGCCCAGGCCCGCGCAGATGCTAAAGCACTACGAGAAGAAGCGAGCATAAAGCAACGTCAAACGGATGCGCCAATGGGACACCTTGACCGCACTTTCTGGCCTCAGTCCGGAATAGATGAACTGGTGAAACAGGCGACTCTCCTCGAAGACCTCGCCAATGCCCTTGAGCAGCACGAGGCCGAGATTGAGCGCCTGCGGAAACGCAGAAGCGATAATGGAGTGTAACCGTGAACTTCGGGCCGAGAACGAGGTTGGAATACCGTCCGCGTTTGGAGATATAAACAATGAAAATACTAATCGCTGGAGATTCTCACGGAGAAAAAGGTATTCTGTGGGTAGATGAACAAATAACAAAGTACAATGCAGATTGTGGAATTATATGTGGTGATGTTTGGGACGTTTGGACGAGAACTAAAAATGAAATCGCCATCATTCGTGGCAACCACGAAAAAGAAGAAGCATGGACGAAAAAACTATTCGGTCCTAATATAATTCCTCATCAAGACTATAGTACGTTTACATTAGGCGGGAAGAGATTCGGCGTCATAGGACGTATGGATGAAGACGCGCATCAATACATGCTCAAAGCCGGTTGGTGGTTGGGAGATGCAGATAATAGAGCGTTTACTAAATATGAAATGTCACAGGTAAAAGGATTATTGAAAAATATCGATGTATTACTAACACACGATGCACCATTTCCATTCTTAATTGCAGAAGATGGAATGATGGGAGGCGCACCTAATACTGTTGGTTCTCATTATCTAAGAGACGTATTATTTGTTACTCAGCCACAATACGCATGGCATGGTCACATGCATGCATACCAAGAAAGACGCATTGCAGATGTAAAAGTTTTTGGACTGCCATGTAGTGATGTCTCATTTAATAATAGAGGATTTTGTATCTTGGATACACAAGATATGTCTGTAGAAACAATTCTCATAAATAAACCGAGGAGTGCTGAAATAAATGAGTACTAAAAGTGAAACTGATGAAAAAATTGAAATAAAGGTCGTAGAGAAGAAAAGTTATTCTCAACAAGATATTCAGAATATGATAGGCAAATCCTTGGAAAAACAGACTGAATTCTTAGAAAGACCGCCTATTAAACCTAAAAAAACAAAAATAAAACTGTTTGCAATATCGAAGGAAAAACTCCGCACTTCCGGAGTCGAATTTGAAATTTCTTCTTCGGATTTTTACGGTTCACGAATTGAAGTTATTGCTTCAGATGAAAATTTTCTATACATAAAGGAAACGTCTTCTGAGGAATTATGATTGGAAATGTAATTATTAGACAACCAAATTTACTTAGAAGAAAACGAGTTGTCGGTTCTTCTAATCTTAAATCTAATGATATATTAATAATGTGTTGCGATATTTTCCATTGGGTTTATGGAACAGAATACGATTTGACAAAAAAAGTATTTTGGGAAAATAGTAAAGACGTATTTACTTACGGAGTTCCATGTCCATATCATCCTGATAATGATATTACAGTTTCTACTGAAATGTGTCTTGGATACATTGTAGAAAAGACACATTGCGTTATAGTGGGTTGTATGGTATGGGGTCTTTCGATGAAGATTATATCGGAAATCCCTAATAATAAAAATAGTATTTGGGAGAATAAAAATGGTATGGCTTCCTCCTAAAGAATGGACTCCGATAGCGAAAATACATGCACTTGGAAGTCGGAGATATCAAATAAATAAAACAGCGGAATGGGGACATTTATCGTTTGAATGTAACGAACTGGATTATGCATTCGAAGTAGGATTAATTATTGCATACTCTATAGATATAACGGAAAAGGGTTCTTCTCCGTTATCCGAAGAAGACAGAAACAATATTTCAGAATGGGTAATTAAAACGTCAAACGACTGGTTATTACAGAAAGCCAAAGAAGAAAATATAGAAGTAAAGATGTGTGAAGGCGGTTGTGGACGAATTACTGGAAAAGATGAACAGGGACGATTTTTGTGTGTGTGTCGTTATGATGGACACGGGTAATTCATTGATAATGAGGATAAATAATGTCATTTCCATTACAATTGTTTGTTGGTCAATCTGAACCAACACTAAAAAAATTCAAACCGGCGGAAGACGATATTAGTAAAGCGTTTATTAGAAAACCTAAACATGGATTATGGACGAGTAAATACAGACCAGAAACCAATGATAGTCCATGGATAGAATGGTGCGTGGCGAATGAATTTGGTGATGTAGAAAACACTCCTTGGTGGATTTTAGAACCAAAGGACGATGTAAAAATACTTGAAATTTCCGATTGGAAATCTTTTGACGAAATCATTGCTAAATATGGATACAATTGGATGGAAAATATCTCTAAAGATAAATTTCTTTCGCAAATTAATATTGGTATAAAATTTGAATCAATAATGAAAGATGGATACGACGCGGTACATCTGACCGAAAATGCGGCATGGAAATTACACAATGGAAGAAAAGAAAGTCCATTTCTCAATCTTAATGGATGGGATTGTGAATCAACGATATGGCTAAAATATTCATTCAAATCAGTAAAAGAATTAATCAATGCATATAATTAGTTGTGAACAACAAGGGGCACAAAATATGACTCAGCAACAAGAAAACCAAACAAGCGCCACAAATGAATGGAAAATACCCGACCCGACAAGACATCCTCAATACAAAAGAATTACTGAAGTACGTTTCGAAAGGTACGGACCTACTACTGTAGCATTCGTTACTCTGGTAAATACTAGAAATAAGTTTACTGAAGTAATGGGAACTGCTACTCGTCGTGGAAACGACAAAGAATTTCCCCATATTGGAAAACTTGTCGCCATACAGAAGGCACTAGATAAAGAACAAGAAAGAGTGGAAAAACAAAGAAAGAAATTCGGACGGTTATTGTAATTAATTCATTTCTTGCTGGTATATCGATAACTGCCAGATTAACATCATTGGCGTTATCGTTTTCAATCCTACCGAATCCAATATTAGCACTAATATTAGGTTCAATTGGTTTTGTAGCAGGACTGTTAATTGTTTTTTGTAGTGGTTAAATGAAAATCGGACTTGATTTCGACGATACTGTTTCAAATCAAATGTCAGTAATGTTAAATTTAATGAATATTATTTATAAAAAGACCCTTAAAAAAGAAGACATAACATCATGGGAGTTCTTCCAACAAGACGAATATAAAGAATCTTTTTGGAAAATAGTAGATTTATACGATACAACTTATTTACGACGAGCCATTCCCCCAATGGATGAATTTACTACAGGAGTAGTTAAACATTTACAGAAACAAGGACATGAAATTTTTATTGTAACAATGAATTTACCAAAATGTATTCCATCTATTGAAGGATGGCTATTCGTTCATGGAATTGATGCTCCTGTAATAGCAGTTGGACGTAATTCATTTGCGAAAGTAGAACTACCAATTGATGTACTTGTGGATGATTCACCAAAAGTTATTGAACTATTTGAAAAACATCCACAAAAAAATATAATTGTTTTCGACCAACCTTGGAATAGAAACATAAAAATGTTCAAGAACTATTCTAGGGTCAAAACTTGGTTAGAAGTTCTAAAGGAAGTTGAAAACTTTGAAAGAGAAAATAATATATAAAGATATACAAATTAACGGTATTAGAAAGCACGGCGGCACGCCCTTCGGTAATTCATGTTATGCAGTTCGGCTACCAGACGACATTAAAATAACATCACGTATTAAAATTACATTTATAAAAGATAGTAGTTACGAGAGTAAATGGACTGTTGCAAACATACAAAAAGTTTTCTTAGACGATTCAGTAAGTGGATTTTGTCTCGGAGAAATATCTACCGGTGGTAAATTTAACGATGAATTAGAATGTGATAAAAAAGCCGATTTAATATCTGAAAACTTAGAATTTCCATGGGATATTTTTCACGATGAATATTTTTATCCACTAGGTGGAACAATTCGTGGTGATGTAAAAAAAGCGAAAGAGTTTATTTCATTACTGATAAATAAAGACGTCTCTAACGATGTTATAGAATGGACGGTTTCTATGCGGTCTTCCATATAGAAAACAAATATATATACCAGTAACACTAGAGGACTGATGGTGGAAACAGAATTATGACGATAATTGTCCCCGAGCCCGCGCCGAGTAACCGAGACGCTGGGAATGAATCTGCTGCACCTGTGCGGCGCGCAACATTTAAAGGAATTTTGCGAGAAATTCGAAAAGTTTCTTCCAATACGTATGGTGTAGTTGAACAACTTAAGTTTTCAATAGAACCTACATCGTATAGTGGTAAAATTCGTTACGAATGGTACAATTTGTCTCGCGATGGAAAAGCCGTTTCAGAAAACAGCAAATTCGGGATACTTCTTTCAAAATTAAAACAAATGGACTTGTATGATTCTAATGGAATCAAAGACGAATTGATGTTAAACAACGAATTTGAGTGGGAGCAAGTTGAATTTCCCGCAGCGTGGCAAATGAAAGGCAATTTCCTACTACCAAAAGTCGCTGAAGTAGAAACAAATACAGAGAAGCCGACTAAAGATGCGGCAACAACAGTAGTCGTTTCGCCAACAAATGATGAAATTAAACAAATAATTATAGATGTTTTAAAGTCACATGGAAGTCAAGGGACTACAATGACTTCATTAGTCGAGGAAGTTATTAAGTTAAGTTCCAGCGATAGGCAAGTTGTGTTTAAACTATATAGGGAACTTAGAAGTCAGGGAAAAATTAAAGAAGAAAATGCAAAACTTATAGCGGTATAGCAAAGATTAAATAAAAATATAGACAAAAATGGATTTGTATAGATGATTAAGCGTTATAAGCGAACTAATTTCGGATGGATGCGGCGTTCGTCTAGAGTTTATCTTGCAAACTTAAATAACTCTAAAATATTACGGATTAAGTCATTTATCGATAACTATAATCGTGTACTTGCAAAGGAACGTGTCATAAATGACTAGAATAGTTCCGACTATAATGTGGTAAGTTTTTACGCGATGAAATATGCGCGGAGATACGACTACATGTTCGCTCCTTTACTTGTGAGTCGTGTCAATGATGCGCGAGTTTAAAATAAAAATACTTGAGGTCCAAATTATGGCAACAAATGAATTTGGCGCGACTATAGCAGAAAGATTACATAGAGCAGCGTTGGCAATGCCTGATGTGGCAAAGACCGGTAAGAATGCACAATTTAACTACGATTATCTCGAAGATAAACAATTAACTTCTATTGCGAGAATGGTTCTGCTCGACAATGGAATTGTAATAATACAATCATTAGAAAGCGTTGAACAAAAACCACATCAAACTGAACGTAGTCTAAGATTCGCCACTTTGGCCAAGTGGAAATTCAAGATACTTGCACCGGGACTGATGGAAATTATAGAAGTTCCTTGGACTTCCGAATCGATGGATAGTGGCGACAAAGGCATTAGTAAATGTACAACTATGGCTAGAAAGGACTTTTTCCGTACATTATTGATGGTGCCCGGTGGCGCCGAAAACGAAGCAGATAAAGACGAACCAATAAGTTCTGGAATTGCGAAATATCATCAAACAAAGTGATTGGCGATGAAAGTAGTCATAAATAAATGTTACGGTGGTTTCGGCATAAGTGACACCGCCGTTAAGTGGATGCGTGAAAATAAACCGTGTGAACATGAAGAAACAATTGTTGGCGAAACATATAAATCGGGCGGAATAAAGAAATATTCCGACGCAAACTATGGTCATAGTTCCTATAGAAATTGTGATTCTCTTGTAGCAGCAATCGAAAATTTAGGCAACGAAGCCAACGGCGAACATGCCAAACTCTACGTTACTTACGCAGATGTAAATAATTATTCAATTAAAAATTACGACGGAAAAGAAACAATATGTGATCATGGATGTGATTGTTAGTATGCACGATTTAGAAATAAAAACTACAGAACAAGACGCAGAACGCATACGCAAACTACGAGAAGAACGCGATGATGAAATGATGTCGGCTGTAAAAAATTTAGTTAATATGTCAATTAATTTCCGTAAATGGGAAGAACATTTATCTATTGCACAGGATGCAATAACGGTCAAAGACTACGAAAAAGCAAATGAAAATTTAAAACTCGCGCATAAAGAAATGAAATCAGTAACAAAACTAATTGGACAGGCATATAGTCTTTCAAATTTGGTCGGATGAATCAATGGCATTAACAGAGTTGTTTATTGGAGAACATTTTACTAAGATGTACGATGAATTAAAATCTGCACAACATAGAAGTTATATTCTATTTCTATACGATGATATTGTTAGTGTTAGTAATCATATTTACTTAGAGATTGATATGAAGGAATTTTTGAGATGATTATTATGGAAACTGTAAAAATACTACGAGAACTAAAACCGAGCAAAGGTTTGAAATTCGTTCCGATGGATTATTGGAACGGTGCAACCTACGCAAAATTAAAGCGTAACATCGAATGTTTTCACGAAAAAGAATGTAATATGATATTTAGACGAAATAGTATTGGACCTATTGATGGGCATGGTATGTTTCTTCTCAATATGGAAGAAGATTTTACAATTGGTTTTGGTAAACATTTTGTTAGTGTAAAAAGAAAAGATATAGTTACTCTCGCACAGAGAGAGAAATAGCAATGGCTTGCGGCCATTGATGGAGATGTGTAAATGTTAAGGGAATCCGAAGAGATTAGAAATCGAATCCCGCTTGGATATTTTAATTTTAATGTGAGGAAAATCTATATTTATTGTTTTGATAGACATTCCTGGATTCCTGGCTATAAAAAAGATATGGATACCAATACATATTGGGATTATGATAAAAAATCATCCGAAAGGGGAAGAAAGTGTCCTCGTTGCCCACGGGCAAAATTATTAATCGTACCCAGAATATGTTCTGATATTCTTTTACATAAATACAAATGTTCGGAATGTGGAAATATAACTTCTGCACGGGGTATTTCTCACATAGACATAAGAAGGGTCTGGACTCAACCATGAATACCGGAACAACATACTACGAGTCTTGGGAACATTTCCTTTCAGAAATGAAACGTTTCCACAACGAGGCGAGAGAATCTGAGGATGAATGCGGTAGACAGGGAGACGACGCTGGCGAAGATTCGAGGTCACGCTCATCAACCCAATTTTGCTAGGACTTGTCACACTCGACGGTATGGGATATGACGAAATGCACGAATTAACTGATTTAATGTACGATATATCGAATAAACAAAATTTAAATCCTATGCAGATTTCTTCGAGAAGGCGTGATTGGTTCCAATCTCAAAAACAACATCTACGAAACGTTGGTGAAATCAAATGAGTCTAATAAAAACCAGAGAAAATAAACTCGTATCGTATGGATACACGAAAACCGCTACTCATCGTGGCGACGTTGAATTCTGGACAAAAAACGGGGTAGAATATGTTAAGATATACGTATCAAAAAATATAAATGGAGATAAACGAACAATTATAGAATGTCCAGTAGCGGATATTTTTACCGATGTGAAAGTTACAGCACAATGTGAAGATTGTAACATAGAAGCAACTGCCCTAATAACTAAAGGAGACCATCACGGCGGAGTAAAAACTGTCTGCCGAGACAGAGATTCTTGTCATGAAAGAGAGAAATTAATTCTTCGGTGAACTACTCGGGAAGGCGGCTTGCTCGGCGGCACAACCATTTCTGGATAATGGCGTTGTTTCCATCAAAAAAAGAGGTGTATATTTAAAATGCCTAATTGGTGTAATAACGTACTAATAATAAAAGGTCCAGAAGAAGAAATTGAAAAATTCACAAAAGAAGCCAAAGGAGAAAAAACGGAGTTTTCCATTAGCAAATTTCTTCCAATTCCAGAAGACCTAAACATAGAAAGTGGTTCATTATCGTCATTAGCATTAACATTTTTTGGTAATGAAGAACATAGAAAAAACAATAAAAGTCTGTTTCATAAAACATCAGATGACGATTGGAGGAAATTATCGTATATTATCGATTCTCTAACTGAGAAAAGATTACCAATAACTTTTGAAAATGCTAAACAATTAGTTTTAGAGACGCATCCGGGGCTAGAAACTTTTTCGAAGAAAGTTATTTCTAATATTGAGAAGTACGGATATACCGATTGGTACGATTGGTGCATTGCTAATTGGGGAACCAAATGGGACGTCGAGGCAGAACTTTCACAACGAGAAAAATCAATCGTTCATTATACATTCGATAGTGCGTGGTCGCCACCATTAGAAGCAATTAAATCAATTTCTTCTAAATTTCCTACTTTAAAATTCGGCATCAAGTATAGTGAACCTGGAAATTGTTTCGCAGGAGAAGCAGTATACAAAAATGGCGAGTGTGTATACGAACGAGAAACTGAATACGATGCATTTTATGATGTACTGGATAGAGACGAAGAAAAAGAATAGAAAGTGATTATATGCAGAATGCTTATCGAAATGGAAAAGTACGTATTTGTAAAAACGCATGTAATTCGTGTCCATTTTCAGACAATCGAACAATTGATTTTATTCCGGCAAAAACTGATTAATAGTGGCGTTATTCCTATAGAAAATATACAAGTACCAAATAATTAGGTGAGTAAAATGGGTTGCGATATACATATATATTCAGAGGCCAGATTACCCGACCACAGTAAAGAACGTAAGAAAGATTGGGACAAATATCAAAAAAAGAAAGGTAAGATGCCATTTGCCTGGCAAAGTACTGACCCTTGGGGATTATACGACATTAATATGGATTTTGGGTTTTACAAAAAACACGAAGATGGTACGTATCATCTTGATTATCTCGCCGTTCCGTCACACTTTAGAGTATACAATGGAAGAAATTATACATTCTTCGCCGCGTTGAACAATGTTAGAAATTATGATAATGTACCATCTTATTTCGACGAGGAACGAGAATTGCCAGATGACATGAGCGAAGTAATAAAAAATGAATTGAGTGATGAATATTATCATAGTCGTTGTTATGCTACATTAAAAGAATTTAAAGAAATGATAGAATGGAGTAAAAAGCAAATAATAAAAATGAACGGAGTAATTTCACTGGAACAAAAACTCAATCTCGAAAAGAAAGAAGGATATGTATTTACACAAATAGATACCGAAGAAATTGACGAAGAAGAAAAATCATTTGGTTCTGGTCATGAATTTGAAAAACAAGTTTTATCCGCTATAGTAGGAAATACTAGAGGAGGGAATGGTAAAAATGATGCTTATAAATCTAATAAACCACTTGTTTCCTACAGTAGAGGTATATGGGGACCAAATCTTATTCCTGTTAACATAGAGTGGGAAACTTCTCTTTACGATGAAATTGGACATGCGTTATCTAGAATTATAGAAAATCTAGAATATAGAAAAAAAGTATACAATTACGATTGGAATAATAAAGATGCTATATCTGACGATGATATAAGAGCAATATGGTGGTATGATAATTAATGACAGACAAAAAAGAATTACTATCAAAAGACGAATTTATTGTATTGAGGTCATTGGATGAAATTTCAAAAGAAAATTCTCATGGTGGCGACCAAATAACTATAAAGAATTGTTGAATTTTATAGAAAATCATTCATCCGATGTAGAACTATCTACCGCAATATGGTGTTGAGTAGAATGCCAATTAAAATAAACAGGTTTAATAATAAACTATACAAATTAATGGAATCGACACTCAAGTCTCATGACGTATTGGAATATAGACCAGCATATCAAGAAATCTATGGAAAAGAAAATGTGAAAATTTCACTTGA
>C687J35021_10001657_pt1 | contig 16712 bp, 17 predicted proteins | sample RifCSPhighO2_12_FD_35021 | JGI IMG/M metagenome (IMG submission 35021)
GTACTGATAAGAATGAGCAGTAAAAACCAGACTAAACGCATTATGGAGTTTTTTCCCAATATCTCATTTTCATACCACATTCAGAGCATGTCCCTGACGACGGTGCTTGATGAACCCATAAAGCAAGAGTCTGGCCTGCATTGATTGTAGTGGAACTTGGAACAGCAGTCAAATAAGCCGAGTTACCATATCCTATTGCGCTTTGCGTTAGCGTCCAAGAACTTGTATAAAGAGATTCCCACTTTGCGATTGTATTTGCTGTAGCCAGCTGCACGCTAAACTTAACATCAGATGTTGTGGATGCTCTTAAACAATATGCTGTCATGTTTTGAATAACAATCGTTGACCGTCCTGTGGCGAAACTCACCCCCTCAATAGCCAGAAATGTCGCAGTTGCCGCAAATACGTCTCCGGGGATTCGCATATCAAATGTTTTTGTCGAGATTTCCACTGATGCGGCTGGAACTGGAACATTTACAGTTGTCTGTCTTCCTGTTTGTGTTACAGTGACTTCCCCAGTAAAATTGAAAGATGTACTGTTCCCAATCAATGCTCCTTCACTCATAACTTCCGCCGAAACCATAACAGGATTGCTTCCTATAATAACGCCAGCATTTGCGCCTCTGGTAGTTATTGAACCACCGGAAACATATAATAAAGAACTTGCGTCCTCTGTTCCTATTCCTATATTACCGTCATTGGTATCAATCACAAATCTGGTTGCAAAATTGGTGTTGTCATAAAAAAATACATCGCCATCATCTTGAACTCCAAAAACCCAGCTTTTAGATTGACCCCTAAACGCTATAGAACCTTCCCCTGCTGAATTTCTTATAATGCTAAGACAATTATTTTGATTACATAAAATAGTCATTGAGCTTAATACGGTTATAGTTGCACCTCTAACCTCACCATCAACACTAATACCCATATTTGTTCCACGCACAGTAATTGATCCATTTACTATATCCAATTTGGATGATGGTGTATTTGTGCCTATACCTACTCTATTTGATGAATCCATAAATAATCCAGGACTATGATAGTTCGGACTGGTTGAAAACCATACACCACCCTGCGACTTGAATCTGGTTTGATCTGTAACTCCATTAGCAGGCGCATTGCCCTGACTATCTGACCAAGTAAATGCGCCATTGGCAGTTGAGCTTGCAGACTTCCCTCCTGCAAATGAATAATTGCCTGATGCTGTATTATCGAACCCCCCTGGGACTACCCCATAATCTCCTGTTGCAAAATTATTTTGTCCGCCCGATACAGTAGCATCTGCACCAGAAGCCGCATTAGTATTCCCCCCTCCCACCGTAGCCTCCGTTCCCAATGCTCTATTATCAACCCCGCCGCCTATTATTGTAAAATTGCCCGATGCTGTATTTCCCTGTCCTCCGGAGATTGTAGATTCGTCCCCAGATGCTGTATTATTTATACCTCCGCTAATCGTTGCCCTAATTCCTGTTAAAGAACTATTGCGCCCGAATGTATGAGTGCCTGTCCACGTTGGTGAACTACTCAAATCAGCATAAGTTGAATTGCCGGGAGATAGAGTTGTAGATATATTGTATAATCCCGAACCGTCACCCTTGAATCCACCCGTTGACGTTATTGTTCCGTAAACAGTCGCGCTTCCTATTCTGATAAATTCTGCTCCATTTGTCATTGAGCCCTTTAACGTGACACTACTTGTATTTAGCCGCGCAGTAGATAATGTTCCAGTAGTAATGTTATCCGCATTATTGAATAGAAAATATATATACGAATACGAATTGTCTCGAAAAGCCAAGACTGTTATCATAGCTGCGATCAAATACCTGTATTTTACCATTACAATTACCTCTCTTTAAGTTTTTTAACAAATAGACTGCTCGACATATTATACAACTTAAAAGAATTGTTAATCTCATTCTCTGAAAAAATGAATTGAACATAATTAGTGTCTATTCCAACATCTCGATAGACAATTTTACGTTTAGGTTTATAAGATAATCCATTTGCAGCCACTGAAAACATATAATCGGTGGTTTTTAACTCTCTTATAATAGGGACATTCGTGCCGTTCTTTAACCTCTTTTGTAGATAGAAATTGCCGCCGCCTGTAGGTTTGTCAGAAAATGTGAGAAATATATAATCTTCGGTAATTCCAAAATCGCCGCCGACTGTGTAAGTGCTGTTAATGACATTAACGCCAACCGGCAAAATCCTGACTTTGCTTACAAGGGATAGATCAGATTTATTCCGAGTTTCAAACCAAAGTTCTGTAAATTGAAACGTTGAATCTGAAATCTTTGAATAATATATATAAACAAATTGTTCATCTACAGCTAATTTCGTATTGCCGACAGAATTAAGGTCAACCAAGATNGANAGCTCTAAACTAAAGTCAGGCAATTTGAATTTNTGTAGTCTGTAATTCCCGTCTTGAACTACAAATATGTTTGTATCGTCAGCCGCAACACCCGATGGACAATTAAAATTTGTTGCCGAAGACCCTAAGTCCCCGAATGATGTTAAGAATTTAAGTGTTTTTGCGTTATAAACCTTAAGTTTGTGGTTTGCAAAATCACAAACATATAGTTTGCGGTCATCGTTAAGTTTAGTGACAGCCATTTGAAATGGAACGTATAAATTTTTCATGCCGGATCCAAGAGAACCTGCGGTTGCCACAATAATCGAAAGATCGTTTTTATCGAATTTCATAATTCTATGGTTGTATTGATCTCCGACATATACGTTATTTTCATCTGCCGTCATTGGACGCGGCGCATAATTCGTCTTGTCAATAACCGTAGAATTTTTAACGGTAAAATCGCCGCTGTCAAGTCTTGCAATTCCTTCATCTCCCAAATAACCCGTAACAAATATATCTTTGTCAAAACTATTGTCTACAGATATTCTGTTGCTAAACTCTCCGAAGTTGCTAAGAACATCAATATAAAATTTAGATGTGGCAGGCTGATCCACGCTTAAAATAATTTGCCTGTATTCCTTATCAACATTGCTGCCTAAATTAAAGTGTTTAGTCTTTCTAAAAGCGTTTAACTCCGTTTCACTTCCTTTAACAAAACGAATATCGTCAAAGGTAAGTTGTGCCCAGCCAATCGCCGTTGAAACGAATCTAATTCCGTAAAATGTGGGAGCATTGGCAAATGGCAAAATGCCGGAAGACGTATTGACCCATACGTCAAGAATAGGGAATGAAGATAATTTAATTTCTATTGTGTTCCATACGCTCGTCCCAAGACCAAGAGTAGCTGAAGTAATCGTGACAGATGTAAAATTAGCGTCAAAATCACCTAAAATCGTGTCAAGCTCTAAATCAAGTCTGATCGTTTTAATGTTAGCTAAACTTGAAGCAAACACTTTGAATGATAGTTTATCGGATAGATTGGTTTTACTCTTATCATACCATTCGCCTAAATTTATAGTGTTCATATATGTAATGGAAGAAAACATCGTGTCCGCAGGCATTGTCATCCTAATTGAAGCCGTTCCCTCTAAGATTTGCATCCCCTGCTCGACTCTTAGCCACTTGCTATGCACGTCCGCGTTGTCAATGCTGATCTCTTTTCGCGCATCGTTCTGAAACACTTCTTGGTCTATAAAATAGACATATCCGTCAGCCGAGTCTCCGTAAACAAGTTCTTGCCTGTCATCCATGTTATCAAATGTAGCCCACATCTCAGGCAGCCAGTTATTGATAGGAAACCACTCGCCAATAGTGAAATCGTAAACTATGGTAGAATTTGACCTGCCTTGCGGATATTTCAAAGGGTCTTCGTAAGAGAAGATGTACCAGTTCCGTTTACCATAATAGACAGCATGCGCGTTCTTGTAAGTCCCGTTTTCCAATATCCTCTTAATAATGGGCTCAATGTTCTGCGATATGACCTTAGTCTCATCGCTCGCAATTAGCCTGCCAGTAGGATCATAAATCCTGATTCCGTCTTTAGACAAAAACGTATAAAATTTACCGCTACTTACCAAAGTCCTGGGTGCTATACATCCGAAACCCTGGACCATCTTTGAAAGTGACTGATCTCCGCCCTGCGATCCTACATTCAAAACGTCAAAGTTAAGCTGCGATATTGACGCAGGCGTGAAAATGTGGACGTTGTTGATCTCGCCTATACCTGTGATCTCCTCTCCGTTTGAAGGCACATCAAAGTACCTAAGAGCCGTCATTGACGTAAAACTTAACGATGCAGGAGTCGAGATAATCAATGAATACCTGACCCTATTTGGATAATAGGTCGCACCTGTCGTCAGTTCCTTGACGTTCGCGCCAAGATAATAATTCTTTGAGAAAACGTGATGCTTAAACGTAATGAACGGTGACAATGAAGTCAGATCGTTCGTGAAGTTCTCCGTAACCGAATCCGCCATTATGTTGTATCGCAAAACGTTGTCCTCTAAACTGTCTCCCGCAATTATGACATACTGATCGTTCTGCCTGAACTCGTAGTTCTGGCTCTTGTTCAGACCCGACTTCCGCTCTGACCAGATATGTGTCCCTGTAACCGAAGTCGTAGTATCAACGTAAATTTTACCGTAATTTATCATTATCGTGGCTTTCCGTGTCGTAGTTCCGGTAGAATAGTAAGCCCTGTAAAGACCTTTAACCGGATACGTGCTGATCGCCTGGTCTATGATCCTGTTGCTCCCAAACCGCCTGGACAGAGTTCCGGTAAAGTCTGAAATCATGTTGTTACTGTCACAAGCCCGGTCATCCCGCACGTCCGCGCAGTCAGTCTTATAGTCAACCCCGCCGCCAAAATTGATTGAAGTTGTTTCGGTTAGCTGGGCGTTTAAGTAGACTTGCCCGCAAAACCCTAAAACAAGGCTAAAAAGGCAGGGTTTGAGCGTCTTTGAAGCATTGTGGAAGGGTTTATTCATCCGTTAATAGACCAGGAACGTTTCCTACTTGACCCCTAAGCACAGGAGCGACATATTGACCCTTGCCTCTGGGAGCTATAGTCCTTGCACCTTGCAACAAAGCGCCTTGCTCTAAATCGCCTACCAATGCCTTAGTTATTGAACCTTCTCCCTTAGCAAGCGTTTTGCCAAGCGCATTTGCTATTTCAATATAATCTCCCTGGTCTCTATTAAGCTGCTTGATCTCAGGAATAACTTTTTCCGTCAATTTTCTTATCTTTTTTGCTATTGCCATCTTTGCTTCTATCTTTGTCGAGTGAGCATTTTTCAAATAATTGACGTTTCCTATCTGTTTATAGAGACTCCTTTTTAGGTTCATCCATTCAGTAATAATCTTGTCCTTGTTTAGTTTCAAAAACTGTTCCTTAAGTTTGGACAATTTTCGTATGTCCTCTTGATCGAACTCAGGATTGTATTCCTTTTTCAATTCGTCAAACGCCCTTGCCACTTCTTTCTTGGTGATCGTTGAAAACCTTGCGCTGCCTTCTTCTTTAGAAATGTTCTGCAAAATGTCCTGTATCTTTGTTTCTAAAACATCTGTTTGCTTGATTGCATCGTTAAATACTTTTTCTCTCGATCCTGTTAATCCTTTATCCAACAACCGTTCGCCTAAAGTCTTTGCGCCTCTTTTAATGTCTTTTTCAAGAACTTTAGCCGGAGTGCCAAGAAACTTGTTTGCTATGCTGTTAGCCACTTTTGTTCCACGACCTAAAGCAGGCAACGCAAGCATCCCTGAACTTCCAATTTCAGTAGTAAGTTCAGTGGGCGTAAATGGAGCTAATCCAACAGCGCCACTTGCAACTCCACCAACAAAGGGAATCTTTTCTACAACCGACTGCGCAGATGTTTTTATTCCTGATCCGGCGCGTTCCAAACGTTCTCCTGTAGGAGACATCAATGGAACAGCTAAAGACTTTGCCGCAGGATAAACCTCGCCAGGAGTTACAGGCAACCTCGGAACTTTGGAAAGTATGTCGGTAGACCTTTCAGCAAGAGAAAGAGGCTTGATTGCAGGTTCCGGTTTAGCCAGTTCTTCATCAGGGACTTCAACTTGAATCCTGGCAACTCGACCGTCCGAAGTCTGTATTCTTGCTATTTTTGTAGCCATCATTCATACCCCAAAAACTTAGAGCCCGGATTCTGTTTCAGAAACTGGTCAACTTCCGGCGCGGATTGCGTTGGCGTTGACAGAGCTGGAAGTCCTTTCTTTTTACGCCTTTGATAAGGAACTCCAAAATCAGATTGGTATGCTTCTGTTGCCCTGCCTGTACTTGACTCAATAATATCTCTTAAGTCCAGTAGAGCTTTCCTCAATTCTTTTGCATCTTGATCCGGATCTAAGTTCTTCTTTGCAGATGTCAGCAAAGCAATGTCTTTATCAGATACGTTCCCTAAAGCTCCGCCTGTAGGAGAGTTTGCTCTTAATTCAGTAAGCTGATCTAACCCAACTGCGGATTCAATACTCTTTATTTTTGCTCTGATATTGAAGGCAGGACTTCCTTTAACCTTAGCTTCTACACTGCCAAGCAACCCTGCTCCTCGTGAAAATTTAGGATCGTTCAAAACCTCATCTATGTTCTTGATAGTATTTTGAATAGACTCGTCATAAGACTCTAACGCTTTTAGAGCTTTAGGACGATTCTTTGTTTTTTCAATGTCAACTTCCTGCTGTTTCTTCTTCCCGGCAATGTCAACTTTGAATGTTTCCAGTTCTTTCGATCTTTCCAGCTTTTGTTCAGGAGTTTCTAATGCAGGCACATTAGTTTTTCCTTCCAGCTTACCGCCGGCCGGAATAGGAATAAGTTGATTCAATGTTTCGTCATAATAATAACCTTTAGGAACTGCTTGTCTTTGCTCGATCTTTAACGGTTGTTCAAATGCAAGCAATCGCTTTTTCGATTCTTCTTCCATTTCCAATTTCCTTCTCGACAATTCGTCTGCTTCTTCTATATCTATATGCCTCTGATACGCCTTCTGCCCACCTGAAAGAACTCCTAAAGCCGCATGTAAAAGATAGTCTGTTGCGTCAGCCATTTATATCACCTCCCATTTTTAATAACTCGTTCCTGCTGTTCTTCCATATTTTGAATTTATAGCAGGTGTGTAGTATTTATCATAATCTTCATATCCACCTACACCAGCAACTTGCGATGGTTTATAGACACTTTTTGTCTGTTTCTCTGCACGCTGGCTCTTAAAGTACCTATTCAAAGCAACGTTCGTGCCTGTTCCTAAAATCGCAGATAACAGAACCGGACCAAGATCGGCAGAGTCGGTAAACTCGTCTAATAAACCCATCTCAGAAATTCCGTATCTCGTCGCCAACTCGTCTAACTTGGTCTTGTGCAGCCGTCCTTTTTTCCGTTCCGACTCTTCATACGTCTGCGCGCCTTGCTGTTCAACGATCTGGTTAGCGTAGTCTTTTGCGCTGTCTTCGTCCATCCCTGACTGCACCGCTAAATTGTATGCGTTATTGAATATAGCTTGCAGTTTACCCACTTGCAGCTCGCGCCTCTTCCTGGCTAATACCGCCTGCGACCGTTCGTCTAACTCACCAATTCGTGAAATATCTATCCCGCGCCCACTCGTCTTTGACTTTATCAAACCACTTGCGCCTTCCAGAAACTTTTGCCTGGACTGTGTCACGTTCTGCTGTATCTTGGATAGTTCGTCGTCAATGTCCCGGCCACCTACCAGCCCGGACACGCCTTGCTCTGCCATCTTCCTTCGTTCAAGATAATCTATCGGCATATTTACCCTATGCTTTTAAGTGCCACATTAGTCGCAATGTTCGCGCCAGTTTCAGCTATTTTAGATACAACATTCAACCTGTTCTGTTCTTGTGTCTGTTCTCTTTCCCTCTGCAATTTCTGTCTTTGCAAGGCGGCGTTCCTTGCATACCCACTCCTCGCTAAATCTTCATTTAATTGTATGTCAAGTTCTGATTGTCTGGACTTAAAACCTCTCTCTCGCTCCGTTAAAACGTTCTGCCTATGTTGAGCAAGCGCGCTCCTGTAATCCTCGACTTTGGAAAGTTCGTTTCGTAACGAGTTCTGAAAAGCAGCGTCATAGTAGAACTGGTTGTCCTCAGNTTCAAGTTCTGTCTGCATGTCTTCCAATGAAGACTCTAAGTTCAATGCCCTTGTGGTCANNTCGTCTTCAACNTCTCCGCTCTGAAGCATCCCGCGGATGTTTAAGTCCTGCAAAACAGCCGGTACTTGACGCTCCAACGCGCTCATCGCCCTCTGTTCTTCTCCGCTAAGGAACTGTTCCCGGCTCTGCCTTAAATTTTCAGGTAACTGCGCTAAGTAATCATTTATCGCCGCATCTCGTTCCGCCTGAGTCTTAAGCGTTCCTATCCGTTCTTGCAGCCTTGAAATGTCGCTGGAAACTTCAATAGGAACTTCTTTTCTGAACTCACTGCCTCCAACCACAGAGCCGAACTGATCAAACCATTTAACAGTATCTTCACTTAATTTGCCCCCTATTATACTTTGAATTTCTGCGCCAGACGGAAGCTTGCCAGAAAGGTAATGTTCAACTATCTCAGCAGTATGTTGTTTAGCTACTGATTCGTTTTCATACTGCGAAAGAGCGTCATATACAGTCTTTTCTAATCTATTCTTATCTAACCCACCCTGCATAGTTTTTTTCCCTATCTCTTGAAACGCCTCTAACCTGTCCTCTAACTCTTCCGGCGTTAAGCCAGCTTCTTTTTCAGTCTGTTTAAGGAACTCATCTAACTCCTGTTTAGTATACTTCAGGCCAACCTGCTTAGCTAATAAAGTATACCTGTCAAGCTGCTTTTGCGCGCCTTCGGGATCAGACTTCGCCATCTTATTGAAAAACTCTTGAACCCTCGGATCAATCTTCCCTTCTTTCTCGGCATAAGCAAGACTGCCAGGATAACTCTTTTCAAGGTTCTGTAGAACTACTCTATCGGCTTCGTTTAATGCTTTTGTTCTTCGCTTTGCCATATTATCCTCTACCCGGAGCAGTACTCAATATCCTGGGCGAAAATTTAGTATACCGCGCTTTTACCATCTGAACCTTAGCTTTCAACCCTTCAAGCTCTGCTGTATAAACGTTGAGCATGTTCACATAATCTTCGTTCCCTGACGCTTTGTAGTCATAATAGTGAGCCCTCGAAATGATAGCCGGTATAAAGTTCTTCGGTAACAGAATCATATCTTTGGTCTTGTGAACCAAATCGTAAGCCCTGCCTAAATAGGTGTAAGGTAACGAATAGTAGTTGTCAGGCGGGTTGTAGAACTCAAACGTCACAGAATTGTTTTTCTTAAATGTAGCTTCTTCATCATCTTTTGCAGTGGCAAAATGGTTAAAGAAAACTAATCTCGTATTGCTTTCAATTCTGTTAATGTAATAGTCAACGTCGCCTATCTCAACCGCGTCGCCGGTATCGTAACCGCTTGAAAGTAGGTTCAAATCCGCAACTGTCCCAACATTTGAATCTTTGGCAATATCAATCGTGCCAGTGCTGGTAATATCGGCAAACTTGTCCGAACCAACCACGTTAAACGCAGTCGGAGTAGCCGCCTCTTTTGAAACGTCGTCATACTTGCCTATCAAGTCAGGATCGTATTCTAAATGACCGTTCGACCACCTGCCAAAGTCAAGGAAATCTGCAACGTCAGATTTAAGGTTGTAATACCGTTTCCATATCTCAAATGTCTTTGATCCGCTGTCCACATCCGTTACAGGAGAGTCTAAATAGCCTGTCCATGCTGTCCCGCTTCCAGTCAGATAGTCTATTCGATACCACTTGTCCCCGTCTTGAAACTTAATAAAATGACCGACCATGTTTGTTGTCAAAGAAGCCCCTGTGAACGTGATCGTCCTGGAAGCCGCCAGGTTCGTTCTGGCATACTTCGTAACAGAAACAGTCCCTGTAGTATACCTGGGTTCAAGCGTGATCTGGCCGTCCCGTTTCCTGTATATCCACGAATGAGCTAAAAAGACTTCCTGATACGCCAGGTTCAAGTAAACCGGCGCCATCTCCACGTTCAAAGTAGTGGCCTTGTCTGACCCCTTCTTGGGGTGAAAGTATAATGACAGCAGATACTCTAAGTTCATTTGCGCTGTCGCCCGTAACTCTCCTGACCCTTCGGAACTAATCCTATATAGTCCCAATAGAACCTGGTCTCAGACGCCTGTCCTTTAGTCGTAATGAACAAACCAAGCAGAGAATGTTCGATCTGCTGGACGTGGTTCTGAGCGCTGCTGGTATCAAACGTCTGCGTCGAAGTAAAATTAGACGTTACCGTACCGCCATTCAATACAAACGTTGAACCCGGATTACCGCTACTCACTTCAAGCCGCCAGGCCATCACCGTAGCAGTAGTCAACTGAAAATTAGTCACAACGCTACTAATTACAGTAGACCTGGATACGTTAAAGTCAACTGCATATGAGAACGTAACGCTGAACATAAACCCTAACAACAATACAAACTTCTTCATCTTCATCACCTCGCTTTATAGTTTATCTATCGGAGAAAACGCCATATCATATTTACGCAAAAATTCATACAACAATTTCCTCCGTTCCTGCGGATCAACGCATTGAGGATGAAAATAACGCCAATAGAGCGGATTCCTGGGGTTACCATGTATCTGAACAGGAATTTCAGCAGTATACCTCATCCTGCCATGATCTTTGCCTATGGAATATCCACGCCTCGCTTCTCTATGATCTATCTTTTTAGCTTTGTTGTATCTCAACACTCGAATAAACGGTTCGCCATACCTATCGCACATCTCCTGTATAGTTGGGGTATGATCGAAGTCCATGACCCGTATAGGACGATCATATTCGTTCAGCTCCGTGTCGAGATATNTAGGCGTTTTTCTGGCGCAGATGTTTTTCAACACCTTCTCAACGTCTCCAACTCTGCCTGTAGATAGATCGTTTAGAGTAGTTATCATTTAGGTGATCGCATACGACTGAAAACAGTTAGCTCTCAGCCGTATGCAACCTCCAATTTATTTACGGAGCAATTTCTAACCAAACACGCCGCGCTTGTCCAGAAGTAGCCGCACTCTTGTATACGTAAGGCGCAGTTGCAAACGATATTCCTTCATCGCCATACTCGAACACCTTGTATACAGGCATATTATAGCCACTCGCTGTAGTAGTTGATACAGGGAAGTTTATCGCCGGTGATCTATAATCTTTATTTTCAAACGAGCTTATTCCTGTGATCGAAGTTGCGGGATTGGTAGCAACCAGGAAAAACCAGTTCGTCTGACTGGAAGCTGTGTCAGAAGATGCGTATATCGCCAACACGCGCGCACCGTGCTCCCATCCTGTAAAAGAACCGCTTGATGACGGAGCTTCAACCCAAGCATTACCCGAATATCGTCCTGCCGCTTCAACTTTGCTGAACTGGGTCGCAACCATAACAGCAACAAGAGAAGCGAATACAACTTTATGTAATGTGTTCATTGTTTTCACCTCCCCCTTAACCGTTCAGCCCGGTCGTAACGCCAACCGTGTTCGGATTCCGCACTTCCAATGTCAATTCACTTTTGACATAACCAGCCCTCGTGTCTCTGGTCTTCCCGATTTCAACGGTCTTAATAGGCACTCCATACGCCACCGAAATCTCCGACATTTTGCAAAGTAAGAGATATCCAGCAGTAGCATGCAAGTCCCATACGATCCTCTGAGTCCCGAAGTCGCCGTCATACTCGCCAATCGAGTTCGTATACGTCTTCTTCGCGTCAGGAATCCTGCGGATCGCAGTCCCCCAGTTCGTAATAGCCCGTTTCAGAGTGCCATTAACAAACGCGGTGTCTGCGGCCATGCCGGAATCTTCTCCAATCTCCTGAGCCAAGTCATTGTAAATGTCCTCGCTCAAGTTTGGTGTGCCCGTCAGCGCAATCAACCGACTTCCTGTCGCCCAAGCGTAAATACCGTCCATTACGCCTGCTGTGCCTGCATCGTCGTCCCTCGTGATAACGGTCTCAACAAACAGACCCCTATCAATGTCCAGAGCCAGCTCTTTTTTCTTGAGATAGGTCTGCCGGTCATACGCCGCCTGCTGTCCTTCTCCCGGCCTTCCAATCCAGTCCAGAGAGTCTTCCACCTGATACGGAGAAGCCATGAACTGTACCTGGTTGTTCCGCTTTACAGTCGCAGTCACGTCACCGGCCGCAAAAGACGGAATGTACCCGCCTGCGCGCCTGTTCTGTGCCGCTGCTCTCAACGCCTGTGTCGTCCAACTGTGAGTCAACGCATTCGCTTTCGCTGTTCCGCATCGAGTCAAGAACTGCGTCTGGTCATAGCTAATCTCTTTAACGAAATTAGCCAAGTCTTCAAACAAACTTATACCCGTTACGTTCGGGTTATGCCATACTTGAGCCATTTGCTTTTCCTCCTTTTTTAATTAGAGGATGAACCTTACTTTTTGAGACTCGCCTCGTATTCAGCTTGACGCCTGTCAAGATCACGAGCAAAAGATATTCCCGCAGACTGGTCGCCACTAACAGCCGCTTCACGCAACTGCTCAGAGCTCCTACCGTCAGACGCAATCCTCGATCCATCTTCCGAGAATCCGTCCCTCTCAGCCTTCAGTCTCTTGTTATCGTCTTCAAGCTGCTGGATACGTTTAGCTTCTTTGCGGTCACTGTATGCCGCTTTCACGCGCTCGTGAGGCATAAGGTCAGGATACTTGATCCGGTCAGTTCCAGGAACTTTCAGAGCCAAGTTAAGCTCGTCTCGCAACTGTTTAGGAGTAATGCCTTCCTGCTCAGCTTTACGGTCAACGAACTCCTGCATCAGCAGCTTTGAAGTCTCGTGCGTCGAATCTGTTACAGCCTCCTCTTTCACCTTCGTAGCAACGCGATTTATCTTCTCGTTGTACCCGGCGTAATCAGGATTTGTTTCCAGTTCGTGTATTTGAGCTTCAATCTTCTGCTTATTGCCGTCAAGCTGGTTCAGTCGGCTCTTTTCAGCGTTAGTCAACTCGCTAATGCGCGACTCTAGCTCCACTTTTTCCTGTTCCGTTGCCGTCAACTTGTCTGAAAGCTCTGTAGCTTCCCGATTGTATTCAGACCTCAAGTTCTCACGAATACGGTTCTCATCTTCTTTGGAGATTTTTCCATCTCCGTTTGCTCCAGGCTCCGTGACTGGAGGATTTGTAACGGTAGCTTTATTTTCTGGCATTGGGTTCACCTCTTTTTTTTATTTCTTGAGTTCTAAAGAACTCAAAATCTGTTATTCCTTCTCTCGGTCAAGAGCATCATACTTTTCTTTCTTCTCTCCCGACATCTTGCCGAACATCGTCTTAATCTCTTTAACTAAATTGTCCATGCCCTCATACGAATACTCTTTCTCATGCTCATAACTCTTGTTCTGTGTCCTTAAAAGATATGACCCATCATCCAACATTTTCACATTGAAACCGACAACCTTATTCTCCCGCCTTTTATCCGCCGTAGACATTGACTCAACTCCGTGTATCATCGCCTGAATACCTCCTCAAAGAACGACTCGCCCTTCTGCACCATATCTTCAACTTTGTCCTTTACCTTCTCTATGAACGTCCTGTGATACCCCACAATCGTCTCGTTGATCGTCAACATTCTGTTCAAATATCTAACCCGGTCAACCGTCCGGTTATACTTCTGAACTTCGTCAGGAGCAATCGAAGTCTGCTTATACGAATCCAGACGCTTGTTCTCGTCATCTATCCATTCAATAATGCACTGTTTCAACAGTTTCCAGTAATCGCTCTTGCGACCGTCTTCTATCGTGCCAATCACCCACCGGCTCTCGTCTTCTTGGTTCACTGAACCAATCTCTCCGCGCCAAGTTGCGCTTGATCTATCGGCGACGCACCCACCTCAGACAAAACTCCTGACCCCGCGCCAAACTGTTGCTCAACCATCCTCTGCACTAACAACTTGCTCTTAATCTCTCCCATCCGCATCATGTATGCCCTTCTAATCGTGTCGTCTATCAACGTCTTCTGGAACTGTTCCAACGAACCATACAACCGCCCGCGCTTAAAAAGCTGTAGCTCAAATAGATAATCTTCAGTGTCAATTCCAGGTCTGATACTTACAGTCGTGTCACCGGATACTATCCTCTGAATAAATTCTTCAACTGTAACTATCCTCGCTTCCCTGGGCTTCCTGACTATCTGCGAAAAGTTCCTAACCCCGCGCAAGTTCGCCATAGCCTGCGATACGTTATACGTGTTAGCCAAATCGTTCGCAACTAAAAATGATGTCATCTGAGAGTCAAGAAACGCCATCTGGCGCTCGTCTTCTTCTAACTTGTCTTGATACAACTTTCCTGTAAACTGGAAATTGTGCTTTACAAGCTCCCCGTTCTTTACAGGAAAAAGCTCGTTCATCGTATACCCTTCTGTCGAATACCCTATCACGTCCATAATCTTCTCTTTTGGCGTATAGTAATAGTTTAACTCGTATGCAATGTCGTTCACTTCCTGCAACTGTTCACCAAAATTCTTTAACAACCTCGAAAACCGCACGTCTGCCCTCGCTGCCCTAATCTCAAGCTCGCCTAACGTCTTACCGCCAAACGCCGAAGCCCTCCCTTGCGTAATGTCTATAATCCCAGTCTTACGCTCTGCCATCTCCCAAATTAAAGCCCGCTCTTGCGCGCTGTTCCTGTCAACCGGCGGCTGGGGCTCCCAGTCAATCGTGTTCCCTTTACCTTTCGGATATATCCCGCCTCGTTCCCTTTGCATCCTGCCCCTCTGAAATTCGCTCGTATCGTCCGCAAACATCGCAGGTCGCGACGCTATGTCCAGAGAGTCCGTATACTGCTTGTCAGCATAATCAACTTTCTCCTGCTCGTTCTTAACCTTTTCAGGCAAACTCATACTGTAAAACCTGCTGTCGTCATACATATAAGCGTCAGCAACCGCGTAAGGAGTCTTCATCCCTTTATCTATCTTCCTGATCCTCTGTATCTCAAACCCTTTCGGAGATACCCAAACTTTCAAATCTATTGGCCGATACGCGTCCGGCGGCACGTAACCTAACACATCGCACTCCGCTATGTAGTAGTTCTGGTTCAGCCGCTTTTCAGTCATGTCCTGACCCGACACATTGTCAATAGTCTGAGTTATCCGCTCGTCATGTCCCCTCTCTAAACCTGCTCCCGGCATTATCAAGTCAGGATTCCGATAAACTTTCATCGCCTTCCTCAACTGGATATCGTTATACGATAACGGTATCAAATGAACTATAATGTCAGTCTCGCCCCTCTGCACTCCGCTCGCGTCTATCGGCACATGGAAATTCTCAATGGCTATACTCCGTATCTTCAAGGTCCCGGTCTTTATGTCTAACATCACCTTGTAAACGCCCTTGCCATAAAGGAATGTCCTGAATACGTTCTTGTCAGACTCCTTCTCGATCTTCATCTCGTTGACTAACTGCCAGTTCTGAAACTTAGAGACCATCGCCGCAGGCCTTATGTCCTCGTCCCCTACCCCTTCAATCGTTACAGGCTTCTTCGAGTTTATGAATAAGCCCGCCTGTATGTTAGCCCAGGCCGTGTCCAGCAACGTCGGAGTCAAGGGTACAGGGAACGCCGAAGCCATTTCATGCGGCCAGTGCTTCATCGCTTCATTCTTTATCCCATAATACGACTTGATCGAATAGACTTTACTCTCAACCCAGCCATAGTCAAAACGTCTCTGCAAAATGTCCCGGAACTCAGCGTAAATGTAACTTTTCAGATGGTCTTCGTTCAGTCCAGTAAGATCGTCCCTGTCAACCGGAGGTATAACGTCAACCCGGCCCTGCTTCTCTAAGTCAGGACTCGTGTCCGAAAGNGTTANNCCAGTCTTGGNATCAAGTAANTTAGCCATATTTCCTTTTCTTCTTCTTCATAGCAGGTCTGCTTAACTCGTCCTCTTCAAACTTCTTAGCCACGTCAGGCTTGTTCTTAAATAAGTAACGTCTCTGCTTTCCGCTCACAAATGACATTGTCTGCCTCCTTAAATTCTCAGGGCTTTTGCCTCGTGAGCTACTCACCCTGAAATAACACGTCCGCGAAGACATGTCATAAATTTCTTGACATATACATCGCGGACGTTTTTGTGATGCGCTAAACTTACAAATTTGCTACATCATACACCCCACATCGAAACATTATTTTCGAATAACGGCACGAACCTGTGAAACTTAAAATTGTAGTCATGGTAAGATTTCAAATTCTCAAAATCGGCTGCCATTACGTTCAAACATAACATCTTCTTTGTCATCTGATATAAACAACTCGCAAACTCCGCGCTAAATACAAAACTCGGAACTCTGTCTCCGTCAAACAAGTCCACTACAATATAATCAAACCTGTCCTTCTTGAAAATGGAGTCCGTGCATTTCTTGACATAATCATTCGCGTCTGCAATCACCATCTTGTACTCAATATACTTGTAGTCTTGCGCTACCAAATCAACTCCTGTAACCTTTACGTCCGAGCCCCATACCTTGCGAATCAAATGCGCTACCTGACCCCTGCCATATCCTAAAATCAATACACTCTCCGGCTTAAATGGCGGAATACAGTGACTGTGATACGTATAGCCCCACAAAAATTCAGGCGGGTTTATAGACGCTATTATGTCGCCCTGCGCCAACATGTCCAGACCAGGATGACTCTTGATCTGCTTCATAATAAATTCTTCCGCTTCTTCCGACCTTATGACTTTAATTTTATTTCACCTTTCGCGGCCGGCCACGCCCACGCTTTTGTTTAGGTAG
>C687J35021_10001658_pt1 | contig 16706 bp, 14 predicted proteins | sample RifCSPhighO2_12_FD_35021 | JGI IMG/M metagenome (IMG submission 35021)
TCCCTCGTCGAACGGATCTACCTGAGCAGCCATTTATTTAATGAAAAAAATATATAATACACATTATATGTGTATTATTTTTTAAAAATCGAGCACTCCCTTCCCTCTGTCAGTAAGAGTTGTACAGTTACATAAATTGTTTTTAAAAATCGAGTACCCCTTCCTCTCTCCCTCAGTCGGTAAGAGTTGTACAGTTACATAATACATATAAGGTGTATTATTTTTTAAAAATCGAGTAAGTCCTCAAGCTCTCCAACTACTGTTTCGTTCAGTCCAATATCGACATCCTCAGCCGTCGCCGTATGTTCTCCAGGAAGCTCTACGGTACGACTTGAACCAGCACGAGTAGATGCTTTGGGTGTTCGTCGAGGATTTCGATCGTTTGTTGCTTTCACCCCAGGTTGATGATCCATTAGTTTAATAGCGTCATAATAAATTTTCTCCGGATCTTTTATTCCAGCCTTAGCCTCGTAAAAGAAAACAAATGCACCTGGTCGATTTTCTGGTTCATAAAATCCAACTGCTACTACTGGGGTACACAATGCTCTGTCATCTTCTTCGTAAGAACAATCTCGAGCGTATGCCTTAACATGAAGGGATCCTCCTGGAGGAAGAGTAGTTAAATGAACACCTTCAATAATTGCGCCTTCTGGGGCGAACATATCTGAAAAAATTTCAAGTGATCGATCTGATGGTGCAGTTTCGTTGATCTCAAGTTCTTTTATATTATCTGCCACTATAAATCCGGACAGACGATTAACCAAATCACCATAAGTGATAACACTGTCATTACGAATTGCTTCTACTCCAACAATCATATTGACAGAAAGTTTTTCCAGCATTGTAATTCTGAGTCGAGCCAACCACAGTCGAAACGGAGTTTTGGGATCATATCCAGGTAATTTCTGTTTCGGATTCAAAAGGATCTCAATTCTTTCCCGATGTGGTTTCTCCATTTAAAAGAAATGGAGAAAATAAATAGGATAAAAAATTACGTTAATTTTTATTTTGTTTTTTCCTTTACAATTACCCCTTTATGGGAACTAAATCTGTACCCAAAAGGATGGGAGTAAATGAATTTAATCCGTGTATGTGATCATAAACGATAAAGTATGATGACTGTGTGAATCACCGTTGAATTTACAAATAACTAATCCCTTAGCTAATAATTTTGGGTTAGTCATCATTTTGAAGCCACTTGATGAATCAACGTCGACACCAGTCAGTTTAATGTTAGATATGCTCTTAAATAACTTACCTTCAGTTAAAGACAGTTTATCTTGAGGTGACCAAAGATGAATATATCCTTCTTTATTTGGATTTAATACTTCAACTGTGACTTTAATACATCCTTCGTGAGAATAATCCGATGGGAAAGTGATGCTACATTCATTATTCTCGCACGTGAAAATAGGATTATTATAATACGGAGTTGTAGTCAGAACACTACTTAATTCTTCATCATCTGGGGTAGTTTGAACAGATACTACTGAGATATCATCTGTTTCATCAACTGACTCCGACACACCGCCGACGTCTCCGTCGTCTACAGCACTGGTATCATCCGCAGCTACACTAGACATATCGGTCACTTCGGTTCCTCCGGTTCCTCCGGTCGCTTCAGAGACTTCGTTTGTTTCTACATTCAAAGGTGTCATATGGACTTCTGGATCAGAAGACGAACTTGACGCCGCTGACGTCGCTGATGCTTCAGCAATTGAAGTATCGTAATGATGAATTAAACCTTGATCTTCTGGAGAAGTAAATTCTCCTAAAGTTAGTCCCTGGGATTGTGCTGATAATGCCGATACGGTCGACGATAATGTGTTAATTTTAACTTCAACTTCCTCAAGTCTACTTGCCATACTATCTACTTGAGATGCAAACTGAGAAAAAATCTTCGAAACTGAAGTAATCTGTGAAAGTACCCCGGGATCGACTTCGTTGTCATTCAACTTATCTATACTGAGTTTCTTTTTTTGAGACATCCTTTAAATTAAAAAACTTTTACGTTTATACGTTTACACACGTACGCAACGTATAAACGTAAAAGTTTTATCCTCAAGAATATTCTTGAGGATACTCCCTGAATTGGTTGACAAATCCTAATTTAAAATTCTATAACATTAGGTATTCCAGATACATCTATTTGATTCGTTCTAATTGTTCGAAGGGATAATCGTTTTAGCGTGAAGAACGAATCACTCCTAATTTCTTGTTCTAAATTGAATAATCGAGCTGCTTTACGAAGAGTTTTCCCTTTATTTGATGTAATTGTATCTGATAAATTGAGACACGAACTTATAAATAAATTTTTATACATATCTCTAAGAGATGGGGTTTTCTTAATGATTTTACCTACCATTCTGTGAAATAGATGAAAATATGACCCTTCATTAGTTTGTACATCAGTTATAGCTCCTAATTGTAATACTTGCTCTAATTTATATATTTCATTTGGATTATGAAATGCTTTAAAGGCAACAAATGTAATAAGAGGTTCAACTCTTTGATTATTGAAATTAAGATATCCTACAATTCCTTTTGGTCGAGGCGCGTTAATAAATCTAGGTAACAACTCCCAATTATTATAAAGATACTCAAGAATTCTATTCCACATTCCAATTTGTGGATCTCCATAATTTATTAGTGAGTAGTATTCAAATTCCAAACCGTGAAACATTAATTGTAATACCAAATCTGGACGATCTGATAAGTAATAATATAAATCGGAAGGGTATAAAGTTTTAAAATAAGGTACCCTTTTTGCCTTTTTAATTGCGTTTTCAGTATATTTATGAAAAAAATGGCGATGTTGCGGTAAAATCATATCAAATTGGGTCTTCAAGCTGTCGATATAGATTCCTTTACTTGCTAAATATTCAATGAAATTTTCAGGATCACCATCGTAAAATCTTAAACGTTTAAGTATTTGTACAACCACTACTCGAAAATATTTCTGATGATAATTATCTGAAAATCGTTCGATATACTCACTGTGTTTAGCTAATTCATCAATAAGTTCTTTTGGATATTTATATCCGAAAAGAGTACTGTGTAATTTCCAATCTATTTGTGAATCGGTTACATTTAAAAACACTTTATTGTCTGCAGTTAATTTATCCTCTGGAGATAATTGACCTACAAGGATCTCGTAATATTTTGGACTTTCTTTTCGGTGACGAATACAAACGTCATCTCCTGTTAATTCTGGGACAGCTTTGTTCGGACACGTTGCGATTCTACATTTACCTAAAGTGCTAGACGAACTCATATTAAGTCTATTTATTTATAAAATTATAAAAATAAATTGGTCTAATTTTTATTTGTAAAATTAGACGAATATTAAAATGAACGCTCGAGGAGATTCGTGTGACTGGACCAGCGAAGTTATAGATAAACTTGCGAAATGTGATACGTTGTTTAAATTCTACTCTCTATTGTACATCGAATTTCAAAAATTAAAAGATGGTAAAGTTCCGTTAGAAAAGTTGGTATGCAGTTTGCCACACACTGTAAGCGACTTTGGATTCGACAACATGGGAATCTTTACACAACGACTTAAAAATAAAGGAATTATCATAAGAACTCCTCGTGTATATTTTATCTATGCTCAAGATACTCGAATTAAAAACGCGTTAATCGGAGGTCAAATGTGGATGCTTGAGGAAATTACTCCTGATCATAAAATACTTATTCAACAATATACATATCAGATTAGTAAGCGTATTCGATTGATGATGCGTCTACAAACAGGATTTACATTTCCAGGTGTTGATCTAAACAAACCTTATACTTATCTTGATGAAAAAGGAAATGTATGTAATGTTAATTTAGGAAATCCCGTAGGAGTTCTTCGTTTATTCTCGAATAGTAGGTACGATAATATAGTTGACAATATATTATATCAAGTATGTGAGACCCTTCGAGACCTATCAGTCACTCAAATGTTGATAAGTAAAGTAAGTTTAGATAATTTACCTTCAGAAATTCTTTTCTGATATTACGTTGGGGTATCACATTAAATGTTACTTTGAATACTTTGAATATTCATTCAAGAGAATGAATAATTTAATACAACCAGGAAGTGTTTTCAAGTTTGATTCCGTCACCTATCATGCGTTGGACAATTCGAACAGTATTTCGTGTATCATCTATTCCAGAATGAGGATTTCCTTCGAATTTCATTCCAAGATGTGTGAGCATTCCAACTAATCCTGTCTTCCTCCCGTAATGTTCTTTAAACGGTACTTTAATGTTAATCCACTTCCTAAAATAGATTGGCACGCGCATATCGGATAATTTACATTGTTTTGGTAAAGCTGTATGAAGATCCCAATCTCCAACTGTCACAAATGTAAATGTCTTATTGCTTCTCAGAATATTTTCCTCAAGTAATTTTGCAGTAAAACTTCTAAGAGTGTCCTTGAAAACATCTTCATTTTGAACCATATTTTGTGTAATTCCTGTTAGTTCGGTACAAAAGGAACTAAGTTTGGGGTTATATTCTGGTTTAACATAACGATGAAATTCCCACATTACTTCTCCGGTTTGTCCATTCAAACATACAACTGGAAACTCGATAATTTCTTGGTTTGGAATAACTTTATCTTGAATACATGTAGCCTCAAAGTCTAGAACTAAAATATAATCAAAAGAGGAGTCAGCCATTTTCTTTTCAAGAAAGAAAAGATATCTCATAAAATTTAATCTAATTAATTTTATGAGATATACCTTCGGAGGTGTGAAGATTTTGAAACAAAATTAATTAGATTAAATTTCGTACGTTGCAAAGTTTTCCCAAAAAAAAACTACGTTAGTTCTCAAAACTATGATCTATGAAAACAAACTTTTGGACGCTGCATATCGAGGTAATCTGTGCGAAGTTATTCAAAATAAATCTGACGCACAAGCCATAACTAAAGTAGGGCATACCCCTCTTCATCTTGCTTGTTACAAAGGTCATTTGGAAATAGCTAAAGTTTTAGTAGAGGCCGGATTCGATATTGAAGCAACTGTTGGAGGAGAAACTCCTTTATTCTTCGCAGTTAGGGAGGGATTTATCGAAATTGTTAAGTTTTTGATACAGCGCGGAGCAAATGTCAATCATTTGAATAAAAATGGTTACACGCCTGTATCAACAGCTGCAATTAATAATGAATATCATATATTAGTTGAATTACTCGCTCATGATGCAGATCCTACAACACAATCACTATATGGAGATACGCCTCTTCATGCTGCATCGCAACACGATTTTGTCGATGTTGTTAAATTATTACTCAAACACGGAGCAGATAAGAACGCTAAAGATAAACACGGAGAAACTTCTTTTGATTATGCTATGAAAGAAGGACATTTAGATATTGCAGAATTGGTAAAAGTTTAATTCTCGATCATTTAATTAAATGATTGAACGAAAGTACTTTAATCGACGTTGAGACAGGCTCCATCGACGAAGATAATTATCATCAATTATAATATACACTTTACATCTTCTTCGATATGATGGGCGTCGGGGAACAATTCTTACATTAATATCATCAATATTATTTGTCATTAAAAAACCTCCCAATGAAAGTACGCGACTTAACGATACTTTATATCTATTACGAAGGAGAATATCCCAATCTTGAATTCTCTTAGTAGTCATATATTTTTACAATGGGTAATATAATAAAAATAAATAGTAGAAATACAATGACGAATTCTTTTTCTCGCTTAAAGCGTATATTTTAAATGGCTTCCAGTAGTAATGCAACTCAAAAGGTCGATTTTGTCAAGAAACAACGGTTCGCTCGTTCCAACGCGGATGATGGTTCTTGGTATATGTTAGCATTTATCTGGACTAAAGGAAATACAGAAATTTGGTATTCGAACAATTTTTTCTATTACCCTCGTGAAAAGACATTTTGTTTGATGTCCGGAGACGATCGTTACCCTGACGCAGAAGATCGATATGTTAAATTCAAGGTGAACTCTAATTCGGGGGATAAAATTCGAGTGAAAATGACTCCTTACAAGAAGGGTGAAATTAAACCAAGGGATTACAACGGTTGTTTCGTTGTTGATCAACCTGAATTTCTATGGTTCGGCGATACTGATAAATCTATTATCGCTGGTCCGTTTACAATTTCTCTTTTCGGTGATGATGAAAAGGGAAAAATTGTCAAACATACCAAAAATTGTAGAGGTAAAAGTAGTTTCTTTAAGAAGTTTGGGAGAACCAATAAACTTCCTCTTAAGTTTATTTCTATGCAAGACGGAGAAGAAAAGCTCATTGAAGAGGCAGAGCTTTTCTCCGGTATCTTCCAAGAATGGATTAACGAGATGCTGAAGCTTTAAAATATTCACATTCATTAGAATGTGAACGTACTATTTAGAGTAAATAGTTTTTATTGAAATGTTATATCAGTATGTTCATTAGAATGTATATTACGTATCACAAGTGTCTAGGAGCCGACTTCGTAGCAATACGATTTATTAATTTTGAGTTTCTTTTTTTCGGTTTCCACCTCTAGATAAAAAAGATTTTGAATCAGAGATGGGTATCAAAAATCTTAAGCCGTTCTTGAAGAAAAATGTTCCGGAAGCGTTTGAGGAGGTTCCTTTAACTGCATTTAGAGGAACTAGAATTGCGATAGATGCGCATAATTACATCTATAAAATGATGGCACGTTCTCAGAAACAAACAATGACTGGAGTTAATCTGCGACTCGATCCAACTGCGTCGGAATGTTCTGGAGAAAAACTTACCGCGTGGTTTTCTCATATTATTAAATTTATTATCACATTGACATCGTATGGTATTACTCCAGTTTTTGTATTTGATGGTAAACATTTACCGGAAAAAGCCAAAACTCAAGATAAACGTCGCGATGATAAGATGAAAATAGTTAATCGAAGAAAAGAGCTTGAAGAGAAATTAGAGAAAATGGATCCTTTAGACCGTCCTGACGATTTACTGGATGAACTTCGTAGATTAAAAGCCTCCGCAACATATGTCCCAGAAGAAAACGTCCGATATCTCAAGAATGTATTATCCGTACTGGGAGTTCCAAATATTACTGCGTACGGAGACGGGGAACAATTATGCACTATGCTTGCACACGATGGACACGTATCTGCTGTATTTTCAGCAGATACAGATTGTATGGCTTTAGGATGCCGTATTTTCGTCTACGGCTTCTCGAAAGGTAAAAGTCGTTCTAATCTTCATTTTGACGTAGTTCGATTCGACCCAATTCTTAGGAAGTTAAAATTAAATAAGTCTGAATTTGTAGATCTTTGTATTATGGCTGAATGTGATTACAATAATAATATTCCTCGAGTTGCCATAACGACAGCTTATAAACTTTTACTTCAATGTCGTACAATTGAAGACCTTCCCGATAAATACGACATTGAAATTCTTAATCACCAATTTTGCCGAGATTTCTTTAAGACAGTTACTAGTGAAGAACTTTTAGATGAAGTTCATGATGGAATTCTTCCATCTTTGGATATGGATGACAAAGCGATGGCTCATGATGATTCTCGTAATATTCTTCGAGAATTAAATTTAGAACAAATTGGTATGGACTTACGATCTGCTATGCATAATATTGGAAAGATTGAACACAATGCACCCGTTGAAGGATTTGGTAGAGTTAAAATAACTCATACAGGTATGGTTATTAAACTTCCTTATCAGAAACCTCCTCGATCAACCTTCGGTTCCTCCGGTTCCTCCGTCGCAGCGAGTTCAAGTTGCTCAAGTGTTCGGGTAAATGATCCGATTCAGGACTTTAAGTTAATTAGTTTCTGTTAAAAATTATTCGTTTATTGAACGAATAAGTTATAGTACCCTTTCTAAAGAGTGCTTAAAAAGAGTGCTTCATTTTTCAACTCGTATTTAAAATAGTAAATTTTAGGTATAAATTATATCTAACAAAAGGTAAGGTTAAAAGATCGATTTTTTAAAAATAAAAAGGAAGAAGATCGTGAAACTATTTTTTTCTCCCACAAAAGAACATATCTAATATGGACCAATACATTCACTCTCGTAAATTAGTTAACCCAAACCAACGCGCTCGTGTTACTTTGTGTACACGAGCGGGAGAAGAGGTTCTTTCGGAAGATCTTTCCTGGGATTTTCGACGTGGAATGGCAACAGCCGCAACCGCTCTTGAAGCAACCCCTGCAAAGCAACCTTTTCAAGTTACCAAACATGGTAACTTTTCCGACGGGTTTGAAGAAGATGAGTTGAGTCCACATCCAGAACTTTGGTCTTTGACGGAAGATGACCCGGAATACTACAATCATTATATCGAGATGCCTCCAGGGATTTTTGGTCGTATGATTGTTCTTCCTGCCAAACGATATCGTTGGGGTAATTACCAATTTGATACATTGGACTTCTTCAACGGGTTTCGCAAGATTTGTGAGTTGAGTAACGCAGACTTTGCGCCCTTTGAAGAAGTTCCTCTTGAGGACACTTTGAATAAATAAACTCTTTTTACCACTCTTTTTACCACTCTAAGTGGTAAAAATGCTAAAATGCTAAAAACTCTTTTTACCACTCTAAGTGGTAAAATAAAATTTATTCGTGCTTGCGACTACGTTTCACTTTATCAGCTTCTATTAATTCAAGTAGATGCTTATATTTGTGAATAAATGTTTCAATTCCTATTTCGTTGGCTTCGGTCCAGTGAGTTAAACAACTTGAGATATATTTATCACTTCCTACCATAATTGGCGAATCTTTACGAGATAAACATAATGTCATATTACCTGGAGGACGAATACCTAAAATACCAGCTTGTTCTAATTTCTTCATACAGATTGTACAAACTGCAATTCTATGTTTGATAATCAGAGCATATGGTAGAAGTTTGTAAAAGTTCCCAAACATTTTATTCTCACTAGTTGCAAGAAGACCTGCAGCGTATACAACTTTACCTAATTTACTCGCCCATTCAATACATAATTCAATATCATCGAAGAATTGAGATTCGTCGATACCAATAACTTCAGCATGTTTAATATTTTCTTCCGGAACATCCCTTAAATTTGAGACTGAAATTTCTTCAACATGATTGAGACGACTCGGGGTTAATTGGTGAGATGTTAAAATACCAGAGGATTGAGCTTCTCCTGTCTCAGATCGATTATCGTATGCGTGATTAATTACTAATATACGATGACCGATACCCTCGTGGACTGATAATTCCGATGTTAATTTCGCAGTTTTACCCCCAAACATAGGTCCGAAAATTACACGTAGTTCTCCTGTGAGTAGTTCATCTGAAGCTGACATTTCCTTTCAAATTAATTTCACAAGTGAATTTGAAAATCTAAGAGTAAATTCATTTTGTGAAATAAATTCTTACAAATGGTTGAAGTTAAGCCTACTTTATTCTTGAGGTTTATTTCTCCAGAGGCAGTCTTTGATAAGATGATGAAGGGTGAGTACGATAACGTAACTTTACGTGATACGGATAAAGTAAACGTAGAGATCAAGAGAATTATCCAGGAAAACTATCCGGAAAATTGTAGAAATCATCGTTTTACTATGCAAACTCGAGATGGTTCTAGAGTTAATTTTTATACTATAAATTGTGCAAAAGCAACTCGGTGTCGTTTTTGTGCTTCAGATTTTCCTAAAGGTACTTTATCGACTCAGATTCCCATACGATATGAAGTTCAGTGTATCGTAAGAAAAGGATTAGATTCTAAAACTAGAAAGATCCAACCCGTTCGTTCGATCGAGAGAGCCTTTTATGGTGATAAAAATTTCTGCGATTTTAATTGTGCACTGGCTTATTTTATCGAACATCCTTCAGAATTTCCTGAGAAAACCGAATCTCGTTTACGACAACTTCATACGCAAATCTATCCAGATAGCGGTATGTTAGAACCTGCTCAAAGTCCGGATTTACTTGATATACACGGAGGGTCTTTAACTTATGCTGAGTACAAAGCAGAGTCAAATGAAGTATATCGTAAAATTAATGGTACTATTGTTGAACCAGAAAAGGGGTGTTTTGCTAGGTTTTAATTTCATAAATGAAAAGTATGTCACGTTGTTGGAAGTAGATATATGAAAAATGATAGGTGCCTTTTTTATAGGATTTATAGCTGGAATAATAGGATATGAAACGTATTCTTTTGCCAAGCCTATGGTATATTTCTACATAGATAGATTTTCAAGGATTTTATTTGCGACACTTTACGATGCGACTATGATGGTTGATGCATTTATTAACAATAACTCCCAGAGAAGAACTTTGTCGAGAGTTCAAAGAATTAACGACAAATATTCTATGGTAATCGTATTAGATTTAGATCCTCAAGGTAATATGACTGAACGAGTTTTAGTATTTGAAACAACATTTCCAGTTCTACTACCATCTTATTTAATGGTCAATCCGTCTACAACAAATCCTTTAAATCAACTTCGTCCTCCCGATCATGTCGGAACACCATTTCCAATTCTAGGACCGAATGGATATACTCATAGTTTTTTAAATGCCGACTTAGAATAATCTTTCGATTTTTAATCGAACGAGCCCCCGAATAATTTAAATGAATTCTTTCGATTTTTAAGCGAAACAATTTATCGAACGAACCTCCGGATAATTTATTGAAACAAATTATTTCGTAACAATATAAAATGTGCTCGAACACAAACTTTAAATTTGTTCCCACTACGGGAGTAATATCGTACGAGACTGCTTTTACTCAATTCAAATCGGTTGATCCAATTTTATTGAGGGCTTGTTCTGAACGTCCAGTTAAGGATGATAATAAATGGTTAGGTGCTCCTTATGGAGAAGATAATCTGATAAGCCCTGGATCTGAATGGGCTCCTAGTTTTGTACAAGACCTTAATCAAATATGGTTTGGTCCAGTAACTCAAGAACAATTATACAATGGAGGAACTCTTACTATTGCTAACGCCGCAGCTGATACTAATCAAACTGAAGCTACTTGGAGAATGACTATTAATCAAAATGGAGCTTGGCGTCCTCCGTTCCATGCTCATGCTGCTGATGAACAATGGATAGTCACTCGCGGAAAATGGTATTTCCAATGGTATGATCCGCTGAATGGATTAGTAGATGTTGATGGTTGCAAAATCATGTTTGATGAACGAGGTTTTCCTTCTGGACCTAACACATCTGGAGAATTTTGCGAAGGAGATTTAATCGTAATGCCTCGAGGGACTTTCTTCCGATGGGGAAGTAAAGATGCTGGTGCTCAAATTATTCCAACATGGCCAGGATTAAGTGCTAGTGGTGCTATTAATCAAGCTTCTCAAATTACTCGTGCAAATATTACGGGTAGAATTACGCCCGATGAAGCAAATGTCCTATTAGGAGATTTCCAGACTAACTACATGACATTCTTCGTTAGTCCGGTTGAATGTGTGATGGAATCTGAGTCTTCTCAGTCTTCCCAGTGCTCTAGTTCCTCCGAAGAGACATCCGATCCTTGCAGTAAGAAGAAAAAGAAGTGTGAGAAGAAGTGTGAGAAGAAATGCGAGTGCCCTAAAGGATGCAGTGTTATGGCTCCAAGTATTGCAGCATCAACATGGCAAGAAATTTTCAAACATTATCAACCACAGAGTCCTATTCTGCTTCGGTCTAAACAATCCCATCCTCGAAAGCGAGATGGTAAATTATGTGGTGATATTTGCAATTATAAGATGTGCTCTCCTAGTTTAGTACAAGGTAAAAGTGATCTTTTTATCGAAGCATCTTCGAAGCAACTTCAATGTGGAGCTAAACTTGTCACAGCGTTTAGTGCTTCTGATTTGTATAATTCTATGTCTACATTTCGTTTAACAATTAATAAAGACGGGGCTTGGCAGACTCCATTCTTATCTTTCTTTGCTGAAACTCGTTTGACTATCACTAACGGAAAATGGAAAGTTCGTTGGTATAGCCCGGATGGATCACCGTATGATTTAAATAATAAACAAATTACATTCAATGCACGAGGACATCCGTCGGGTCCGAACAAAAAATTAACATTGTGTACAGGAGATACTATTTTATTCAAACGAGGATCCTTCTTCCAATGGGGTAGCAATGTATGTAATTCTACAGCTATGGTATCCCAAACTGGTTGCTTTACAAATGGAGTTTTACAAGAATGGTCTAAGTTAGTATCTTCATGGATTAGCGGAGATATTGGCAAGAAGAAGTACTATGATTGTTTAGAAACCCTTCAACACACTTATTATACTCCTATTGTTTTCCGAAACCGTTAAATTACACCGATAGGAACCTTCGGTTCCTATCGGTACATCCTTTTTTCGTTCAATAAGAACGAAAAAATACTACCAGCCTCTAACTCTACGTGAATTGAAGAGGAACTGATTTAATATCTTCCGACATACTACCACTGCTTGAACATGCTTCAACAGTGGTTCGACGGGAGATTTTGAAAACTCGTTTTACCGGAGTTGGTCTATTTAAACCAACTTTTGGTACCTCTGGTTTGTATTCAGGGGTGCGAGTTGTACGCGAGTTCGAATTAATATTAATTCGAATACTTCGTGTATTTGAAGGAGCAACGTATGGGATCTCGATAGGATATTCAAAATCATTAGTTTCGTATGATTCTTGGAGTACAGGCCCGCGAGGATCATTATCATCGATTGCTTTAATACTTTCTGCAATCTTAGAAATATCTTGACCTGTCTTTAGCATCCTAACCATCATTTTAACAGGATCATTAATTTGTGTAAACTTACATCTCTTAGTTGGACGGAACTTAATAGTAGAATACTTATCAAAGATCCTATTATAACCAGCACCGATTAATTGATCCAATGCTGCTAAGAATTGATTTTCAAGGTAATACAGATAGTCAATATGATAAGGTTTAGTTGTATATTGAGATTCGATATATTCCTCGGGAAGAATCATACGATTACCAATATACTTTTCTTCTTGAGGAGTTGTTGGAACTGTAACAAGATATCCTAGACGTTCACCGGGCTTAGCAGGTTTTCCTTTTCTTGCCAAGTTATCTGCAAATAACTTCATGAAATATGTTTCATTCTTGTAATATGCTCCGATTCCTCGAACTGTAACTAATTCATCATAATGGACTTCTCCTGAAACTAGCTTCTTAACATGGTCAACTACAAAGGTAATAGTTTCGTACAGAGTAGCTTCGTTAAGAATCATATGAACAAGTTCTTCATAGATAGTACGAAGCCACTTAGCGTTATCACGACGAGCCAAAATTACACCACGAATAAGAAGCATAGGTTTTCCAGTTGCCTCATCCATCTTATAAGTTCCATCATCTTCGTAAACGTAACCAAGATATTTCTTCTTACAAATATAGATACCTTTCATAACCTTCTCTAATTCTAGATTTAGAATACCTGTAAAGTTCTTACTAATCTCTTTAGCTAAGGCTCTACCATGTATATTGAATTTTAGTTTATCTTTAGTTAGAAGTTCGACCATGATACTATCTGTGTCTCCGTAAACTACATACATATTATACTTTTGTGTACAATAATCAGCTGAATAATTAGTCAATTGACGACCGATTGCAGTAGTTGAAGTAGAAACTTCCATAATTGGTCGTTTACCCATTTTAGCGGCACCTGTGAAACCATAGACAGAATTGGCAGTCTGCTTGAGAGCTATTTGTCTTTCGTCATTCACAACTCTCATAGGATGACCTTTCGGGTAAATATATATCTGTTTACGAACGAAACTTCTACGATCTAATAATTCTGTAAGAATACGAGGAAGTAACCCTCTTAATCTGTTAGGTGCTACATTATATTTTTTACAGCACGCTTGATGTTGAGGACATCTTGTTATTTTAGCCCTTTTACATACTGGACAACCGTTGCATTTAGTAGGATCTTCTTCTTTGAAAGGACCTACACATTGAAGAGTACATTCTACGCATCCTTCGCAATCAACATGTTTACGACGTCCTTCTTGAATAAAGTTACAATCATTACATTGAGTACATTCAGGGCAATCCGGAGGTTTGACAATACGATACAAGAAATTCTTTCCTTCTTTGTCAATCATTACTCCTTTCTGGGACCTCTCAAGCTGATCAACTTTCTGTTTGGCTGTTAATCCCTTTTCTCCGTTCTCATCAACCTCATCATCTTCTAGGTCATAATTCTCATCAGAGGGTCGAGGTACTGCAATAGTATTAACATCTGTATCCGGTAAAGCGTAGAAGTGTTCCGGTCGAAGTAAAGTTGTGTAACATAAATTGTAACTAATCATAATTGAAGGATATAGACTGTTGAAATCTACTACAGCTACACCATCATATACACCTGGAACAACATTAAATACGAAACCTCCAGTAAAATCAATCTCAGGTGCTTCACGGGTTGTTAAGACTACTCCATCTTTAGACGCATAATCGTATAATAGAGAAAGAGTACGAATTTGTTGACCTCGAGTGAAAATATCTTTAACTGTAACACCTGCAATTTCGGACAAAGATGTTAAACTATACCAAGTATTTTCATGATCGAATAAATCAATACAAAGATCTGAATCAATTAAACAATAATATGTAACTCTTGTCATAATAAATATACCTGCTTGTAATTTACCTAATACCGGAGGCGTTAATGTATTCCATGCTTCTGGCATATCACCACAAGAAGCAATTGCATCTGTAGAAATTTGGACTAAGAAATCCCATAACTGATTAGAACACCAATTTAGCTTACCGTGACGATCATAAATTGGACCTGTAGATGGATCGTTATACTCTACTTTGGCATTTTGATCGTTTTCTCCAGAGAATTGGTCCTTATATTTTCCTTCCTGTAATTCTTCTATAACTTTAGTTATACTTTCATTAGCTAGTTCCAATCGTGACTTAACCATTCGATAAAATAGCTCCTTGTCATTTGGTGTATTCATCTGAAGGTCTTTCAGGATATGCTGGTATTCTTCTTCTGCTTCACATTGACGTTCATAAGTTAAGAACATCTCTGTAGGTGACACATCGTGCTTCGATCGCTTTAAAAGATGAGATGCTACAGTATCAAGATTATATCTAACTAATTTCTTACTACGTTTAATTACCGGATACATATCAACAGAAACACGACCGCTCATCATTAAATCGTTAATACTATTGAATCCGAATCCTCCAGAAGACCAATTCATAGAATGAAGATATGTAGGTTCGTCTACAATTCTTCCCATGTTAGGCCACTCTCGACCGGATAATTCTAAACGAGAATTTAAATATGGATAATCGAAATCAAAGATATTATATCCTAGTACGATATCTGGGTCTTCTTGTTGTATTATTTTTGCCATTTCATCAATTAAGTCTAATTCCTCTTTCACTTCTATAATATGACAGTTACTTAATCTTTCTTCTGGAATATTATCAGATCTACCCAAGACAATAGCATATCTAATACGAGTTTCCGGTTCGAATGCTCTTTGTGCTACACACGAAATCATAAAAGCAACATGTTTAATATTCCATTTATCGGGGAAGATACGATGATTATCAGAATATGCTTCAATATCAAATCCGAGTAATTTTGGTTTAGTTGTCCAATCCTTACAAATTTCATCTGGTGTCATTTCTAAACAGGTCCAATCTCCGATCCATTCTTGATTCCTAGGAAATGTTGATTTTTGATAGAATACTTCTTCCGCATCTTGATGAACTACGTTACCGAAAACATCCTTGACTATAACATCATCTTCGTCAAAATACGAAGTTGGATCTGTATGACTAGGTTGATAACTTTCTCGAGGTAAGGGATGAAAGCCTGTTACCCTTAACCATCCTGAAAACTTACAATTACGGGCTGTTAACATCTTACGAATCAGAGGAACATCTGTTTCGTGAGCGGTTGCTTTCATAGTTCCATAAACATATTTACGTGTTCTAAATTCTACAGGATAACGAAGGAGATTTGCACATTTTCTCATCGCGTTTGTAGTTGAAAAATACACTGTCATAAATTGTGTATATCTATTACCTTGATAATAATATAATTCTCTAGCCAATAAAGGATTGTATTTAAATGGTGCGTTTTCCTTCAATCTGAAGCACAAAAATTGAAAGAAATCTAACATAGAGCTCTCATCCCATTGGAACGACTTACCTCCAACCATAGTTGGTAACTGAATTTGACAGAACGCCGGAAAACGGGGAAAACTTATAACATGAGGGTTCGAATCTTTATCAAATCCCCACATTCGAACGGTGATATAATTTTCTTCCTTAAATTCCCAATGCCATGGCTGGATGTCTATGGTTTCTATTTGACTATTCATTATTTTAAAAAAGTAATGAGTATATTAAGTTTAGTTGTAGCCTCTTTTATTTTTGATTTTCTTTCGACTACAAAAATCGCTCTGGGTATCAATTTCCCTTAAACGAAAAATATGATAATTTAAAACGTATGTCTAAAGAGCGACACAAAATTAGATTTCTTCATAACATACCAACTGATATAAACATAACCGTTTACATTGACGGAAAAGTGTTGGCGGAAAATTTAGAATATAAAGATTTTACATCATATTTAACAATTAGGTGTAAATCAGATAATAGAGTTAAATGTAAAATCATGAACGACGATAATGTAATTGTACGAAAGAATTTGAAGATAAAATCTAAGTATACAACGGTATTATTTACGGAGATTTCTGACGGTCGTTCAGCAATTAAAATCTTACCAG
>C687J35021_10001664_pt1 | contig 16644 bp, 6 predicted proteins | sample RifCSPhighO2_12_FD_35021 | JGI IMG/M metagenome (IMG submission 35021)
GAACTGCGGATCGACCTGGGCGAATCGTCGAGCGACATCACCTACGACGTGTTTGTGGGGAACTCGGCCGATATTGCGGAATCGTCCACGGCATTTATGAGCGGAACGTGGACCAGCACAAAGCAATATCCCGAGCGCCGGCGAGCCAGTGGGCGGGCGATGTACCTGCAACTGATCAACGAGACTCTCGACCGCAAGTGGCAGTTTGAGCAGGCGACAGCGGTCATCAAGTCGATGGGAAGGAGCGCCGGACGATGACACGACGGCTATCTCACGTTCCCCGCGGCACGACGAAAGCCAGCGTGCGGCGGGCGTCGCAAAAGGTGATGCTCGCCACGAGCACGTCGGACGGTGCGCCTCCGTCGTCGTGGGAAGTCACGTATCAGGACACGGCGACCGGGGTGGACTTCGATTTCAACTCCACGACGCGGGTTCTGACGGCAACCATCGGCGGCAGCTACAGCGGCGGCACGTCGATTACCACGTTGGGCACGGTGACGACCGGGACATGGACAGCCTCGGTCATCGGCGTGGCCTACGGTGGGACCGGGCGGGCGAGCCATACGGCGTATGCGGTCATCTGCGGCGGCACGACGACGACGGGAGCGCAGCAGTCGATTGCCAGCGTGGGGACTGCCGGGCAGGTGTTGACCAGCAATGGGGCCGGTGCGTTGCCGACGTTTGAGACGCTGGCAGCGAGTGCTCCGGCGGACGCGACTTACGTCACGCTTTCGACAAACGGCACGCTGACGAATGAGCGGGTGCTGACGGGGACCAGCAATCAGATCACGGTGACAGACAACGGGGCTGGTTCGACCGTGGTGTTGAGCACGCCGCAGAATTTGCATACGTCGGCAACGCCGACATTTCAAACACTAACGCTCAACCCAAATACCGACTATCAAATTTCCGTCACGACCGGGCTGACGATTACTTATGGGATCGCCGGGGCAACTGCCTATCTCGTTTCCGCGAAGAAATCACGCGGATCAGTGGCATCTCCGACCGCCATCACAACCGGAGACGACCTGCTGTATCTGTCTGGGTACGGATACGTTGGGGCAACCGGAACCTACGTCGAAGCCGCCCGCATCACCTTCGACTCCACCGGCACCATCGCCGACACAACCACCGGAGTCGGCGGCATCATTCGTTTCTCGACGCGAGACGTTGGCGGAGCAATCACCGAGCAGGCGTCGATCAACAACGTCGGCCAGTTGACGCTGACCGTGGCGACGGGGACCGCGCCGCTGGTGATTTCGTCCACGACCAAAGTCTCCAATCTCAACGCGGACCTGCTCGACGATCAAACCGGCTCCTATTACCTCGATTCGGCAAACTTCACGGGGACCAACTGGACGGATTTGACGGACGGCGGCGCAACGACTCTGCACACGCACGCCGCCTACCTGAACAAGGATGGTTCGGTCGCGCTCACTGCGAATTGGGATGCCGGATCGTTCGAGATTCGGGCGGAAACCTTTGAGAGCGACGTGGTGACAGGGACTGCTCCGCTGGCGATTGCCAGCACGACCGTCTGTACGAACCTGAACGCCGACAAGGTGGACGGCAAGGACGAGACGGCGTTCCTGCTGGCAGACGGCACGCGCGGATTGTCCGCCGATTGGGATGCTGGCTCCGTGGAGATTCGGGCACAGACGTTCGAAAGCGACGTGGCGACGGGGACGGCACCGCTCGTCATCGCCAGCACGACGCTCGTGACGAACCTGAATGCCGATCTGCTCGACAGTCAGAGTGGAGCGTACTACCTCGACTCCGCGAACTTCACCGGCACGAACTGGACGGACCTCACGGATGGCGGGGCGACCACATTGCACTCGCACGCAACCCCCGCCACGGTAACGGTCGCCAATGAAGCGACGGACACAACCTGCTTCATCGGATTCTTCACGGCGGCGACTGGAGACCTCGGCCCAAAGACAAACGCAAATCTCACGTTCAATTCCAGCACGGGAGTTCTTACTCTCGTTGCCCCTGTTTTGGGCACGCCTACAAGCGGCACGCTCACCAATTGCACAGGACTCCCGGTGAGCACCGGAATCAGCGGGCTCGGCTCCAATGTCGCCACGTTCCTTGCTACGCCTTCCAGCGCGAACCTTGCATCCGCCGTCACGGACGAAACCGGCACAGGAGCTCTGGTGTTCGCCACATCGCCGACGCTGGTGACTCCTGTACTTGGTGCCGCCACAGCAACCAGCATCGTGGTGTCAAGCCTGTTTACGGCACCGGGGGTGGTTATTCCGTATGCCGGATCACAGAGATTCATTGAGTTAGACAATCCAATCACCGATGTTGATGCTGATGGCCTCACCATCAGCGCAGGATCGGCGGCGGCGGGGACGGGAACTAATCGTAATGGCGGAAGTATCGTAATGAACACAGGAGACTCTACCGGCTCCGGTTCATCTACGTGGACAGTAGTGACGGCACCCAGTGGAGGAGTAGGTGGTACATCGGCTCGCTTCGCAGTAACAACCGGAATTTTCAGTAGCGGGCAAACAACGTGTACGCTTGATCTGGGAGTTGCTGGTACTCGCAGTGGCAACTTGAAATTGGAAGGCAGTACATCCGGTTACGCACTCTTAGTGCCGACGGCCGCCGCCGGAAGCGTCACGATCACACTCCCCGCGACAACCGGCACCGTGGCGTTGACGGCGAACAATCTGAGCGTGTTTGCGGCCACGACCTCCGCACAACTTGCCGGTGTGATTTCCGACGAGACAGGCAGCGGGGCACTGGTGTTTGCAACGTCGCCGACTTTAGTAACTCCCGTGCTGGGGGCAGCAAGTGCGACTACAGTTTCCGTTGGCACGGCGACAAACCTGCAAACGGTTCACGCATATCAGGCAAATGGAACGGCCACGTCGGCGCAATTTCTCGCACAGAACGACAACGCCACGTCCGGGTCAGCGGGTTACGCCTTTCAGGTTGCGCACAACTCAGAGACGACTGCCTACGCTCCGAAGTGGGGAATTGTCGTGGAACGGACGGGAGCATATGGCACTGGCCCGATGTACTTCTACGCCAACAACACGGCCGATGCCAGCACATTCGCAACAGGAACGAAAGTAGTCACTATTTTTGGGTCGGGCGGCGTCAACATTGGCGCTCCAACTGGCGGCGATAAGGGGGCAGGGACACTCAATGCAACTGGAGTTTACGACGACAATACGCTGCTTTCAGATTTTCTCTGGGACCTCCGCTACGACGGCAAGGTGCGACCGGAAGACGAGGGGCTGTGGGGGAATGCCCGGCTGTGGAGCATTGAGGAGACGGAACAATTCACCCGTGAGCATCGGCACATGCCGTCAATGCCTGGGCGCGAGCAGTGGAAGGCAGGCTCTCGCAGCCTGGGCGAGTTGGTCACGGCGCTGTGGCAGACAGTCGAGCATCAGCAAATGCAGATCATCGACCTCCATCGGCGGCTGAGTGAGCGGGATTCAGGGTGAGGTTTGGGGTTAAAGGAGACGAGACGATGGCACGACGACCGGACGAAACTCGCGAGCAGTACGCAATCCGTCAAGCGTGGGAGGCGCAGGAGGCGGAGCGTCTCGAACTGCAACGGCAACAGGAGGAATACCGTCGCGAGACGCAACGGCAAAATGATGCGGCACGGCAACGGGCACTGCCGCCAGCCCCGAATCCGCGATACTCAACGGACATGGCTCCGCCCTCGCTGAATCCACCACGCGGAGGCGGCGACCCCAACAGCACATTTCAGGCGAATCCCGAAGATTCGGCTGGCTACGCGCCAGTATCGCTTGGCCCGACGGGACGGCCGCTGCCTCCACCGCCTGAGCCTCCGAGCGGCAGTGCCGGTATCTACGGACCATCGACATCGACCTTGCCAACCGGCAACCTGCTCCCGCCCGCGCCGCCGTTGCCGGAACCGCCGCCGGACGACTACGGCCTTGACGCGAACTACAACCCCTACGACCCATCGAGACCGGAATACTACGGACCTGACGGCGAAGTGCTGGCTTACGATCCGACGCTCGCACCGACCGATCCGCTTGCGGGAATGCGAAACCAACCGTGGACACCGCCGACAACTCCCGGCGTGTGGCCCGTGCCGACATACGATCCTCCGGTTGACGATTCCGGCCTTAATGTCAGTGGAACCGACCCCTACGAATTGGATGATCAGGACTGGGAGGACTACGACCAGAGTGAGGCCATCAGCCAGGCGATGTACGACGAAGCGAACGACAACAACTACTCCGGGCGCTCGCTTCCGTGGACTGGCGGTCAGAACAGAGGCCTCCCACCCGGCGCTGGCGGCCGCCTCCCGCCTCCCTATTCGTACCTCCTTGGCCCGATGGACCTCGGCGGCGGAGGGGGCTTCAATGGCGGCAACAACGGACAGGCTCCGCCCACGCTCTCGAACACCGAAGTTCCACCAGTTCCCGCCTACAACCCGCCAACGTACTCGCCGCCGACAGCACCCGGCCAATTGCCGCCGCCTCCCGTGCCCGGTGCGCCGCCATTCCCGACACAGTGGCCGGAAGACAGCGTTGGCATCCCCGACTGGCAAGCGGCGAATCCAACGGGCTTTGAAGGCATTGACCCTGGACCAGAAGACCCGGAAGTGGCACGGCTCCGCGAGGAGAAGGAGCGCAACGCCAATCCGCCCGGTGAAGAAGGTGCGACGGAAGAGGGCGAACCGGAGCAGTTCGCGCCGCCCGTGTTCACGCCCCCCGGTGGCGGACAGGGTGGCGGATACGGCAACAGCGCCGGTTGGAACGGCACACCCGAACAGCAGTACGCATGGATGATCAACAACGGCATCGACCCGTTCTCCGCGAACAATCCGTTCCTCGGTTCGCAGGGTGGCGGATTCAGTCCGCCTCCACCGCCTGACCTTGGCGGGCAAGGCGGACCGCCGGATCAAAACGTGCCGTGGGAACAGCCGCAATGGACCCCGCCCGACTTCGCACCGCCGGATGCCGGCGGCAATGGTGGAGGAACGTCCCTTCCTCCGTTCTCTCCGCCAGCGCCGCCGCCCGGTGGTCAGCCCTACTATCCGCCCCCAGATCAGGGTGGATACCCGCCGCCGTGGGGCGGTCCCGGCATGACGCAACCGCCGCCTGTCTTTCAGCCGCCGCAATACACCGATCCGTTTGCCGGTCAATCAGACCCGAACATGGGACAGGGCTACGGCCAGCCGCAGCAGTGGGGGCCGGACGGTTCGCCGATCAGCCCGGTCTTCCAGCCGCCGCAGTATCAGCCTGGCACACCGTGGACCGATCCCACGCAAGGCGGCCCAAGCCTCGGCCAGCCGCCGGTCGGCGTCCCCGGTGCCGGGCAGGCGATTGGCGGGCAGGGAATGAACGGCGGTCAGTTGCTGGGCGACCTGTCGGGCGGCTTCCAGAATGCACAGGACGCCGCGACCGCCGCCAACGAAGGCCGCTACCGCTCGATCCTCGAAGGCTACGGCGATGTCTACAAGCGTGCGATGGGCACGGTCGCCGGCGTCTCGAATCAGGACCGCATGGACCTCAATCGGCAGTACGAACGCGCCAAAGGACAGGGCGAACAAGACTTGCTCAACCGCGGGCTGGGGAACACGACCGTCCGCTCCAACGTCATGCGTGGCTACGAAGAGGACTTGGCTGCCGGAAACCGCCGGCTGTCGGACGCTCGGATGCGGGAAATGATCGGACTCGACACGTCGCTCTCGCAGGGTGCGCTCGACTTCGCGGAGCGGCGGACGGATGCGGGACCGGACTACGGACAGCTTGCCCAACTCGGTCAAGGGCTGGGGCAGGCGGGCTACAACCAGCAGGCGCTGCCGCCGGCACCCGGCGCATCGTTGCCGCCCGCACCGCAGTCGTTGATGCCCAGCGATCCGCTGAAGAAGAAGCCGCTGCAACCGCTGTATCCCGTGTTCGGGTGAAAGGGGGTGGGCGATGACCTGGCAGGAAGAAAACGCGATCAGGCAGAAGATGCTGGCAGCCAAGCCGATGGCTCCAACCTACGGTACAGACGGAGTGTTGAAGAAGCCGACTCCGCAGGCCACAGGACCGCTCACATACCAGCAAAAACTCGACGCGCAGTTGTCGTCGGCCCCGACGTGGAAGGACAACTACAAGCGGCAGGGCGTGCCTCTTGCCGGGGCGAATCAGCGTGACCCGAAGCTGATGCAAAACGCTTACGTCGCGCCGGGAGCAGCGCCCGGCTCCGTGCTGCCGACGCCGCCGCACATTGCCGAACAAAACAAGCCGCCCGTGACGCAGCAGCCCGCAAGCCTGCCGCCGGCCCCGCAGATGCCGGCAAACGCATCAGACCAGCATCCGTACCAGTCGCCGCCACTCATCGGCGCAAAGACCGCACCGCCCACCGGCGGCACGATGCAGAAGCCATCTCCGACCTCGATGCCAGCACCGCCGCCGCCACCGCCGAACCAGGTTCAGATGCCACGTCAGCAGATGACATTGCCCGCACCGCCAATGATGCAGTCACAGCCGATGCGGAGACAGCCGTTGATCATGCCCAACACCCAGCAGCCGGGACGCCGGTTGCGACATCAGGTTCGTCAGTAAAGGAACACCATCATGGCCGCGATGACGCCAGAACAGGCACAGAAGCTGTACGCAGAGAAGGATCGGCGATACAGCAATCCGAGCTATGGAGACCTGTCGCACCTCTACGAGCCGCAGCAGTCCCAGCAGGAATACGGCTACGGTTCGTCCGGTCCGCAGATGTCGAAGCCCGGAAGCAGTACGTGGCTGGAACAGAACAACACCGCGCTCCAGTCGATGAATCCTGAGCAGCGGCAGCAATACCAGCAGGCCGCGTCCCGGCAGTTTCAGCAGCAGATGACCAGTCCGCCGCCTGCGGTCGCGCAGCCTGTTGGTCGTCCGCAGTCTCAGCCGTGGGCGCAGCAGGAAGCCCAGCGTCAGCCGCTCGTTCCGCCGACTCCGCAACGTCCAGCCGCGCCGCCCCGCCCGCAGGCGACACAGCCACAGCAGCGGCAGCCGTTGATTCCGCCCAAGCCCGCAACGCCTGCGCAGCCGAAGTACGGTCAGCCGCCAGCGTACAACCCGGCCGCCGCGGCGAGCTACGAGAATCGCTCGATGCCAAGAGGCATGACTGACGCCAAGCCCACGCAGACGCCTTCCGGCAATCAGGCGGGACCGGGCCAGCCGGTGCGCGCCACGCCGCCGGGACAGTTCTCGATGGGCGAGCCGCCAGAGCGCACTGAGGCGACGACCGATCCCCGCGCCAACCCGGCGACCGGACGCGTCGATCCGATGCGCCAGTACACGGCGAGCAATCCGCCGCCTCCGGGTGGAATGGGTGCCGTCCCACGCGACACGCAAATGCGCGGCCAGCAACAGCCCGGTCCGGTGCGGACGAGTGTCGCTCCGCCGCCGCAGTCGCGTCCACCGGCTCAACAGCCCGCTCCGCAACGCCCGCCAGTTCAGCAACCGCCGCCACAGAGACCGCAGACCAGCGCGCAGAACATCATGGGCGGCGGATGGTCGGGCGACGTGAACACCGGCAGCACCTACGGCGAGATGAATGACCCGATGGCTGGGTACTACGCCGGACTGCAACAGCAGAGCCAGCCGTCGCGTCAGCCGCTCGTTCCGTCCGCTCGTCCGCAGGGTGGCGGGCAGGGTGCCGTTCCGTTCGACACGGGGATGTACGGGCCTGTGCCACCTTCAGGCAGACCACAGTTCGGCAACCAGCCGCCTCGTCAAGCTGCGCCGCCGATGCCCGGCCGCGGATACGACCCGAATCAGGACAACTACGGGATGCCGGGAAGCATCACGCGACCGGATGAGGCGATGTACGCGACCATCGGGCAACCGATCCAGCCGCGCGGAGTCGTGGACATGCCGAGCTACAGACCGCCCGTGCAGTCGAGCCAACAGCGTCCGCCGCTGATTCCGCCGAAACCGAGACGATAGGACCGCCAGACAATGCCCATCGCCGTTCAATACCAGGCTCCAGCCGCCCTTGTGGGACAAGCTGCCTATCAGGGGGGCCTTGGTGCGTACCGTGAGTACCTGCAAAGGCTCGCCCTCCAGCAGGAGGAGATGCGGCAGCGGGAGCGGATGCAACAGCGGGACATCTCCGCGCAGCAGTACGCCGCGCAGCAAGCGGTCGGTGCGCAGCAATTCGGTCAGCAGTACGGCGTGGCGGCGGACCAGTTTTCTCAGCAGGTCGGCATCCGGGACGCCCAGCAACGGCAACAGGCGCAGCTCGAAGCGGCGCAGCGGGAGCAACTCCGCAACATCGCCGCCACTCAGTACGGCCAAGCCTACGGTGTCGCAGCGGACCAGTTCGGGCAACAGATCGGAATTCAAGACGTGCAACGGCGACAGGGCATCGACCTCTCCGCCCAGCAGCAACGGCAGCAATCCGACATCCGCGCGACTGCCGAACGACAGGCCCGCGAGATCGAACAGCAGCGGTACGCCCAGCGGTTCGGGACGGAAGCCAGCCAGTACGAGCAAAAGGTCGGCATCGAGGACGTGCAGACACGGCAGGCCCGCGAACAGGAGCAACAGCGGCGGTCTCAGTTGACGGGCATCTCCGCCGAACAGTTTGGGCAGAAGGTCGGCATTCAGGACGTGCAGTACCGGCAGGCCCTGCAAATCCAGCAGGAAACGGACATGCAGAAGCGATCCATCGCCGATGCACAGTTCCGCCAGCGGTATGGGGTTTCCAGCGATCAGTACATGCAGCGGGCCGGGTTCGGCCAACAGACGGCCATGCAAGGCCGCGAGTTCGGCCAACAGCAAAAGCTGGCGGAGTTCGGCGAAGCGGGCGCACAGTTCCGCCAGGCCTACGGGACGGCCGCCGAGCAGTACGGGCAGCGTGTGGCGATCACCGCCGACCGGACGAAACAGGCGATTGCGATTGCGCAGGAAACCGACATGCAGAAGCGGGCGATTCAGGACGCCCAATTCCGGCAGATGACGGGCATCACGTCCGACCAGTACATGCAGCAAGCGGGATTCAAACAGCAAACGGGAATGCAGGGCCGGGAAATTGAGAACCAGCGGCTGATGCAGCAGGCGGGGATCGAGGACGCGCAGTACCGGCAGTCCCTGGGGCTGGAGAACGACCGCTACATGCAGGAGCGGCTGCAATACGACACGAACTACCGTCTCGACAAGACGCTCTCCGCCGACCGGACGAACACGCTCTCCGGCTACGAGAACCAGCAGATCATGCAGCAGCGGCAACTGGAGGCCGCGAACTACCAGCAGCAGCAGGAGATGTACGCTCAGCGAATGAGCCAGATGACCGGCATTCAGGCGCAGCAGGCGTCCGAAGCGCAGCGGTTGCAATTTCAAGCCGGCTCGCAGTTCTACGACAACATGAGCCGCCAGCAACAGATGGTGCTGGGCGGGCAGATTTCGTCCGCGTCAAGCCAGCAAGAGGCGACGTTGCGCGGGATGCTGGGTCAACAGGACTACCAGCAACGGAACATGCTGGGGGGGTACTCGACGGACTTTACGACGTTGACGCAGCGGGAGTTTCAGGCGAAGCAAGGTGAGATCAAGAAGATGTACGATGGGGCGAAGGCGATGAAGGACCGGGGGGAACTCGATGACTACACGTTTCAGCAGATCACCAGCAATCTGACGGCGAAACAGTACGGGCTGAATCAGCTTGCGCCGACGCAGACGGATGCGCAGCGGCAAGCGGACGAGATGACCGTCAAGTTCAAATCCACTTCTTCCGACGGCAAGGTGATTGAAACGCCGATGATCTCCAACGGCAGGGGCGGATACGAACTCCATCCTGTTGAGGCGGAACGAATGCGGAACGCCAGAGAGTCCGCAAAAGCGGCGGAGGACTTCGATAAGGCAGACCTGATCTCAAGGCGGAACGAGCGGACGACGTACATCTCTCGCGGATGGACGAACGTCATGGACGCTGTGACCGGCCTTCCCAAGAAGGACGAGAAGGGCGAACTCGTATGGCTGCCGCCGAAACCGGAACCAGTAAAGCTTGGAGGCGGATGATCTATGCCGAGCCTCGCCGACGAAATCCTGGAAGACTCCGAGCGCAGGCGGCGTGAGCGTCGCGAGCGGTTCGAGTCGTCGATGTCCCCGGTCTATGCGCCGGAGCCGATCGCGCCCATCGAGCACGATCCCTACGGCTACATCGAAGACCCGGTGAAGCGGGAAGCGTTCAAGAACACGCTGGCGACCGGCAAGTACAAGTCGGTGGAGCAACTGGCCGTTGAGCATCCCGACTGGTATCAACGCGGGCTGACGGCGGCGGGGAACGTCGATGTGTCGGGGATGGAAGCGCGGGACCGGCAGAACATCATCGGGCAGTACGCCCGCGCATCCGATCCCGCAAGCCATCGGATGTTCGGGCTGGAGGGCGTGCCCGTCGTCGGATCGGTGCTCCAAGGCATCGGCAATCTCCCGGCAGGTCTGGCCGAATCCGGCGCAGGCATCCTCGGCTCGCTGGGCGTGCCCGGCGCTACGGATGTGTCGCGCGGGTTTACCGACATGAAGGCGGAGCACGAAGCCTACAAGTCGATGCTGGACGACGCGAACACGTACTTTCCGGCTGCGGTGGAAAAGCTCGTCCGCGGCGGAACGGAGTCGATTGCGACAGCCGTGTTCACGGGACAGGTTGGCGGGTTTCCGACAATCGTCGGCAACGCCATGCTGAACACCTACTACTCGACCCGCAACGAAGATTTGGATTCGGGGTTGAACGAAGAAGAGGCCCGTGTTCACGCCACGACGGCGGCGGTGATTGAAGGGGGTGTCACGTCGGCATTTCAGGCGGCCGGGCTGGGCGGTGCGGAAAAGGGGGTTCTCGACGCGCTGCGCGGCACGTTCAAGATCGGATCGAAAGAACTGCTGAAACGAGTCGGCTTTGAAGCCGCCGAAGAGGCCATCATCACCGGACTGTCGGACCTGAACGACAAGCTGCAAGGCACCGACCCCAACAAAACGCCGATGGACTTCGTGAAAAGTCAGGCGTGGACGTTCGCTCAAACGCTGTTCACGATGGGGATGATGGAAGGCGGGATGGCCGGGGTGCGTAAGTTGGGCGGACTTGGACAGCAGTCGGAGCAGGCCGCGGTCCAGCCCGACCCGACCACCAGCCCACCGCCGGACGGACCCCCCCTCCACGAAACCGGCTGGCGGCAGGATTCCGTCGAGCTGTACGAGGGGCTGCCGGACGACGCGAAGCGACGGCTGGCGGAACTGGAAGGGCCAAGCCGGACAAAATTCGGTGAAGCGGTTGGCGTTGAGCGGCACAAGACGCCCGTCAACGAGATTCAGTCCGAAGTGATCCAGTTGTCGAAGATATGGGCGGCGGACAACCTGCTGACGGAGCCAACCGGAACGGAAGCGGAACAAACCCGGAACAGAAGCGGAACGGTTCCGGCACCGGAGCAGATTCAGCCTGCCCAAACCGCCACGCCGGACGTGATTCCACCGCCGCGCGTAGGCGAGACGGCATCTGCTGGTCTCAGGGAACTTAACCCGTACACTCCAACGGTTGACGAATTCGGTGCGCCGCCAACAAATAGGCCCCCGCAGACCGCCGCAGAGCCTCTCCAGCCGCCTCCCCCGCAGCGGACGGCTGTTGAGCCGACCCCGGCAGCACCGACGCAGCCCGTGCAGCGTGCGGAAGCGGAGAGGCTGCCGTTTGCATCTCCAGTCAGAGAAAACGGCGCAAAGACCTCACTGATTCTGAAAGATGGAACCGCCATTGTAGGCGGACAAAACCACGGGCAGACATTCGGAGAAGCGCTGAAACGGAGCGTTGCATCGGAAGACGACCTTGCCAATGCAACACCAGGGTTTACTCGCCCTGATGGAACTTCGTGGGACATTCACGGAAAAAAGATTCCGACGACAAATATCGTTTCTCTGGATAAGGCGGAAGCGGAGCAGCCCGCCACCATCGAAGTCCCCGCCGACCCAGAGGCCGTCGCGCGGCAGCCGGGGCAGGCGGAACTCCGTGAGAAGCTACTGGATATGCCGCCTGCGATTCAGCCGGTTGAGAAGCCGCTGGTCGGTCGGAAGTCGCCACTCCCGCCGTCCTACGAGAAGGCCGTTATCTCCACCAGTCAGGAGAAGGAGATCGACACGAATCTGCTGCGCGGGACGGTTGTGGATGAATACACACTGGCGAAAGAGGAGTGGGACCGCACTGCGCCGCTACGCGAACTGCGCGGAAAGCTTCAGTCGCGTCTGAAGCAGGACTCCACCAAAGGCATCGACGAAAACGCGATCCCGAATGCGGACACCTGGTTCCGCACCTTTGCCAAAGAAAACAAGGCCCTCGGTCTCGACGACCCCGACGAGAGTAAAATCACGGCGAAAGTCTGGAATGCCGCCAAGAACTACAATCTGGTGAATCCCGACACGAAAGCCGGCCGCGAACAGATCGTAGAAACGGCGGCTGCTCGTGCGGCCAGCGAGTCGTCGCGCACCGTTCCGGTTGCCGCATCCGGAGATGCCGACGACGATTTCCTGCCGGACAACGTGGAGGTGGAAGTCGAGCCGGGCGTGGTGTTCAGTTCGGCACCTGAAGCGGCGAGTCCAGCGAAACCAAAGATTCCGCGTAAGCCTCAGCCGAAGACACAAGACGCGCTCGAAGCCCGCGTCACGCCGGGCAAGATTCTGGCCCCGTACACCGAACAGGCCCGCAGCGAAGCAGACGCCAAGGGCGTGCCGCAGACCTCGAAGCTGGATGTCGTCCGCAGCCTGGGCACGATGATCGACAAGATCACCGGCCTGCCGATGACGGTCCGCACTGGCATGGCGAATACGAAGCCCAAGAAGACACGCGGCGAGTTTTCGATGTTCCAGAAGCGAATTCGTACCCGCGGCTGGGGCGAGTTCGATGTCAACATGCACGAAGCCGGGCACGATGAATTCGAGTATTCGCCGGAACTGAAAGACTTCTGGAAGAATCGCAACAGCACGCCCGCAGAACTCGCGGAACTGTGGGACGGATCGTTCGCGATGTACCCCAAGGCCCCCAAGGTCACAGGGAGGTCCGAAGAGAACGTCCGCACTCACGAAGGGTTCGCTGAGTTCAAGAGGCTGTGGCTCTCGGATCAGGCGGAGGCGGTGAAAATCTTCCCGAAGTTCACGGCATGGTACGAGGCGAAGATGCAGGAGCGGCCTGCCGCGTGGAAGGCGATGAAAGAGGCGCAGGCGACGGCGACGAACTGGCGCACGCAATCGTCCGCATCCCGCGCCCGTGGCGGAATTGAAGACCCGTACTCGCTCAAGAACAAGACCGAAGAGGCGAAGCAGGTCGCCAAAGACACGCTGACGCGCTCCATGTTGGAAGACGCCGCCGCGCCGATCTTCAAGCTGGCCCGTGCCGTGCAGGAGCGAATCGGCAAGGCATTCGCTCCGTCAAAGAACCCGGAGTTGCTGGTCAAGGGGCAGCGGATGACAGCCAACGCCAAGGTGGAGGGCTGGGTCGAGCGTGAGATGACCAATCACCGTGGCGAAAAGATCGGCGACAGTCTGCGAGAAATCGTCAGTCGCATCAAGGCGCCGATGAATCAGGAAACGTCCGACCGCCTCGACAGCATCCGCTGGGCGCTGATGACGAAAGCGGAAGACGATGCCGGCGGACGGAAGCCGACCGGGCTTTCGATTGCCGACGCCGAGCAAGTTCTGAAAGAACCGTGGGCCACGCCCGACATGCTGCAAGCGGCGGAAGAGGTTTCACGATGGCTATGGCAGGCTGCCGACTACGCCGCCGAATCGGACCCCGACTTCAAGGCACAACTCGACCGGATGCGGACGCCGCGGCCGGACGTTGCCGATCCGACGAAACGCATTCCGCTGCAACGGTACTTCGCACCGGACTACGACTCGCTGGATCGGGCGATGCAGGAGAGGCGGAAATCCGGTCCGTCGTCCGCAGCGATGGCGACGATCTCAAAAGGTCGGAAGGGTTCGACGCGCGTCATCCTGCCGCCCATGCAGCAGACGATCAACGAAGCGCACCGCATGGTGCAGTTGGCGCAGAAGCGGTCCGTGCTGCGGTCGATCGTGGACATCTGGAAGATGACACAGGGGAAGAATCCGATCCAGATTCCCGAACTCGGGCCGCTGATCGAATACATCCCGCCGTCGCGCAAGCTGGAATACCAGACGACGGTTGAACGTGCCCTGACGGAAGTGAACAAAGCACTGGACGAAGCTGGCGAGCCGCCAGTGGATATTTCCGGCATTGACGATGCCGTTGGTGGATTGGGCGTGCAATTCTTCGAGACGGGCTACACGGACAAGCAGGGGCGGGAGCACTTCGCCTACAACGACAACGGCAAGATCAGGTACTTCGCCATTCAGAAGGATTTGCGGCAGGCGATGGAGGGGATGAATCCGCTCGAACTGAACGGCGTCGCCCGCGTCCTGTCCATTCCGACGCAGTGGGTCAAAAAGGGTGCGGTCGCCCTCAACCCTGGGTTTCAGGTGGGCAAGAATCCTCTCATCGACCTGCCGACTCTGCTCCAGGCCCTCGAAACCGTGCATGACCTCGGCGACATCGCGCGCGTGACGGGGATGTACGTCAAGAATGTCACCGGCGCTCTCGTTTACAACCTCACTGGCAAGGCGAGTCCTGGATTGCGCCAGTTCCTTTCCGCTGGCGGAAGCGGTTCCACGATCCTCGGCGACAAGAGTCCCGGCGCCCGCCAGATGACCCAGCGGCTGTTCAGTGGGCCGGGCATCGGCAAGGCGTTCGACGCGCTGGTGAACATCATGCAGTCGGGTGAACTCGGCGGTCGCCTGACGGCCTTTGAAGACACGATGCGATCACGGGGAGTCGATCTCAAAAAGGACACCCCGACCGAAGACGACATGCTCGTGGCGATGACGGCGGCACACGAAGCCCTGGGCGACCATGCAGGCAAGGGACACGCCTTTCGTTTCATCGACCAGTTCGCACCGTTCGCCTCGACGCCGATCACCTACGGCCGCACGGCGATTCAGGGTGTTGCCCGCAATCCCAAGAAGGCAGCCGGATTCCTGATGGCCGGTGCGGCAGCATCGCTGGCGTACTTCATGCAGGTCAAGGATGAGGAATGGTGGAAGGAGGCCAACGGACAGGAGAAGTGGCGCAACCTCCGATTCAACATCGGCGGCACGCTGTTCAAGTACCCGCTCGATTCCCACGTTCTGATGATGGCCGTGTCGCTGCCGCTGGCGATTTACGATTCGCTCGATCGGATGGACCCGAAGTCGTTCGGCGAGTGGTCGAAAGAAGCGTTCCGTCAACTGGCTCCGCTGGGCGGTCAAATCTGGCAGGTGCCCGAGTCGTATGGGGCGTCGATCCTTGGCGCGAATCCGATTGCTCAGGTCGCCATTGAAGGCTGGTCCGGGCGCCAGTTGTACAACAACCGTCCCACCGTCCCCGCAGATAAGCAAGGTCTCGTTCCATCGCAGCAGTTTACGGAACGCACGAGCCTGCTTGCCCGCAAGCTGGGCGAGGTGTCCGAACAGTTGCTGGGCAAGGACAGGGCCATCAGTCCCATGAAAGCGGACCGCGTGGTGTCGTCGCTGACCGGCGGCGCATCGGAAGGGCTGAGCGATGCCGCCCGGTGGGCAGCGAAGAAAATTGCCGGCAAGGAGACGGAATGGGCGGACGTGCCGGTTATTGGTTCGCGGTTCGCCCGCCGCGGTCTGGTGGGCACAAGTCCCGACTCGACGGAGAAGTTCTACGACCTGTCGAAGTCGATGGAGATGAAAGACCCTCGCGTGCAGGAACGGATCGCTGCGGAGAAGAATCCGGTGGAGAAGGAGCGTCTGCAAGAAGAGGCCGACGAAGCGCACGAGATGACGCTGATGTTCGGCGACGCCAGCAAGGCGATGACTAAGCTCCGCAAGCGGCGGGAACTCCCGGACACGACGCCCGCCGAAAAGGAGCAGTTACAGAACCGGATCAACGAGATTGCCCAAGCGGCACTTAAGGCCCACGATGCCGACAAGATCGACCGACCGAAGTTCAAGACGATTTTGCGAGTCGAGACGTACAACTCGGAAACCGACGAGACGGATCGCGACGACCTGTTCTATAACCGCATCGAGCCGTTCGTCGTCGGCGACCTCCGCAAAAGCGGCAACCTGCGAACTGACGCGAAGCGGCTGGCAAAACGGAAGGCTGACCAGAAGGCAGGACGCGACTTCATCGAAGCGCTCGGCCTGACGAACAAGGAAGTCCGCGAGATCGGCAAACGGGCGATGATCGCGAACGCGCTGGCGCGGTGGGAGGTCGATCCACCGAAGTACAGGGACGACGCAATCCGGCGTGAGAACGCGAAGATTCGCCTGCTGTACGAGCAGTTCAAGGATTAGCGGATCAGACACTTCCGCCCGCAGCCCAAGCACACGCCCGCTGCAATAATCAGTGCCAGCCGCTTCCGGCACAGCGAGCATGTGCCGATTGACCCTACGGACGACGTGAGACGGTTCGCGTACTCGACCTGGGTAATCTCGTGCTCCTTGTCGCGGCGGTACAACGCCCACGCTTTACGGCCTGCCTGCGTCAGCGGGTTGTCGGCAATCTCCATGCGACGTTCCGGTTCGCAGCCGTGTTTGCTCATGTCTGCTGGTTTCGTCCGGCCCCATCTCTCCAACAAAACCCAACCCGCCGCCG
>C687J35021_10001665_pt1 | contig 16617 bp, 17 predicted proteins | sample RifCSPhighO2_12_FD_35021 | JGI IMG/M metagenome (IMG submission 35021)
GGAAAAGTATAAGAGAATATCTGATCGACAGATTCACCACTAGGTTTAAGGCTGGTATTATCTAATGTCCACACCAATACTTTAACATGCTCTTTCATTGGTAAAATCTGATAAATTTCCCCCCTATTGGTCACTCTCAAGTCCGTAAATGTATAAGCATAGTTACTATAAGGGATTGCTGCTTCGGCAAGGAGTGCGCCTTCTTGATTATATTTCCTAAGATATCGCCTTACTTTAAAAGAGTCTGTATATTCCTCCACACTAATATATATATTCTTCTTTCTATCCAAACCAATTAAAGCAAGAGTTTCAATATTTTGTTCCTCTTTCAAGATAGATATTTCATTTTTGATTTCTCCTTCAAAATCAAGTATTCTAATCATTCCTTGACCATCTTTTCTCTCTAACCAGAAGTAATCGTTATTTCTGTGCCATCCTGAAAACCTTTTTTTGCTTTGGTCTTCTTCACTAATTTTAATCCCTTTTTCTATGACGGCGTAAGAAGCGCCCTCTGCTGTTTCAAAGAATAGCCCATATTCCTTATCGTAACAGATTTCTATTATAGGTGATTTTGTATTAATAAGTGGGTAGGTTTCAATAACAGAGTCATTAATGGAGTATTCAACTACTTTCATTTGCGCACTATAAAGGACGTATATATTCCGCTTATCTCCTAAGCACAAATCATCAGCTTGTTCAGAAATAGGAATAGATGATAAAGGAGTGCCGTGCATATCATAAATTACTGTGCGTTGATTGGTTGAATCAAGTATATAAATTTTACGTTCTACTTCATCTATAGCAAAACTCTGTGGTCCATAATTATTGCCCGGTACTTTGAGTAGCCCCACATATCCAGTATCACTACCCCATTCCATTGAAAACATCTCTTTAGGAGTAAATTGTTTACATATTATCTCGGCATTTAAATCATTGGTATTATGCAGTTCAATTAAGAATATTACTACGAATACCACATAACAAAATTTTTGCACGTTTTTCACTTTTTTTCCCTTTCTTTATATGAGAAAAGTATGATGGGTTAAGCAAGCAGACTGTGCCAAATGAACGATTTTACCCTCTTTCGAGATATTTCTTCCCCACTTTAATGGACAAAATGCCACAAAATGAGAAGAATATGGGCAATATTTAAGGGTTCTCCCTCACTTTTAGAACAAAAAAAATCATTTGGCACAGTCTGAAAGCGAACCCATCTTTACCATTCCCCCTTTTGTTGGGTGCGCTTCGCCCTTCGACAAACTCAGGGCAAGCTTCACCCAACCCAACACAAATACTTCCCCGATTCTCCCTTTCTCCTTATCTTTTTCTTTCTCCGTGACCTCCGTGTCTCCGTGGTCCCAGGTTATTCATCCTGTAAATCCTGTCGAACAAAAAACGCCTTTTCCGGCTTTTTGGGCCAGAAAAGGCGTTTATAATTCCCCTCAATCCACTTTTAGCAAAAAGGAATTCGTGTATTTGATAATAGGTCTTATTTGGCTTGGCTTGGCTTGGCTTGGCTTGGCTTGGCTTGCAAGGATAATGCCATTCGCTTTCTCCTCAGAATTTATATGAAATATTCAAGGATACAGCCTTATGAACCAAAAATCACTGTGTTTGTCAAGTCTTTTTTTCTCTCATAGGACTTAATTTGGCCTTTACAAAACACACAATAAACGTATAATTACTAATAAAAGGAGAAAAAGCTATGGCAAAAACCATTGAAGCAATATTTGAAAACGGAGTTTTTAAACCTTTGGATAAAATACATATCAAGGAACACGAAAAAGTTACAATAATCATTCCCAGTGCGAATGAATATCAAGCAAAAGAATGCAATCTACACGGGATTATTGATATAGCAAAGGATTGTTCCGATACAGACCTTTCCATTCATCATGACAAATATCTCTACGGAGAGGGTACAGATTGAAGGTCTTTATAGATACGAGCGCATTCTGTGCTCTTACTGTTCCTAAAGACCAATTTAACTCTACAGCAAAAATTATCTACAAACAAATTCAAGATGAAAAGGCACATATCTACAGTTCTGATTACGTATTGGATGAAGTCTATACCCTCCTTAAAACAAGAGGTAGTCATGCCGTATCTGTTGGATTTATGGATGAAATACAAAAAAGCCATATTATTATTCTCCGTATTACAGAAGATATTGAGGAAGCAGCAAAGACCATCTTTAGACATTTAGCAGATAAAAGATTAAGTTTTACGGATTGCACAAGCTTTGCCCTGATTAACCATTTTGATATCGAAGCCGTTTTTGCTTTCGACGAACATTTTAGATACCACTCCTATTCCCATTCTGTAGAATTCCTGGCGTCAATGCTACCAAACATATAGGTGATTGTTGAGTTTCACTTCGTTCAACCCCAACCTACATCTTTTGTATGCTTTTCCTTTGCTTGCAGATTTTGAGATAAAGACAACGGCAGGAATAAGACAGCGAGATGTATAATGATTGCCATTCTCCCAGTGAATAAGTTAACACAAAATAATTAAGTCATTATTTTATCTGCGTTTATCTGCGTTAATCTGCGTCCAATTGCATAATTTAGGAATAATATTCAGGCATTTTCGTGTCTTTCTCGGGAAAATAGAAATTCTCCGGAAGCAAGTTTATTTTCAGTTGACAACTCATCCCCATAACAATATCATTTTGGAATGAAATTCTTCGACAATTTAAAACAATCCAACAAATTTTTTGTCTTGTTTTTGTTCACTTTATTTCTGAGCAGTCTGATTGCTCCTTTTATAAAGACTTTATTAGACCCCTTTTTACCCTCGAACCATTTCATGGTGGACTTACTAAACTTCAAACACGGCAGTTACGACTTTGGTAGGGTAATGCGGCGCATTATAATGGCTGTAGCCATCCTCCTGATTTTTTTATTCAGAAAATCATTGATGATTAATGCATACGCTTTCGCCGGCATCCGAAACACAGATAGATGTTGGGAACACCTGAAAATCGGTTTTCTGTTAGGTACGGGTATATTTATTTTATACACCGCCTTCTCATGCGTCAACGATAACATGACACTCGACATAGACGCAAAATCGCCCGGAGATTTGATACTCAAACTAACAGGAATATTATTTGTGGCATTCCTCGTCGCATTCATAGAAGAAGTAATTTTCAGGGGATTTATATTACAGAGCCTCTTAAAGGATATGGGGATTGTATCCGCAATATGTATCAGCAGTCTGATTTTTTCCATATTACATTTCTTTAAAACAAAACTATTGGTATCCACTGGTATTCACCTGTTTGTCGGTTTCACAGTAATATATCAATCTTTTAAAAACATCATCATCAACTTTACCGGTATTCTGCCCTCAGTAATCGGCATTTTTCTGATAGGCGTGGTATTGTCGTATGCATGCATCAGGACAAAATCCCTGTATCTCGCCATTGGACTCCATGCAGGTTGGATTTTTATTGCCAAAACAAACACCGTATTGTTCGATCAAGTAAGAACAAGTTCTAAATGGCTATATGGAGATAGCACGGTTGCCACGGGATTAATCGGATGGATACTTTTAATCATTACATTCTTTCTCATAAGATCAATTACAAAGGTGTCAATCAATGGAAAAAACTTTGCAAGAATTAGCTGAATACGTTGGAGGCACGGTAATAGGCGACCCCTCAGTAAAAATATGCGGCGTTATGGGCATAGATGAAGCGCAGGAAGGTTATATTACTTTTATTTCCAATGAAAAATATGCTAAAAAAATCCATCAAACAAATGCATCTGCCGTTATTGTATCCCCAAAGCTAAAAGACGCCGGGAAGAATCTCCTTGTATGTGAAAATCCATACCTTGCTTTTGCGAAACTAGTTGAACTGCTGATGTACAAAAAACCTGCACATATAAAAGGTATTGATACATCCGCCAGAATTCCAAAAACGGCAAATATTGGCAGGGATGTTTCAATCTATGCATACGTCGCAATAGGTGAAAATACACAAATTGGCAATCGTGTTGTATTATATCCGTGTGTCTATATTGGAAATAATTGTACCTTAGGAGAAGACACTATTATTCATCCTAACACTGTAATTTACGATGATAGTGTAATAGGCAGGCGAGTTGTCATTCATGCAAACACAGTAATAGGCAGCAGCGGCTTCGGATACGCCCCCGATGGCCAAGGTTATTATAAAATTCCACAAGTAGGTATCACCGTAATTGAGGACGATGTGGATATCGGCGCAAATACAACTATCAATCGCGCTGTGCTGGGAGAAACTATCATTCGAAAAGGCACAAAAATTGACAGCCAGGTCATCATTTCACATAATGTAGAAGTTGGCGAAAATTCTCTTATAGTATCCCAGGCAGGTATTGCAGGCTCAACAAAAATAGGGAAACATGTAACACTCGCCGGAGGGGCTGGTATTGCGGGACATGTAAAAATTGGCAATAATGTGACAATTGGCGGCTATTCCGGTGTTGTACGGGACATCCCTGATAACGAAACATATCTGGGTGCGCCGGCACTACCTATACACCGAATGCGCAGATGTTATGTAATAATTGAAAAATTACCTGAATTAAAAGAACACATTAAAACACTTGAAAAAAGAATAAAGGAATTAGAAAAACGTAGCGCCCATTCAAAAAAATCATCAAAAAAATAGACCAAAAATATAAATATTCTAAATTACTCATATTCAAGCTTCATTTATATAGTTTTAGATTCAAAATTACGACCATAATAAAAATATGGAGAAATTAGGATTAATAGCTGGAAATGGCCGTTTCCCGATACTATTCGCCAAAGGGGCGCGGGAAAACAAAATTCCCATAATTGCCGTCGGAATAGAAGGAGAAACATCCCCTGAAATAGAACAATATGTTGAAAAACTCTATTGGATAGGTGTTGCGCAGGTTGGTAAGCTAATCAAGATATTCAAAAATGAGAAAATAACCAAGGCAGTAATGGCAGGCGGGCTTACGAAAACGAACATGTTTTCTTCACTTAGAAACATTAGATTCTTTCCAGACCTCAGGACAATAAACCTATGGTATAAGAATGTAAAAAGGAGAGATGACCATAGCTTACTCGGCGCCGTGGCTGATGAACTCTTAAAGGATGGTATAGAACTTCAAAACTCCACCCTCTACGTACCACAAATACTTACACAAAAAGGCATGTTAACAAAAAAGCAACCTACTGAGAAAGAAATGGAAGATATTAACTTTGGCTGGCATGTCGCTAAAGAAATAGCAAGACTTGGCATCGGACAATGCATCGTGGTAAAGGAAAAGGTCGTTTTAGCAGTTGAAGCCCTTGAAGGTACGGATGAAACCATACGACGCGGAAGCAATCTTGGAAAAGACGATATCATTGTTATAAAAGTCAGTAAACACGATTTTGACCCACGGTTTGACATACCTACCGTTGGACTAGAAACTATCAAAACGTTGAAAGAATCCTCTGCATCTGTTCTTGCGCTTGAGGCGGGGAAGACTATTATTCTGGATATTGAAGAGACAATCGAAGCGGCTGATAATGCCCGCATCTCAATTATTGGAATATAATAACCGGGAAGATATAAATAGAATACTTTATGTATCAGACTGCACTCAGTCTCATAGGGGCAACCTTTTTAATAGCATTAACCCATGCCGTGTTACCCAACCACTGGATGCCATTTGCGCTTGTGGGAAAAGGGCAGAAGTGGAGCCTNACAAAGACNGCNTNCATTACCGCTATTGCAGGTTTGGGTCATTCTGTTACAACCTGTACTCTTGGTTTTATAATAGCATTCCTTGGTTTTCACATAAAAAAATATACAGAGACCTTTTTAGAGCCGCTGGCAAGCGCTATTTTAATCATACTCGGCATCATGTTTATCATCATTGGAAGATTAAAAACAGGTGCACACGACCACAACCACACAAAGCTATCGGACAAGGCAATCGCCGTATCGCTATTTCTGATGTTAAGCTGCTCACCGTGCGTTGCCATACTGCCCATATTCCTTGCCGCAAGCACATTCAACTGGGGTACGCTCTTTCTGGTCTCTACAATCCTTACCATAACCACCGTCTCAAGCATGGTTGGGCTCACTATTATTGCATATACAGGCGTAACAAAAATAAACCTCTGCAGTATAGAACACTACGAAAAAGAAATCATCGGCGGGATATTAGCCATCATCGGCATAATATTTTTCTTTGTGCATTGAGACCAAAATACCTCAGTATAACCTCAACCAATTAACCACCACTCATGTTGTAAAAACTATCTGAAAAAAGTTTATAAATTAATACGATAAAACCCAGGACTACTGGAAGATTCTCTATGTAGTTGGGGATTGTTTTTGTCGTCTAACTTCCTCAATCCTTGACATATTCTGATTTAAATGATATAAGGAAAAGGTGATTGAACAAATTCGCCAAAAAATAAAGAGAGGTGAATATATAATAACAAGACACGCTCAAAAACGTTGCGACGCACGTAAGATATCTCTGGATGAAATCAAACACGTTATTTACACTGGAGAAATTATTGAAAACTATCCCTATGACAAACCCTATCCAAGTTTCCTTATATTAGGCAATGTAAGAGAAAATATGCCTCTTTATGTTTTGTGTGCCATGGGTCAGATTGTCCATATTATTACCGTCCACTGGCTAGACCCATTTAAATGGTTAGACCCAAAAACTAGAAGGGAGAAAAAACCATGAAAGACACCCTATGCGCTATCTGCGGGGGAAGCCTCCAAAATCAAAAAGTTACTATTGACCGTCTTGTAGACAATCGTCTCTATCTGTTTGAAAACGTTCAGGTACAAGCCTGCGATTCGTGTCAAGAAATCTGGATTCCGGGTAACGAAGTTGAAAGGATGGAACAGGCTATCAAAGGTCAAATTAAACCACGCAAACAGATTGTTGTGCCTGTGTATTAAAATACAAGTTATTTTGGATGTCTGGGCATTGCATATACAGGCGTAACAAAAATAAACCTCTGTAGTATAGAACACTACGAAAAAGAAATCATCGGCGGGATATTAGCCATCATCGGCATAATATTTTTCTTTGTGCATTGAGCTACACAGCAAAATCCTCCATACTATATAAAATAGTTGTAAAAATTAATAAATGTAAATTGCCCAAGAAACAAACAACCGATTCGAATAGTCAGGCTGTGTTTACGATAAAGGCTAAGAATAAGACAGGCGTCGCAACGATTACATTCAGTGACGGCAGTCTGAGCACACAGGTAACAGTTACAGTCACAAAATAATGCTTACAAACTTGTTGAATACTAACTGGATCTTGTGAAAATCTGTGTTTATCAGCGTCCTGCTGCAGATTTCAGGTTTAATATTGATGCTTAAGGCGTGCCAAAATCAAATTTCTAAAAATGCCAGAGAAGGGAGTTGAACCCTTACCCCCTGTGACGGGGACCAGATTTTGAGTCTGGCGTGTCTGCCAATTCCACCACTCTGGCATGATTAAAACCAGTATAATAACTTATCAAAAATATTCAAAGAAATTTTATCTAACTGTTTCAAATGTGGAATTTTGTTCCTGTCATTCTGAATGTAGCGAAGCGAAATGAAGAATCTAAATACTTGTACTATGAACATAGACCCTTCGCTACACTCACGGTGACAAACGGCGTCATTTTGGATTTGGGATTTGACAATCGAAATGGTTTTATTTGTCAAACGAGACGGTTGACCCACCGGATTTAACTGCGTAATACTGAATTTTTATTTAACCAGCGTGGGCTGTGATTCTGATTTTGAGATGGACACCTTCATGTCGGCGTCTGCCTTAATATTTTTCATGTGATAATAATCCATAACGCCCAAATTCCCCTCACGGAAAGCCTGTGCAACGGCTTTAGATACCTCCGCCTCGGCTGCGAGCAGTTTCGCATTATTTTCTTCTGTAAGCACCTTCATTTCCTGCACACGAATCAGTGCTGCGCTTTGCCGCTTTTCAGCCTCAGCCTGTGCCACACGCTTATCAGCCTCCGCCTGTTCTGCCAGTATCTTTGCCCCTATATTTTCGCCAACACCAACATCAATAATATTAACTGAAAGAATTTTAAACGCTGTATCTGCATCGAGCCCCTTCTCAAGTACAATTCTGGTCACCATATCAGGCATCTCTATCACCTTTTTGTAATTATCAAACGACCCTATTGCAGTAACAATACCCTCACTAACACGCGCAACAACGGTATCTTCTGTTGCACCACCAATAAGCTTATCAACCTTCGTGCGTAACGTTACGCACGCCTTAACCTTCAACTGGATGCCGTCTTTAGTTATCGCCTCTAATGTATCAGCATCCTTGGCTGAACCCCTACAATCAAATACCTTCGGGTTAATACTCGTTTTCACGGCATCAAATACATCCCTTCCAGAAAGATCAATGGCGCAGGCGTTATCAAAACTGAATTCAATATTTGCCTTGCTCGCCGCTATAATAGCCCGAACGACATTGCCAAGGTTTCCGCCTGCCAGGCAGTGCGCTTCCAGTGTAGAGGATGCAATATCAACACCAGACTTCTTTGCCATAATACGATGTTCGATAATCGCCTTTGCGTCAACACACCTGAAAGACATACCGATAATCTGCGAAAAAGATACAGGCGCATCCGCCGCCAGCGCCTTTACATAAAGTCGCCCAAACTTAAGTATTATAAATACAGAGGTAAGTATTAATAAAGAGAGTATAATATACAGGAAAATTGACGTACCCGCGCATATGGCAAGAATAGGTAAGTATTGCATATACTCTCCTTATACTAATAAATAATAGTGGAATTTATAGTTAACTTATATAAAAAACAAAATAATTTTTGAATGATTAATATTATTTTAACTTATAATCTCGTAATTAATGCCATGAATTTTATATTTAAGATTTCAACCGCTGCAATCGAGTATCTTATTATAAAAGGATTAAAATTCAAAGGTTTTATTCTGTACTATCCTCCAGTTTTTTTTTCAATTCATCTAGTTTGTTGAGCGCCTCGATGGGGGATATTCTGGTTGTATCGAGCCTTTTGATTTCTTCTATTATCGCATCCTGTTTCGAGGCAAATAATCGTAACTGTGCAGGCTCTTTTTTAGTCTGAGCAGCGTTCAATGGCGCAAATTTCGGTTTACCATTTATATCCAGTGTCGCCGCCTCAAGATTATCCAGTATGACGCGCGCCCTCTGAATTACTTCTTTCGGTATGCCGGCAAGACGCGCAACATGGATTCCATAGCTCTTATCCGTTCCACCTTCAATGATTTTTCGTAAAAATATAATCTCATCCCCCCACTCCTTAACCGCAATATTAAAATTTTTAATCCCAGGAAATAGTAAGGCAAGCTCGGTAAGTTCATGGTAATGGGTAGCAAATAGTGTCCTTGCCGTGATGTGTTGATATATATATTCAGTAATTGCCCACGCTACGCTGACGCCGTCAAAGGTGCTTGTCCCACGCCCAACCTCATCCAGTATTATCAGACTGCGTTCCGATGCGTTGTTCATAATATTAGCCGTTTCATTCATTTCCACCATAAACGTACTCTGACCCCTTGAAAGTTCGTCAGATGCACCCACCCGTGTAAATATCCTGTCAACCGTTCCAATAACCGCCTCCCTTGCAGGGATAAAACTCCCCATCTGCGCCATTAGGACGAGAAGAGCAACCTGGCGTATATACGTGCTCTTTCCTGCCATATTAGGTCCGGTAATTATCATTATCTTATCAGTTGTTCCATCAAGGTTAATATCATTAGGAACGAAACTCTCGCTGTATTGCCTGCGATCTAGTACAGGATGTCGCCCATCAATTATCTTCAATTCCAAATTGTCTTTAATCTCAGGCATTATGTAACGATTTTCCACGGCAGTATTCGCAAGAGAAGACAGCACATCAATTAACGCAACCGCCTCAGACGTCGCCTGAAGGCGAGGCGTGAATGCGCTAACCTGGTCACGCACCTGTATAAAAAGGTCGTACTCCATATCCCTTGCGCGTTCATCTGCAGTTAATACCTTCGTTTCGTAATCCTTCAATTCGGGTGTGATAAAACGCTCTGCATTTTTTAACGTCTGTTTCCGAATGTAACCCTCAGGAATTTTATCCTTATGTACATTGGTAATCTCAATATAATATCCAAATACCCTATTATAGCCCACCTTAAGTGTATTTATGCCAGTACGAGCTATTTCCGCAGCCTGGAAATTGGCAATCCAGTTCTTCCCATTCCTGCTGGTATATCTCAACTCGTCCAGTTCTGCATCATAACCCTCCCTGATGATACCGCCGTCTTTAATTGTTGGTGGGGGATCATTAACAATTGCTGTACCAATCAGGGTTCGAACTTCCTCAAGCGTATCTAACTGCTGCTCAATGGAAACCAAAATATCAGTAATAAAAAATGACATTTTCTCCTTAAGCGCAGGCAATTTCGAAAGCGATTGTTTTAATCCAATCATGTCGCGTGCATTGGCGCGTCCACAGCTTATCTTGGATGAAATACGTTCAACATCATAGACTTCGCTTAATATATTCCGTATTTCTCTTCTTAATTCTGATTTCTCGAATAACTCCTTAACGCCAAGCTGGCGATGTCTTATTTCATCGGGCATTCTCAGTGGGCTGATAATCCATTCACGCAGTAATCTTGCGCCCATCGGGGTCTTTGTTTCATCAAGCACACCGAGCAGTGAGCCTTCACGGTCACACATCCTCATAGTCTGAGTAAGTTCCAGGCTGTGTTGCGTTACCCTGTCAAGAAGCACCCTGTTATTTGACTGATATTTCTGAATTTTACCGATATGCTTCAGCGACGTTTTTTGTGTTTCTTTTAGATACTGAATCACCGCCCCAGCAGCCCCTAGCGAAGGGCCCATATCTTCACAACCAAACCCTTCAAGTGATGTTGTCCCAAAATGCTCAAGTAAGGTCCGATACGCTGTATCCCGTGAAAACTCCCAGTCGGGCCTTGGCGTAATTACCCCATTACACTCCAGACGCATCCTCTCAACAAATAGTGTATTCCTCCTCGCAGTCTCTTCGGGCAATAACACCTCTGCAGGATTTAATCTCGCAAATTCATCAAAAAGTCTTTCCTTCTCAATATCCTCAACTTCAAACCTGCCGGTAGACAGGTCTACCCACGAAAGTCCATGTAAATCATTCACTTCAATTACCGCAATCAAAAAATTATTGCTCTTGTCCTCAAGAAAGGCGTCTTCTGTAATCGTGCCAGGGGTTATAATTCTGGTCACACCGCGATCAACAATACCTTTAGCCTCTTCGGGATCTTGCAACTGATCACAAATAGCAACCTTGTATCCTGCCTTAATTAACCTTCGTATATAAGAATCCGCAGAATGGTGAGGCACNCCAGCCATAGGTACTGAACCTTCNGCCTTCGAGCGTGAAGTAAGGGTAATCCCCAACACCTTCGAGGCNAGNTTTGCATCTTCAAAAAACATTTCATAAAAATCCCCCATGCGGAAAAAAAGCAGGGCATCCTTATGCTGTCTCTTTATTTCNGTGTACTGACGCATCATCGGCGTTTCGGTAATCATTTATTTACACCCTTGAAATCTTTGTTTTGCATACTGTCAATTACTTAACTAATTTGCCATTTCACAAAACACACACCTTACAGCTTCTTTAAAGCTAATGCTGAAATTTCCCGGCAAGGGACATCCTGAAAAAAATAAAGATGCGAAACACACGAACAATCAGAAGAACCAAACCCTTTTGCATTTATAGAGGCATTCTTTAAATTACCAATTTTATGACTCAGCACGCACTCCTTGTCCTTTTTGCCTGCAAATTTATAAACATAAATCACTTGACCATATTGCAGCAAATAATCAATATGCCAGTGGAATCCCTTTTCGCTTCTCAAGTGCCGTTTAATCCTGCTCTCCAGATTATTCTGTGCGCTTCCTATATAAACATAAAAACCCGCTGGAAAATCAAAAACACCAATACGGCCTACCCCTACACGACGACCTTTAAACAACCTTATCAAGAGACAATATATACCCTTATTCAAGATACGGTGTTCCTGCTGATTTAAATAAAAAGAGACATAACCAAGAAAAGGTATTATTAGCAAATAATTAATAAAAACTACAGCTTGTACATTAAAATCCACATTATTCAGTATAAAAAATTCATACAAAAATAGAAAGATTATATTTAAAACAAGTCCATTTTCTGATATCCTTGACGTTACAAATATTTTTTGTTAGTATTTATTCAGGCTATAATTTATTGTAGGATATTATGTTATGATACCAGCAAACTTAAAATACATAAAAACTCACGAATGGTTTCTTTTCAATAATAAATCAATTACTGTTGGTTTAACAAAATACATTGTTGATAGGCTCGACAAACTTATTTTCCTTGACCTTCCGAAGGCTGGGGAAGAAATACTTTCTGGTATATGTTTCGGAGAAGTGGAATCACTGCATATGTTACTCGACATTACTTCTCCAATCAGTGGGGAGATTATTGCAGTAAACGAACGTCTATATGATTCTTTAGACGCACTAAGCAAAGACCCTTACAATAATGGCTGGCTAATAAAGTTTATATCAAACGAAACACACCTCCTTGATAACATGATGAACGCTGATGCTTACGCAAAGCATATCAGCAAATTACAACTTGCTTCATCACAAAGACACGGGAAACGGAAAAGCAGAGTTATCAAAGGAAAGCGCCGAAGTTAGTCCCTCCATGAATCAAAAGAGTAAACAGCGAATTATCATATTGGCAGAAGGCAAACTGGATCTGTTCAGTGCAAAGACTGCCGTAAGCGTTATCAGATATCGCAGAGATGACGTCGTTGCTGTTATTGACCGTACTAATGCCGGTAAAGACTTAGAAACAATTGTCGGCATTGGCAATGGAATCCCCATAGTATGCAACATTGAAGAAACATTAAAATCAAAACCAACACACCTCCTTATAGGTATTGCCCCACCCGGTGGGATGCTGCCGATTGAATGGCGTAAGCATATCAACGATGCCCTGAAAAACAGGCTTCATATCATCAGCGGATTACATATTCATCTAAGCGAAGACGACGAATTTTCAAGGCTTGCACAAAGTAACAATATCGAGATATGGGACGTCCGCAAGGTACCCGAAAACATCCCTATAGGAACAGGAAAGGCAAAAGAGACAAAAACCCTGAGAATACTTACCGTAGGTTCAGACTGCAATATTGGCAAAATGGTAACCTCTATCGAAATTACAAAGGCAGCAAAAAAAAGGGGTATCAATGCCTGTTTTATAGCAACAGGCCAGACGGGTATTATGATTGAAGGAAGCGGGATAGCAATTGACCACGTAGTATCCGATTTTATTTCAGGCGCCGCTGAAAAACTTGTATTAGACCGCGCTCAGTATAAACTCTTAAGTATAGAGGGCCAGGGCTCAATTATCCACCCTGCATATTCCGGTGTTACACTTGGTCTATTGCACGGCTCTGCACCGCAAGGACTCATATTATGCCATCAACCATCAAGAAAAACGCTCCGTCATTTTCCTAACTTCCCCATATTACCACTTACCTACCTGATTGACTTATACGAGAAACTTGCACAGCCCATGCATCCATGTAAAGTAATTGGTATATCATTAAACTGTTTTGGCATGACCGACCAGGAATCTCTTGCCGAAATAAAAAAGGTTGAGAAAGAAACCAAGTTGCCAGTTACAGACCCTATTAAATTCGGAGTTGATAAATTTATGGAAATCATCCAACCCCTATTGCCATGAACCTCACTTACCACCCATTAGATTTAAAATTAAGATATAAATTTCAGATAGCAAGGGAAATCCGTGATGTTCAAAACAACATTATAGTTCATATAAAAGACGAAGATGGAATTATTGGACTTGGCGAGGCAGCGCCAACCAGTTTTTTTGGCGAAGACGTAAGTAGTGTAACTAGCGTATTCAATCAATCTGTAAATTTATTAAAAAATACAGACCCGTTCCAAATAGAAGATATCACATCGCTTCTCAAAAGCAGATTCCCAAAAGACGCATCTGCAAGGGCGGCAATTGACATGGCAATCCACGATATTGTAGGGAAAAAACTAAAGGTGCCTCTTTACAAACTCCTTGGGTTAAATCCAAAAGAACCAAAAGTAACCTCCTTTACCATCGGGATTGACACAACTGAAAACATGTGCAAAAAGACAGCAGAGGCAAGGGATTTACCCATATTAAAAATAAAAGTAGGTTTTAAAAATGACATTGAAATGCTTAAGGAATTACGCAAAATAACAAAAGCTACCTTTCGCATTGATGCAAACACAGGCTGGACACTGGACGAGGCTATTAAAAAGATAAACATAATGGAAGGACTCGGCGTGGAATTAGTTGAACAACCATTTCCAGTTGGTAACATTGAAACCCTTAAAAAGCTCAAAAAAAGCGTGAAAATTCCCATCTTTGCAGATGAGGACGTTAGAGACTCAACAGACATTCCAAGATTATCAGGCGCTGTGGATGGAATCAACATTAAGTTGATGAAATGCGGAGGGATTCGTGAGGCGCTCAGGATGATTCACACTGCGCGCGCCCTTGATCTCAAGACAATGATAGGGTGTAATATAGAAAGCTCTGTATCCATTACAGCGGCTGCACATCTGTCACCGCTTATTGACTATATTGACCTTGACGGACACTTGCTGGTTACAAACGACCCATACGTTGGAATAATGATTGAGAAGGGAAAGATTTCATTACCTGAAGGTGAAGGATTAGGGGTTAAAGCCCTTTCAAATACCGATATCTATAAGCATAATATTTTATAAAACATTTTTCATTATAAGGAATTTTAATAAAAATGTTACAGAACAAATCCCTTACACAAGAAATACAGAATCACGCAATGGCGTTGCATGATTATATCATTAAGTTTCGCAGGGAATTCCATAAATACCCTGAAACTGGTTTTAACGAGTTCCGCACATCAAAGGTAATTGCTGAAGAACTAAAACTACTTGGGCTTCTCGTTCAAACAGATATCGGGAAAACAGGCGTTGTTGGGACATTGCCGATTAACGGCGCTACAAGCACCGTTGCATTCCGNGCCGATATGGACGCCTTACCAATAACAGAAGAAAATGACCTCGAATTCAAATCNCAGAATGAGGGAACAGCCCACGCATGCGNTCACGACGCCAATATGGCAATGCTGCTAGGCGCCGCAAAACTCATGGCACAGTTTAAAGATAAACTGAAACGAAATGTAAAATTNATNTTCCAGCCATGCGAAGAACAACACCCCGGCGGCGCAAAACTAATGTTAGAGCAGGGTGCATTGAACGATGTGGACGAAATATACGGATTACATATTGACCCAAATATCACATCAGGCAAATTTGGAATACGGGCAGGCGCAACAATGGCGGCAACAGACCGCATTACTATAACCATTATAGGTAAAGGCGGTCATGCCTCCGCCCCACATTTATGCGTTGACCCAATTGTCGTTGCCGCCGAAGTAATACTGGCAATTCAGTCAATTGTCTCACGGAAAGTAAATCCGCTCTATCCATGTGTTGTTTCCCTGTGTCAAATTTCAGGTGGGACGACATTCAACGTTATTCCCGATAAGGTCAAAATCGTAGGTACCGTAAGAACGCTTACTAAAGAACTGAGATACAAGATGCCTGTTTTGATTGAAGAAACAATAAAGGGAATCACTTCAGCCAATAATGCAGAGTATGAATTTGAATATCTCAAAGGACACCCGTTGCTTTATAATCCACAACCGCAGGTGGACTTTGTGCAAAACAAAATCATAGAACTCTTTGGTGATAAGTCGGTAGATTACATAGACCCCAAGATGGGCGGAGAGGATTTTTCTTACTATCTGGAAAAGATAAAAGGCGCATTCGTCTTTTTGGGTTCTGGTAATATTGAAAAAGGCACGAACCAGCCTTTACACAGTTCACGGTTTTTACTGGACGAAGACGTCCTTTATATGGGACCGGCGCTCTTCACCTATATCGCCTGCAGTCCACAATAAAAACCGCAGTCGGACACGGAGGAACACAGGTTAATGTTGTTTTTCCCACAGCATACAAAAGAACTTTAAATAAACTTTTAATTAAATTAATAAAAATAATTATGTCATTATTTATCTGTGCTTATCTGCGTTAATCCGTGTCCCATTGCAGAATTTAGATATAATAAAAATTCATTACAAACCAGCGATAATATCTGTTAAACTCTAACAGCAGATTTTCCAGCACAAATTTAACCAATAATCGGTATTTGTTTCTTAATCGTCTCACACATTAAAAACCTATGTATTCCATTCCTCAAAATCATGATACGTTATCTGCCACACAAGATAAACAAACCACAGAGATTAATGCGATATCAACAAACAAATCTTCCCAGGGTCTATATGCCGAAGTAGTCGTCAACATACCCCTGAGCAAAATATTTCACTACAATATTCCGCCTCATCTTAGTGAATATCTAACCGCAGGTATGCGTGTAAAAGTGCCATTCGGAAATAAGGCTGTTGTAGGATTCTGCGTTGGATTTACCGATACGCCATCTATA